>Ga0307479_10003000_pt1 | contig 15345 bp, 13 predicted proteins | sample atmos_gasesECM4C_FD_203743 | JGI IMG/M metagenome (GOLD analysis project Ga0307479, IMG submission 203743) | Hardwood forest soil microbial communities from Morgan-Monroe State Forest, Indiana, United States - atmos_gasesECM4C_515 | ecosystem: Environmental > Terrestrial > Soil > Temperate... | reverse complement strand
AGCATTGGCAACGTCGTGCGCAGCCCCGCCCGCCTCGTTCAGATGTTGTTCGAACAGCTGTTGCAAATGGGCGGCGGGTCGTTGAAACACCGGGATTCCGGGATGCTCAACCTTCACATCGGGGAGGCTGGCACGGATCGCATTGAAAATTGTTTCTCGGCTAGTTTTGGACGTTTCCATCTTCGCTCCGATTCGCGAGATACCACTCGCGGAAAGTTTGCTTGGCTACTTGAGGAAGTTCCCGATCGCGGGTCCATGGATTTAGAGAGTTGTTGTACAAAAGGAAATACGGCGCGTGGTCCATTGCTGGTCCGGCGGCCTTCTGGAGTGTGTGATATTCCTCCGGGTGGCCAAAAACATGACCGGCAACACCAAACGACAGCTTCTTCACGAGAGGCAGGTATCCTTTTTCCGCCATCACTCTGCGCCACTTCAGAATCTGGTCGCTGATGTCGATCTTTACCGGGCAGACCTCCGAGCATGACCCACACAAGGTTGAGTGAAACGGAAGTTCGCTGTACTTGAATTCGTCGAACGTTGGATCGAGAATGACCCCGATTGGCCCTGAGTAGGTTGCGCCGTACGACAATCCGCCACTGCGTCGATACACCGGACACGTGTTCATGCAGGCGCCGCATCGTATGCACTTGAGCGAGTGCCAAAACTCGGGCATACCGAGGCGCCGGCTCCGTCCATTGTCGACCAGCACGATGTGCAGCTCGCCGTTCTTCCTCGGTCCGCTGAAATGGGAAGAATACTGAGTGAGCGGGGCTCCTTCCGCACTGCGGGCCAGAAGCCGCAGAAAAACGCCCATATCCTCCACGCGCGGAATCATCTTCTCGATCCCAATGCTGGCGATATGCAGTGGAGGAACAGAAGCGCCAATGTCCGCATTCCCTTCATTGGTGCACACCATGAACGTTCCGGTTTCGGCGATGGCGAAATTGCCGCCAGTCATGCCGGCACCTGCAGCCAGGAACCTGGGACGAGCGTTGTTCCGCACGACTTCCGTCAGAAAGTGTGGGTCGTCGTTATTGGGGTCGGTGCCGATGGTATCTGCGAAGAGCTTCGCCACGTCCTGTCGCGTTTTGTGGATGGCCGGAAACACAATGTGGCTGGGCGGTTGACCATCCAGTTGTTGGATGCGTTCACCCAGATCGGATTCGACCACCCTGATTCCGCGCTTTTCCAGAAAGGGCGTCATTTGGCACTCTTCCTGGAGCATGGACTTGCTTTTGATCAGTTCCTTTACACCGTGGTCGTGAAGGATGGAGTACACGATTTGATTGTGCTCAGAAGCATCGAGTGCCCAGTGAATGTGGGCGCCCCGCTTCGTGGCGTTGTGCTCGAACTCTTCGAGATAGTGATCGAGGTGAGTCAGCATATGTTCCTTGATCCTCGAGGCAATCTCGCGAAGTTCCTCCCATTCCGGGATGGCCGCCGCTTGCTGATTGCGGCGCTGCGTCGTCCCCCACAAGAAGCGATCATGCATGGGTTCGTGGACCTGGTCTTGAATGATGAACAGCTCTGCTGCCGCGACCGGATTAACCTGTTTCACTATGCTCATATCCTGTGCTCCTCCTAAAATGGCCCGGCGTTCAGGACTTGAGCCACGTGTACGTATTTCAAATCGAGCCCGGCCCTCCGAGCGACGCCCTGTTGGTGCATCAAGCACGACATATCGGGCGACACAACATATTCGGCTCCATGACGAACTTGATCGTGGGCCTTCTCAAGTCCCATACGGGCGGACACGGCTTCGTCGGTGACGCAGAACGTCCCGCCAAAGCCACAGCAGTCATCGGGCCGATCCACCGGCACGAGCACCAAGCCCTTTACCTTGGAAAGAAGGTTTGCTGTTTTGTCGAATGGAACGCCAACAATCTCGGATGGCTTGGCGATTCCGAGGCCGCGAACTGAACTGCAACTGTTGTGAATCGCCACGGCGTGCTGAAACTCAGCCCACGGAAAGGCGTCAACTTTCAGAATGTCGTGGAGGAATTCCACTAACTCGTACGTATGCTTGCGGACATGCTTGACTTCATCGGTCTGTTCCATCCTATCGAAGTGACACCGCACCTGCTTCACGCAGCTTCCGGCCGGTCCAACGATGCAATCGAAATCTTTGAAGTTGTCGACAAACAGTTGCTCAGCGGCTTCCGCGTTGCGTTCATCTCCACTGTTGGACATGGGCTGTCCGCAGCATGTCTGCGTAAGTGGATAGCCCACATTCAACCCGAATCGCTCGAGGAGCTGGAGTGTGGCCACCCCAACCTCGGGATAGACCATGTCGATGTAGCACGGTATGAAAAGGCCAATCTTCATGCCTTCCAAGATCTCTTGTCGACTCGTTGTTTGGGTTTCTTGCGCCATTTCTTTATTGCCTTTCCCTCTTGCTCACAATTGAATTTCCTAATATCACCGCCATCTCCCCTGTCACGCAGCGGACTCCGCTCTCGCGGGAGCGATAGCTCTTAATCCAGCAGAATTGCGCAGTGCCGCTCGAGCATGAAAAAGTCGCGCCTTCGCCGCACCAACGGAGATGTCCAAGATCTGCGCCGTTTCCGTCAGCGACTCTTCACCCAGTCGACGCTCGAGCACTTGCCGGTTCCTTGGTCCCAGGTTCTCGATTGCGGCCAGGAGCATGCTTTCCCGCTCCCGCTGCGCGTAAAGGATTTCGGGATTTGGAAGTTGATCCGATAGTTCCCAAACACTCTTGCTCTCCTCGTCGCTCAGAGAAAACTCTGCAGAGTGGCGCCGCTTCCGAAGAAGCATCAAAGCTGAGTTAATCGCGATTTGCGTCAACCATGTCGAGAACTTCGATCTCCCGTCAAAATCCTTGATGTGAACAAAGGCCCTCAGGAACGAGTCTTGAAAGAGCGTCTTCGGCGTCTTCGCGGTTCCTGGTGATTCTTTGGACCCTTTGAAGAACTACCTTGGCCCAAGGTTGGCACAGTTCACCAAACGCTTCGCGGGAGCCGCGCTGCGCAGCCACCACCAGTCGTTTTTCCCTCGTAGTCTCGGCGCCCTCTACAACAAGACACTTCGCAATTCCTTGGTTCGGCGAATGAGCAAATCGATCTAACATCGCATTCCCTTCGTGACCGGCGTTCTTCCTATGGCACGCCGTTAGCCATTCGCAAATCACTGAAAATGCGGGCACATAGACCCGCAAGATGTCTTTGGCGTTTGTGACTTTCGCTAGATTCACGACATTCGCGACAAGCCGAATGCCTTAAAACCACGCTGAGTCTGGGGACGCAATTAGAAATGTGCGAGGGCGGAGCTATAACAGGAAATCGCGAACGGTTCGCGGACTACGCGCGGTGTTTAATGGCATCGCTCAGCGACATTTGCAAGTTCGCGGCTTTACTGGACAGAAGTAGAAATGTCTGCAGCCGGGTCCGAAGTAACTGTGGATGGTCCAAATATCCACTCTCGATCGCCCGTTCCAGACGGGCCAGGGACTCCTTCACATCACCTCGCTCGGCCGAGGCCTTGCCTCCCATTCTGTCCGCGAGACTTTCGAGCATCTCCGCCGATTGATGGTCGAATTCTCGCTGCGCCGTGAGTACGCTTGTCGGTAACTCGAAACTGGGCAGCTGGGTACGGTATTTCCACAGCGCGATTCTAATAAGAAAAAGAGCCCTCAGCTGCGGCTGCCATTCCACGATTCGGTCTCGCCATGCCAAGTGTCGCTGCCGAGCCGGTCCGAATTCCAGAAAAACGTGGTCGGCTAAGTTGCGGATATTTTCAAAGTTTTTGTCTATCGTCTCCCGCAGCGTATAGCTCTGTTCGATGGCAACCCTCATATCCTTCGAGACGGGTTCTCTGACGAATTGAGCCAGTACTAGTATGTTGGCCGCCAACGCTTTCTTCATCTCAACAATAGCGGGAGAACTCCACAGCCGGTCGAACGCAAGCCACATCATTAAGAGCCCAAGGAAAATGCCGATGACGCGGTCCCTTGCTAGTACAAGTGACGTCTGTACTTTGAAATCACTCAAGTTAATGAGACAGAAGGCGACGAGAGTCTGGACGCCAAAATAGGAAAGCCGCGGACCGGAAGTTGCCACCCAAACGGCCGGAATCGTGACTGCCAGGAAAAGGAGAGTAAAACCCACGACCGAGTCGAGGAACGGCAAGACAAATGTCTGGGCTCCGATGCCCAGCACCAGGCCGCCCACGATCGCACCTGCGATGCGCAAAATCTGTTTCTGATGGGACGAGCCGATGGTACTTAGGGCTGTCAGAAAGCACGTGGTAACTGACGTACTGATTCCGGGCCAATCCTTGGCGTTGTAAATGATGTAGCAGAGGCTCGCAGCGAGGCAGCCTCGCAGCGCGAATTTGATGTGTTCGCTGTTCGAAAGTGCATCGGGAACAAAGAACCGAGAAGACGGGTCCCCGCTTGCGGGTTGCGGGGAAAACGCAGAAAGCGATTGGGATCCGGTGAAGATCGCAGGTACGAGCGATACGGTCGCCTCCAGCTCTTGCAACAAGGGCACGCGGTGAAATGCATGCTTCATATTAGTCGGGCCCGGAATCTGCCCATTGACCAACGCAAGGCGAATACTGCCAACGCTGTTTGCCAACTCCCGGATTCCTGGCTGATCGTCTTTTGATGGATTGGAACTCAACTGCGTCAAGTTGGCAGCAATATCGATAAGTCGTCCAACGAGGGCGACGACTGCACCCATTTGCTCGGCGTAATGCGGTGAGTAGCCAGACCTCTGCAGAAAGCGCCGCAACCTTGACGTGCCCGCCAGCGCGAGGTTCACAATCCTCTGTTCGGTCCGGCTATCCACGGGGCGAGCTTCGACGTAGCAGCTGAGCAGGTCTTCGACTGCGGTCATGCGTTCGGCGATGGACTGGACCAGATCATCTCTGGGCTCAAGACTCGCGTATACCAGTGCAAATAACGCCGCGATGATGCTCGAAAAGCAAATCACCCCGAAAGCCCAAAGGGTGTTTTCCACCCTTTGTCCTGCGGAGATGTGTTCGTCCCACAGTGGAATGGTGATAATGAGGAGATAGCCAAACCGAGCCCCGGCAGTGTAATTATTCAGCACGCGAAGAGCGTAGAACATAAGAAACAAAGTGCCGATAACCCAAACGAGACGCGTCATCGGGTCCGTGAGAAAGAGCAGCGCTCCAACGAGGACGTAAACTACTGAGAAGGCAAAAGCCACAACGATCGTTTTCGCTTCGTTGATCGTCGTTTGGGGATTCTCACGAGAAATGGTCATGGCGAAGATTGCACCGTAAGCGCCGTACGGAAGCCGAAATATTAAAGTCACAATCATCATGACCGTTGTAGCGACGACGGTGCGCGTTACAAGCGCACCTCTTCCCGGATATGGGCTGAGTTCTTCTTTAAGGAAGTTGCCAAACCACTCGAGAGAAGAAGCCCCTTTCGCAATCGTTTGCGCAGCAGTGGCCATACTCAATTGCCCCGAATGGTGACGACTGCGGACTCGCCCACGCGAAACAAATCAGGGGAAGGATTCTTCACGCGGATCCGGACTGGATACCGCGATGCCAAATGTACCCAGTTGAGAGTTCGCTGCACGTCGGGAAGCCCCGGCTCGAGCTTGCCAATCACATCCGGATCGGGAGTAACGCCAAAGCCTACGCTATCCACCACTCCGGAAAACCGCACATCCGATTTCGAAAGCACGTAGACGTCCGCGCGCATCCCAGGAACAATGTGCTGGAGCTGGCCTTCGCGAAAATTACCCACGGCCCACCACGTCCGCGCGTCGATGAGAGTGAACACTTGCTGCCCAACGTGAGCGTACGCACCCTCGGAAATGTTGAGATTCGTCACTCGAGCATCGAAAGGGGCGTAGACCCAGCAGTTACCTAGGTTGTAGCGTGCGTCGTCGACGGCGGAAGCTCGTGCGCCACGCTGGTTAAGGAGTGGTTCCAACGTAGTGACCGCATGTTTGGCTTGCTCGTGTTGGGCTTTGCTCTGATCGAGGCCGGCGCCGGAACGCTCATATTCTGCCAACGCGGACTTAAGCGTTGCCTGAGCAATCAGCAACTGAGATTCTGCCTGCTTTAAAGCTTCGGACTGTGCGATTTCAGAAGTTCTCGCACGGTCCACCTGATCGACAGTCACGAACTGTTTGGCAAGAAGCGGCTCGAGGCGATGCAAATTGTTACTCGCGTATGTCCACTCCGCCTTTGCTCGGCTTACGCCCTGCTCCGCGCTGGCGACGTCGGCTCGCGCTTGATCGACCGTGGAGGCCGAGCGAGTGACATCCGCTTGCGAACTGTGAATGTTCGCTTTAGCCACAGAGACCGCGCTTATGAGCGCCGCAATTCTGCGTTGTTCATCGGCAATCTGCCCTTCAAGCGTGGCCTGATCGGAGAGTGCTTTCTCAAGTGCATACCGATAGGGCCGATCGTCGATTTCGAACAATAAATCACCTTTCTTCACGAACTGGTTATCCTGCACATTCAAGTGAATGATCGGTCCTTCGACTTGCGGGGAGATGCCAATAAAGTTGGCAAAAATTTCGGCATCGTCAGTTCGTGGGTGGTGGTTGGTGCGGTACAGCACCACGAGCCCAAGCGCAACCGCGGTTAGCGCAACGCCAAGCGTGGTCCACCGGCTGAGCTGCCTTTCCGTTCCCAGATTGATCTGCAGATTCACCCTTCCCACCTCAGGCTAGCTGAAAAAAAGAAGCCACAACATGAACGTAAAAACTGCAGTAAGACTCGGGCTAAACAGAATCGGAATCGCAACTTTGATTTGGAACCGCATCAGGGCGAGCCTCGCCGCCGCAGTGAGCGCAATGCCCGATACCAGACAGACGAGCCATCCCGGAAAAAACGAACCCATGACGTCCACGGAAGGAGCCCGGGAGCAGCCCACAAGCAAAAATGTAGAGACAAGGAAGAACCCCGGCTTCGCGGCACTGCGAATCTGATTACACAACATGCGTCAGGGCCTCCTCGTGTTCGGCTGGACGGAGTCTCCGGTGCGGAAAGCGAAATCCGCCAAGGCCCCGAGGACTTGCGTGCGAGCGAGGACATCTGTTGACCGAGCCTCTGCAAGAGTGCGCTCGGCTGCAGTCACGTCCAGTAGATTGCGAAGACCGTACTTGTAGGACTCAAGAGCGGCTTCATAGGACTGAAGGGAAGCTCCCAGCAGCTTCTCAGCAGCTTGGCGCTGCCGAAACGCTGTATTCAAATTCGAGTAGGCCGCCCAGACCTGGTCCGCAACTTGATCGCGCGTAACGTTGACTTGTGCTTCCGCCTCGTTGACTCTGGCCCGAGCCTCCGCAATTCTGTTTCGCCGCGCACCACCGTCAAACACCGTCCATTTCAAATTAAATCGCGCCCCGCCCGCGAGACCCGCCGTGCTTGCCCAAGGAAGGGTCTGCTGGAGGCCATACCGGGATTGCGCGATCGGGCCGACATCCACATCCAGGGAAGGATAGTTGGCCGCGCGTGCCTCCTTTACCTTCGCGTTCCCCGCACGTATCTCGGCGACGTGCTGCAACAGGTCCGGTCGTTGCACGAAGGCCCGATTCATGGCCGACTCAACCGTGTCGCCAAGGGAGTCGGGGATCGACAGTTCCTTTAGAGGTTGGATCCGAATTACGGCCGTTGGGGAGATTCCGAGTGCTGTCGCCAGGTTTCCACGTGCGATCTCTTCACCTCCCACCGCCGCTTGCAGTTGGTATTCAGCTTGTGCGGTGGCACTTCGCGCTTCCAGTACATCGGGCAGAGTTGCCAGACCATTCTTGAGTCGCTCTTCGGCAGCCTGTTGTACGGCCTTTGCATTCGAGAGACTCGCCTGGGCGGCATCCTCCTGACCGATTGCATTCAGAAGCTGATAGTAGCCTTGCTCGACCGCGTAAATGACGTTACGATGCGCGTCGTTGAACCCGAAATTAGCCGCTAGAGCATCTGCTTCCGCTGCGTTGATTCGGCCACGACGCGCACCAAAATCAAGAACTGTGTAATTAAGATCAAGGGCCGCCTGAAAATCACCAACCGTTTGTCGAAAAAACCGGGTACCCAAAAAGGCCTCGGTGCGATCCACGCCCGCAAGCGCAACCGCCGCCAACGTCGGATAGAGTTCGCTACGAGCGATGCCCAATACCGCGGCTTGTGCCTTGGCGTTCTGCCATGCAACCCGAGTCTGCGGATTATGCTGTTCGGCAAAATCAACTAGTTCCGCTAAATCGTAGGTTTTGCTGGCGTCTGGTTCGAGACTCGTTTGTGCGTATGGCCGAAGTTCACGCGCTAGCGGCGCCTCTTGAGCGCCGTGCCAAGGCCTGTCGGGTGTCACCGGCGCCGTCTGTGCACACAACAACTTCATCGGCAGCAGTGCAAAGAGGAGAGCGAATCCTTTTGTTGACAATCGGTTTCCCGCGAAACGCAAACTGTTGAACTTGCTGCGACAACACACCTTTGGCAGTTTTAGCCAGCGTTCCGCAGGCGCGACTGTATTTGCGCGTGTTCTCATGGCAGTTGCCGAAAAAAGATAACTTCAAGATGCTGCAAAGAGGTTTGCGCATTTGAGTCTCCACAAAACCGGAGAACCTAATTTCATTGCGCTGACGATGGGATGACAGTTGCCGAGTGAAGTCGACGGCGCACTCATGACGCACTACTCCCTTGCGTTGGCTTTGCGATGTTCGAAACGGTGTTCATCGCACGCCACCCGGCAACCCGAAGTCCAACCCACGCGGCGGCGACACCGACCACAATGCCGACGATCGTGTCTATCAGGCGCAGGATCGGATCTTTCCAAGCATGTTGCGGGCTGATCTCGGCGACGACCATGACGACGGCCGTCGTGATTCCTGTCGTGATGATGTCTTCAGAACGACCGAGCAAAGACATCAGCACCGCTCCTATCGCGATCAGTGCCGCCAAACCCCATGGAGAAAAAGGGAAGATCAGGAGGTACACCAGACAGAGCACGAAACTCATGCACGTAGCTCCCAGGCGTGACAACGCCGCACTCATGCTCTGCTGGGAACTCCCCCGATACACGAAAATCGTGGCGGCCACGGCCCACATGCCTCCCAGCAGTTCGTCATCTCGCGACACGAGATAGGTGCGTCCAAGGAGGTGAGTGATCAAGACGAAGCTGATTAGACAGGAGACGCCCAGCATGAGACTGTCGCTGACCGCGCGGACAATGTCGCGTGACCGACTTGTTGCCTGCTCGTTGTTCAGTGTCTGCATAAGTTACGCCTTCACCCTCTGTCGACAGTTCATGATGTATAAGGTCCAGTCTTAAGAATGTCGTCGCGTTTGCAAAAAAGTTTGCCTAACGCGGAGCATCAAGCAAACTCGGGTGGATTTCGCGAGGGGCGAGATAGCGGCGACAAAATCGGTGTTCTCGCCCCTCCACGAAATCGCTGGCTCTTAACCTCGGCGAGCCGCCTTTGTTACACCACTGGGAACCACCGGATATTCTGGCTTGTAGACATGCTCTCGAATGAACGCGACCAAATCCCGAGGACGCTCGACGCGGGCAAGCCCAGAATCAAACACAAGCTTCGCCACCCGTGCGGCCGTTTGGATTTCCACCTCCAAGATATTCGCTTGCGGCGGGAACAGCATGCCAAGCTTCAATTGATCTGCGGGCACTTGGTCGGCGACCGCATGCGCTGCTTCGATGAACATTTCGTCCGTTACCCGGCTTGCGTTCGTGGCATAGATGGCCATTCCCACAGCGGGAAAGATATACAGGTTGTTTGCCTGGGACGGCAGGAACGTCTGACCATCAAGATGAACGGGAGGGAATTGAACTCCTCCCGCATAGACCACTTTTCCTTTCGACCAGGCATACGCATCCGCCGGCAGGCATTCGTGCTTCTCGGTAGGATTCGAGAGGGCGAAAATGATCGGCCTCTCGTTGTACCGCGACATAGCCTCCACGATTTCGCGGGAGAAAAGCTTTCCGACCGTGCTCACGCCGATGAGGATCGTTGGTTTGAAGTCCTCGATGGCCGCAAGGATTTCCGGATGCTCGCTTGTCAGATCCAAATGATTGAAGGGTTTGCTGGGCGGCAGCTTATGAGCATAGGGCTGCTTCGAAGCGCTCAAGCCTGGCCGGCCGGCGACCAGAAGGCCTTTGGTATCGAACAACCGGATTTGCTGGCGGGCAGCTTCTGGAGCCTTCCCTTCCTGGCCGAGCGCGGAGACGATGAGGCCGGCAAGCCCGATCGCGGCGGACCCTGAGCCCAAAAACAATATGCGCTGGTCCTCCAGTTGGCCACCGGTAATCTTCAGCGCGTTGATGAGACCTGCCAACGTTACGCCGGCGGTTCCCTGGATATCGTCGTTGTAACAGGACACTTTGTCGCGATAGCGCGCCAGCAAAGCGATGGCATCGGCACCCGTCCAATCTTCAAAATGGATGCAGCAGTTGGGAAACACTTCCTGTACCGCGTCGACAAATTCGTCAACAAAGGCGTAGAGCTCTTCCGTTGGTGGGCGCCGCTTGCGCAATCCAACGTATAGAGGATCCTTGAGATAGGCCTCGTTATTGGTGCCCGCATCCAAGTACATCGGGAGCAGCCCTTGTGGCGGCACGCCCGCAGCGGCGGTATAGAGCTGCAGCTTGCCAATCGGAATGCCCATCCCGTTGGCGCCCAGGTCACCAAGACCGAGGATGCGTCCCGCGTCCGTCACGCAGATGAACCGGACGTCTTTCACGGGCCAATTGCGCAACACATCCTTGACGTGTCCTTTCCTCGTGATTGACAGATACATGCCGTGCGGACGACGCAAGATGTGATCGAACTTCAAACAGGCTTCGCCGATTGTTGGGTCGTACACGATATCCAGGAAGCGCGCAGGATCGGACATCAGCGTGCGATAGAACAGCGTCTCGTTAATCTCCAGAAGATTCATCAGGTAGATGTACCGTTCGAGATTGGAGGTCTTTTGATCGAGTTGCCACAACACCCTGGAAAGCTGTGTCTCGATCGGCTCGGTAACATCGGGCACGAGGCCCACTAAACCGAGCGACTCCTTTTCCGCTTCCGTGTACGCCGTCGCTTTGTTCACGGACGGGTTTCGGAGTAATTCAACTCCCTGTATGTTCGTGCTCATCGTTCTTGTTTCCTTTCGTGTTTTGTGTGATTCAGAGATTCCAATCGACGGGCTCAATCAACTGGCGCTTGCGACATACGGATGGACCATCTTTGCTGGGTCGACGACGCGGTCGAATTCCTCGTCCGTCACAAATCCGAGCTTCAGTGCGGCCTGCTTGAGAGTGAGGTCGTTCTCCAGCGCGTAGTGCGCGATCTTGGACGACTTGTCGTAGCCAATGACGGGCGAAAGTGCGGTTACGAGCATCAGCGACCGGTCCACGTATTCCTTGATCTTCTTCAGATTCGGCTGGGTCCCCTCGATCAAGAATTTCCGGAAGTTGGTGCAGCCGTCGGCCAGGATCGTGATGGAGTGAGTGATGTTGAAGATTATGAGCGGCTTGTAAACATTCATCTCCAGATAGCCGCCGGCACCGCCGAATCCCACGGCCACGTCGTTCGCCATCACCTGAACAGCGAGCATCGTCAGTGCCTCGGCTTGGGTGGGATTTACCTTGCCGGGCATGATCGACGAACCAGGCTCGTTTGATGGGATGATCAATTCGGCGAAGCCTGCGCGGGGGCCGCACGACATCAGTCGGATATCGTTCGCGATCTTATATAGGGAGACGGCCAGTGTCCGGAGTGCGCCGGAAAGATGGACCAGAGCGTCGTGGGCTCCCTGCACGGAGAACTTATTTGGTGCACTGACGAAAGGCAGGTTCGTGAGCTTTGCGATTTCGGCAGCTGCCGCCTCACCAAAACCGGGAGCGGCATTGATTCCAGTCCCGACGGCTGTGCCACCCAGCGCGAGACGATACACGCCCCTCAACGCGTCCTCGATGCATTCGAGATCATCGCCAAGCATCCCGGCATAACCCGACCACTCTTCGCCGAGCGTGAGTGGCGTTGCATCCTGCATGTGCGTCCGGCCGATTTTTACTATGTCTTTCCACGCTTCGACTTTGGCTTCTATCGCCTGCTTCAATGCTTCGACCGCAGGTATCAGTCTTGCTTTTACGTTCACAGCTGCCGCGATATTCATCGCCGTGGGGAAGGAATCGTTTGAGGATTGCGACATGTTCACATGGTCATTCGGGTGAACCGGAGCCTTGCTCCCAATCGGCGTTCCTGCGAGTTGGCAACAGCGATTGGAAATCACCTCGTTCACGTTCATGTTGAATTGGGTCCCGCTGCCCGTCATCCACACATGCAAGGGAAACATCTCCTGATGACCACCGGCGAGGATCTCGTCACAGACCTGAACAATGAGTCGGTGTTGCGCGTCGTCCATTCGCTTACCCGCGTGGTTTGCATTCGCTGCGGCTTTTTTCAATGTGGCGTAAGCCGTAATCATCTCCCGCGGCATCAGGTCCTTGCCGATGCTGAAGTGCTCGAGTGAACGCTGCGTCTGAGCGCCCCAAAGCTTGTCCGCGGGAACATTCACCTTGCCCAAGCTGTCAGTTTCCTGACGTGTCCCCTTCAAGTTGTCCTTCGCCGCAACCGTGTTCGAACTCATTCTTTTCGTCTCCTTGAGCGCGTGCAGCGCTTCTCACTTCTCTGGATTCCTCTGCCGATGATTCGCGCTCGCTGTTTGGATGTGCTCGCGTTCAATTCGCCCTTTGACGCGGAATGCAGCTCATGTAAATCGGAAACCGGTTCCGCGCTTCTGTCCTTCACGAGCGCGGAGTTCTCTGTGCATGAAACTGGCCAAACCTAAACTCTTGAGAATTTAGAAGCTTGCGGGGAAATGGAAAGAAGAGACATTGCGATCTTCGCGAGATTTTCGAAATTTGTGAAGGAAATCGATGAAGATTCGCGGTTCGATGCGCGCGGATGAAACCTTACGTGAACAGAGCTGCTTGCGTAAGTGCTCGGGGGAAGCACCTTGGGCGATCTGAAGTCACATGGTGCAGTGCGGCGCAGTTGCGAAAGGGCTTGAACTGGTCGCTGAATCAGAGTGTCGCGGGGACGCACGGGGAGACGGACCTCACAACCCAAAGTGTCACAGCACTTCGGAGGATCGTTGGCCTTAGTTCAGAGCCTCGGGATGCACAATCTTCATCAAGCGATGATTGTCTCTATAGTTGACCGTTACGCCGACGAGCACGGACCTTGCATGGCCAAGGCCTTCTTGAGTGTCGGTGCAATCGCATTGGATGTTCGATCCTCAATCCTTTCGCGCCGAAAGCCTCAGCAAACCGAACTACGTCCACCGGCCCCAAGGAAACGCCGGATAGTCGTCCGTACTTCGCCATCTCCTAAATCCCAACCATGTCGTAAAACCCATCAATCCAAACTAGATCCTCGAAGGTACCTAGGCCGAGATCGCCGTGTTCGCGCAGAGTGGCGACCCGCACCGCGCCCTGGTAAATACCCTCGACGAAAGCTGAGGCTGTCGAGACTTGATACAATGTGTGCCTCACGGCTTCTGACATTAACGCTCCCTGTTCTTCTTCGAGCGTTTCGGGCTCGGTAACGCAATTACTTCTTGGGCTGTGGCGGGAAGTGCTCGAACAACTTGCTCACCGATTTGTTCAGTTTCTTCATGTTCTTGTCGGATTTGTCGGAAAGTGTGTCCGTCGCGGACCCTCTCCAAACGAGGTTCTTGGCTTTCGCATCGAACAAATCGACGATGAGAGTACCGGTTTGGTAGGTGTCGGTTGTCGTCGTTGCTTCGCCAAAACCATCGGCTCCAAAACCCCTCCAGCCCCAGCCCCCGCCCCCGCCGAAGTTGTCGTAAAACGTATTTACAGTGTCATGATTGCGTTTGATTTCGATTGCTACGATAGAGATGTCACAGGCGGAACCGGATTCCGTCTGGCTCCAGCCCTTCACTGCCAACGCTGAGTTCAAGGCCGTCTTGATCCTCTCGATCCAAAGGGGATTCTGCGTATCAACCTTCTGCCAGCAATACTTCTTATAGCGGCCGAAATCTGCTGCGCGGTCGTAGTCGCTCTTAACGTCGGTCGCGAACGACGATGTAGACGAAAGCAATGAAAGAATCCCCGTGACACAGATGAACGCTGCCTTTTGCATCTTCATGAGTTGTCCTTTTTGCGCTAGTGCGCCCTGCCGTGGCAGCCGCGGTGTGAGCAGCGACAGTCGATCTCGGGTTCTTTCGCCATCGCCGCGCATTGCGCGCTGCAATACTGCTCGCTCGATGAGACATAGCAAGTGCACGGCGGATGAGCGCATTTCTTCTCAGTTTTCGCGTCCATTGCGTTGCCTCCTTCGCTGATGCGTGAATTCTGAATGCAAGGCATGGGCCATCTGCTAAAGCTTGAAAACTGAATAGTCTGGTGCAGGAATCGGACCCGGAGACTCAGTGAATTTAGCGAGATTCGCGAAATTCAACGGTGCGACACTAGCTGAATTTGAACTGTTTCTTGCTGATGTTTAATGCGCGGATCCTCGACTCAAGGGTGGAGGGCGGGACTCGAAGCTTCAGCGCTGCCCCTCGGGGACCATAGACACGTCCCCTGGTCTCCCGCAAAACTTCTTCAATGACTCTGCGCTCGCCACAAAACCCGGACGCTTCTGTCTGACCTGGGACTGCTTGTTTCCGCGCCCCCGGTGATCCGGCCTCGGACAGGCTCTGTGACGAGAGCGCGCTCTGGTCGATCCAAAACATGTCGCCACGACGACAGATCACCGACCTTTCGACGACGTTCTGCAACTCGCGGATATTTCCTGGCCATGCATAAGTCTGGCAGAGGTCGAGCGTCCTGCGGTCGATTCTGCTGAATTGCCTTCCGATCTTTTTCGCAAATTGCTGGACAAAGTAATCGATCAGTAGGGGAATGTCTTCTTTCCGTTCCCGAAGGGGCGGCACCTCGATCGGGAAGACGTTCAGCCGGTAAAACAGATCCGAGCGAAACGTGCCATTGGCTACGGCGGTCTCTAGATCGCGATTCGTTGCTGCTATCACGCGAACATCCACTCGGATGGAGCGCGTGCCTCCGACACGTTCAAATTCCCGTTCCTGCAGCACTCGCAGCAGCGCGACCTGCATCTCGGCGGGCAGTTCACCGACTTCGTCCAGAAAAATCGTGCCTCCGCTGGCCTGTTCAAAACGGCCCTGGCGCTGCTGCAGTGCGCCGGTGAAAGCTCCCCTTTCATGGCCAAACAGTTCTGAAGCAATCAGCGATGGTGCCAGAGCTCCACAGTTAATACTCACGAACGTCCCCTGTGCTCGATTCGAGCATTGGTGGACAGCACGCGCGATGAGTTCCTTACCCGTCCCCGTCTCGCCTTCGATCAGCACCGTTGAGTC
>Ga0307479_10002996_pt1 | contig 15354 bp, 10 predicted proteins | sample atmos_gasesECM4C_FD_203743 | JGI IMG/M metagenome (GOLD analysis project Ga0307479, IMG submission 203743) | Hardwood forest soil microbial communities from Morgan-Monroe State Forest, Indiana, United States - atmos_gasesECM4C_515 | ecosystem: Environmental > Terrestrial > Soil > Temperate... | reverse complement strand
GCCGCGCGTCGGTTTTGCCTGGAATGTGCGTCCGAAAACGGTTGTTCGCGGCGCTTTTGGGATCTTTTACGCCGCTGAAGGCAACATCTTCGACGACCTCGGTTTGAATCCGCCTTCTCTGGCGGTTCAGTCGTTCAACAATCCAAGTTCAAATCCTTCGACCAATCAGTTGTTGCAAGCATTTCCGGCGACATTCACCCAGCCTGACCCCGCGAATCCGACCGGCACGGTACGGACGACGGGGGTAATTGGATCCTCATCGTTCGACCCCGTTCGGCGGATTCCGCGCATCTACGAGTGGAATCTGACCGTGGAGCAGCAATTCAGCCAGAACTGGGTATATCGGATTGGATATGTTGGCACCAAGAGCAACAACTTGTTCGACCACGAATCGTCAAACTTGAATCAGCCTCTGGTTCCCCTCGACTCGAACTTTTCCGGTTCGGGCCCGTTCGGTTTCAACCAGGGACGACCCTATTTCGCTACTCGCCCTGGCCTGAATGTGGTACTTCCCCTGGACGTTGCGCGGCTGAGCATGTTCTACAACGGCTTACAAACCTCTCTGGAACATCGTTTCGCAGAGGGTTTCAATGTCCTGGCAAGCTATACGTTCGCGAAATCCGTTGGAACTGCGGACGGCAACGTGAACCAGTGTGACGTCCAGAACGCCCATAACATTGCCGCGGAAAGGGGGCCCACGACCCCGGATTTCCGTCACCAGCTCACGGTTAGTTACGTTTACGAACTGCCGTACGGCAAAGGGAAACATTTCGGCAGTGCTGCGAATGGCGTCGCCCAAGCCGTCCTTGGAAATTGGGAGATCGCGGGAGTGACCAGAGCGCGCAGCGGAGAAGCTTTCGATGTTCTCATGGGCGGCGACCTTACTAACACGGGTGCCTTTCCGCCTCGCCCAGATCAGATTCACGACCCCCATGATTTTTCGTTTGATGTCACGGACCAGCAGAATGTGTTTAACTGCAGCAACCCGGGGCATCAGACTCACGATTGCTGGTTCAATCAGGCTGCTTTTGCTGTTCCCGCCCTGGCACCCGGACAGTCTTTGGCGCATTTGTTCGGGAACGCCAGGCGCGCGGCATTGCGCGGCCCCGACATGGTGAACTTTGATTTTTCTGCCTACAAGACATTCCAACTGGGAGAGAGGTTCGGACTGCAGTTCCGCTCCGAGTTCTTTAACATCTTCAACCATCCCAACTTTAACCTTCCGAACGTTGGATCGGGCGGCGGCAGCAGCGGGGCTGGATTTTCTAACGTCCCCGGAGGTGCAGCCATCACTCAAACTATCCCCGACAACCAGCGCGAGATTCAGTTTGGTCTCAAGCTTCAATTCTAGGCCCCCGGTCGCTGGCAACGGCGGCCGGGCATTTTTTCTGAAAATCTTTGGTTCATGTGATGGCGACGGACATGAGTCGCTGCTTCCTTCCTCTCGCGACCCCGATTTAGAATGGCCCTGATGAATCGCCGACAGTGGCTCCAGAGTGCAGCCACGGCAGCGCTCGGGTATGCGTTGCGTCCCTATCCGCTGCTTGCTTCCGCGCCGAAGGCCGAATACTTTCCCCGCTATGTGGATGTCGGCAAAGAGGCGGGGCTTCTCGCGAAGACCGTCATTGTGGGTCATGAGAACAAAGATTTTCTGCTGTCTACAACTGGGGGCGGAATCGCTCTCTTCGACTACGACAACGATGGCTGGCTCGACATCTTCGTCGTCAATGGCTGGGGAGTAAAGGATTTTCCCAAGGGCCTGGAGCCTACCAACCACCTCTATAAGAACAATCGAAACGGAACCTTTACCGACGTCACCGAGAAGGCCGGGCTGATCCGGCATGGCTGGGGACAAGGAGTCTGCGTCGGAGACTACGACAACGACGGGAATCTCGACCTTTTTGTCACCTACTATGGCAAGAACGTGCTCTACCACAACAACGGGGACGGTACGTTCAGTGATGTGACGCGCGAGGCGGGTCTGCAGCAACCCGAAGAGCACTGGAATACCGGAGCCGCTTTCGTGGATTTCGATCGCGACGGTCACCTCGACCTCTTCGTCAGCAACTACGTCGCCTACGAGCACGGCCTCACGCTCTATGAAAGCAATCCCGCGCTGGTGGGGCAACAGTCGCCCATTCTCTACGGTGTGGCGGGACTCAAGGGCACCTCAAACTTCCTCTACCATAACAACGGAAACGGAACGTTCACCGATGTGACCAAGGCGGCTGGCATCGATAAAGCCACGCCAACGTATGGCTTCACTCCGTGCGTCGGGGATTACGACAACGATGGCTGGCCCGACATCTACGTTGCCGACGACTCCACGCCGAGCCTGCTTTTCATGAACAATCATGACGGTACTTTTCGTGAGACTGGCGTGCTGGCAGGCGTGGCTTATGATGCCAATGGCCATGCGCAAGGGGGCATGGGCGCAGATTCTGCCGACTACGATGGCGACGGTCTGCTCGATCTCGTCAAAACGAATTTCTCCGATGAGATTCCAAGCCTTTTTCACAACGAAGGCAAAGGTTTTTTCACGGACGTCACCATTCCTGCCGGGCTTGGCGGCGAGACCAGTTCCGTGAAGTGGGGCACGGCATTTCTCGATGTCGATGACGATGGACGCCCCGATCTCCTCATTGTCAGTGGATCCATCTATCCCCCGGGCAGTGGGCAACAGCATCAACTCGCGAAGACGGAGAGCAAATTGATTCTGCTTCGCAATCTGGACGGCAATCGGTTTATGAACATTTCCGAACGCTCCGGCCCGGCATTCTCCAGCCCCCGGTGCAGTCGTGGACTGGCGTGCGGCGACATCTTCAATACGGGGCGCATCGATCTCGCAATCAACAATCTGAACGACTATCCTTCCTTGCTCCGCAATCAATCGCCGCCTGCGAATTCATGGCTACTGGTGAAGCTGATCGGGACGAAAACCAATCGTGCCGCGATTGGCTCGCGCGTGGTGGTGGAGACCGAGAACCGGCGACAGGTGCAGGAAGTTCGCAGCGGCGGGAGCTTCTGCTCGCAAAACGATTTGCGGCTGCATTTCGGCCTGGGTGCCGCGAAGGATGCGCGGTTGCGAATTCGCTGGCTTGGTGGCGCGGAAGAAACGATGGAGCACGTACCTGCCAATCGCCTGGTCGCGGTCCAACAGGGCAAGGGAATCATCGCACAGGAATCGTTTTGAATTTGTTCTTTCCTTCCATCCGCCGCCGCGGCCTATTTCCGGTTGCACTCACCTTCGTGCTGGTCTGCGCGCCTTTAGTCCATAGCGTTCCGTCACCTCAGGAAGCCGACCCGCAAGCTGTTTTCAATCAGGCGCTCGGACTTCTGCAATCAGGAAAGACTGAAGATGCTCTTTCGGTTATCGACGACGCCATCGCAGCCGGTGCGCGGGATCCTGCTCTCTACAATCTCAAGGGCCTCGCGGCGGGAGAACTCGGGCGAAATCAGGAGGCGGAAGACAGCTTCCGAACCGTGATTCGTCTCGATCCGAACGTGGCGATGGGATACAACAATCTCGGAGTACTACTCGCGAAGCTCGGACGACATCAGGAAGCCGCGGATGCCTTTCGCGAGGCCCACACTCGAGAGCCGCAAAATTTCAACGCTCTTCTTGGCCTGGGCACTTCTTTGGCAGCGCTTCACAACTATGACGACGCCGCATCTTATCTTCAAAAAGCATGGAACCTCCAGCCGGGCGACTTTCAGTGTGGTTACGAGTGGGCGCATACGCTGCTCGAAGCAAAACAGCTTTCGGCGGCAAAGAAGGTCTTGAACCAGCTTTCGGCGCCCCAGGAGCCGGATTCGGCGGTCAAGTATTACTCACTGGCCGGAGTTGTGGCCGAGCGAATGAATGAGTTCGCTTCTGCGGCGAAGTACTATGGACGAGCGTACGAGTTGGACAACAGCTCCTACGATATCTATCTCGCGCTCGTGCGCTCCACGCTCTCCATGGATTCAGAACCTGGCGGAACGGCTCTGCCGGCTCCGCCTCAAGGACTCTCGACCAGTCAGAACCTCGCGCTCGGACTTCTGTTCGCCTCCCGCAATTTATACGACCAAGCCATCCCGCGTCTGGAAGCAGCGCTCCAGGTCGATCCTTCCAATGAAGTCGCAATCCTGAACCTCGCCCTCGCAGAGAAGAGCACGGGGAAATCTTCCGAAGCCATCGCTCGCCTGCGGAGTGCGCTCGCATCGCACCCTTCCGCCGTTCTCTACAGTGCGCTGGGCAGTATGGAGGAAGAATCCGGTCAGTACGTCGAGGCAGTTAAGAGCTATCAGCGCGCCGTGGAACTCGATCCTGCGAATGAGCAGTATTACTTCGACCTTGGCGTCGAATATCTGATGCACTTTACGTTTGGACCGGCGGCCGAAGTGTATCGGGTTGGCACCCAGAAATTCCCCACGTCATCGCGGCAGTATCTCGGGCTCGGTTTCAGCCACTACGCAGTTCGCGAATACCGCCAGGCGGCCGATGCTTTCACGACCGCGCTCGAGCTTGATCCAGAATCACCGGCCGTCTTTCGCGCATGGAATTCCGTGCTCGATTCTCTTCCTCCGAATGACTGGGCCGAGTTCTTGCCGCGCCTTGACCGCCTCGCGAAGATGCATCCGCTGAACGCGGAACTGGCGTTTTGCATCGGAGCAGCACTTCTCCACTCAGAGATCGCCAAAGGCCCGCAAGCAAACTTGGATCGCCCGCAGGCATTGCTCGAGAAGTCGGTTCGCTTACGGCCCGACTTCCCTGCTGCACACCTTGAGCTGGGCGCGCTGTATGGTGCCAAGAAAATGCATCAGAAAGCTGTAGACCAATACCTGGAGGTTGTCCGGCTGGATCCGAAGTCGGAGGTCCCTCACTACCGTCTGGGCCAACTGTATCGGGAGATGAATCAATTGGACCTCGCCAGGAGTGAGCTGAGTCAATATCAACAACTGGCTCAGCTTCACCAGGAGGAACTCAAACGCAGGCGCAGCACGATTCAGCAGTTCATCGTTCCGCAAACAACAAAGCCTGACAATTAGAAGAGTGAAGCCTCACGCTGCCCGAATGCGATTCTGCACGGCTACGGGACGGTTTTCGCGATAGGAGCGCTCAGCTGCAGCTGCTGCCGCGACTGCTTGTCGCCCGTCGAACGCATCCACCTTAGGATCCTTATCGGCAAGAATCGTCTGCACGAAGTCGCGCATCTCGAGCAAATACCCGTCCTTAAACCGCGCCAGGAAGTGATCCACGACGTCGGTCTTCGCGCCATTCACGGTGAGAACGGTTTCGGCGGTGTGCTGCAGATATCCGGTCATGATGGTGCCTTTCGAACCGACAATTTCCGTACGAATGTCGTATCCATAGCCGGATTGCATGTAGTTTTCGACCGCGCCGAGCGTCCCGCGGGAGAATTTCAGATTCAGCAAGGCTGTGTCGATATCATTGAACTGCGCAATCTCAGGAAACACCAGCACGGCGCCATAGGCGTGAATTTCAGCGATCTCGTCATTCATAAGCCAGCGGCCCAGGTCGAATTCGTGCACTGTCGAATCCTGGAAAAACATGCCATTCACACCGCTTGCCATGTAACTGACTGGAGGCGGCGCCGGATCGCGCGCGAGAGATTTAAATATGACGGGGTCGCCGATCTCGCCGGCATCAATCCTTTGCTTCGCTCGCACATTGGGGGGATCGTAGCGGCGGACATGTCCTACCTGTACACGCACGCCATCTTTTCTGGTGAGGTCGAGCATCTCATCCGCTTCTTGTACCGTCAATGTGAACGGCTTCTCACAGAAAATGTCCTTACCCGCCTGCGCGCACGTTCGTATCGCAGCACCATGAAACTTCGCGGGAGTCACGATCACGACGGCTTGGATATCCTTGCGCTCGACGAGCGCTTCCACACTGCCGTAAGAATTCTCGATCTCCAGTTCCGCAGCCGTCTGTTGGGCGCGTTTCACGTCCGTATCAGCCACAGCGATCAATCGTGCTTCGGGAATCAAGCAGCGGAGATTCTGGGCATGCTGCCTGCCCATGGTGCCTACGCCGACCACTCCCACGCCCAGCTTAGCCATACTCGCTCGTCCCCTATTGATATCGAATCTTCACGCGACCGCGTTTCTTCGCAGCCTTATAAATCGCGTCGATGATCATGAGGTCGCGGAGCCCCTGCACGCCATCGGGTTCGGGCTTGCGGTCTTCGCGAATGCAGCGCGCGAATTCGTCGAGTTCCAAAGCAAACTCGTCGATCGGACCAAACGTTTGCTCGAACCACTTCCCGCCAACCTTTCCGTTCAGCCGCCGCTCTTCCTCAAAGGCAAATGCCGGAGACAATGCCGCCCAGCCCTTTTCGCCGTGCACGTGAACGAAAGAAGAGAACACGGAACTGTACGCGGCTGTTCCCTGCAAGATGAGTCCGCTCGCGAAATCCAGGCGAAAGGCAATTCCCTCTTCCACGTCTTTAAATCGCCTGCGATCGCGAACCCAGCTGGTCGCCTCAGCCGCGACCGGATCCTCTCCCACAAGCCAACGGCATGTGTTCACACAATAGACTCCGAGGTCCATCAGCGGTCCGCCCCCGCACAAGTTCCGCGAAAATAACCAGGCGGGAGAGTTGTCCCCATGCGGCCTGAATTCGCCGAAAAGCGTATGAATGACGTCGATGCGCCCCAATTCGCCTTGCGTGATCATCTTCTTGAGCGTCACTGTACTCGGCTCGAAATACTTGCGGTACGCGGTCATGAATTGCACTTTGTTCCGACGGCAGGCCTCCACCATCTTCCGGCCCTGCTGCACAGTCGCAGCCAGAGGTTTCTCGCACAACACGTGCTTGCCTGCTTTTGCCGCTGCCACGGAATACTTCTCGTGCTCGCCCGGCGGGGTGGCGATGTATACAGCTTCGACCTCGGGATTTTTCAAGCATTCCGCATACTCCGTATACGAGTACGCCTGACGGCCTTTGAATTGATGCCGGAGTTTCTCCGCTTTTGCCTTATCGCCGCTGACCAATGCAATCAGCTCCGCACCTTCGCTATGCGCGAACGCCGGCAATACCGCGACCTGGGAAATGCTTCCCAGGCCAACCACGGCGTACCCCACCCTTTTCACCGGCGGCATCGATGCCTCTCCCTTCGCCTGTACTGTGATCGTTTCAGCTTTCGCGATCCGCGCGGCTCTGGCCCTGGGCCTTGATCGCGGGGTGTTCCAACCCGCGCAGCTCCTCGATGTTCTCCATCGCTTTGCAGATTGCATTCACGATGCTGTCGACATCCTCCCTGGTGCCGAGAAACAGATGATGCGAGAACCAGACCGCCTCATGATAAGCAGCGCGCTCCGAAGCCGGACACTTGTACATATTGCGCAAGTCCAGGGGCTTGGGACGTCCCCAGCTCAAGGCCGGAAAATCATTGGGATCCAACGGGAATAAAGAACTGCGATAAACCGGCTCGTAGAACAGGCCGTCGCACGGAATGCCTTCCAACTGCAGGGCTCCCACGAAAGCTGCGCGTGGAATGTCTTTCACCTGCTCCGCAAAATACTTGAGCACGTATCCATAGGGTGCGGGTCGCGTGATCCGCGGCTCCGGCTTCAGCATCCCAATCCCTTGGATTGCGCGAATCCTGGATTCGAAATAATCCATGTTGGCCTGCCGTACTTTCCCCTGCTCCGGAAGTCGCTCGAGTTGCGGGCCCAGGATCGCAGCCTGAAATTCCCCAAGCCGGTAGTTGAAGCCGATCAGCCGTTTCTTATATTGGTCAGTAACGCTTCGCCGGCCTGCGTTGATGTACGACTGCACTCTCTCAAAGTACTCGAGATTATTGGTGATGACCGCTCCGCCTTCACCCGAGGTCATCAGCTTGCTCGACTGGAAGCTGAACGCGCCCAGATCGCCGGTCGATCCCGCTCCCTTATCTCTCCACATGCCGCCATGCACGTGCGCGCAGTCTTCGATCACCTTGAGGTTGTGCTTCTTCGCAATCGCCATGATCGCGTCGAGATCGGCGAATCTCATGCCCAGGTGCACCGGCAGAATTGCGCGCGTTTTGGGCGTGAGCAGGCTCTCAATCTGCTTGGCGTCCATGCAGTAGGAGTCCGGGTCGACGTCCACGAAAATGGGAACCGCATTCACCAGCAAAACCGGCCCTACCGTCCCTTCCCAGGTGTAAGCAGGTACCAGAACCTCATCGCCCGGCCGAATGTCGATCGCCTTCAGCGCCGCCTGAATGGCGACCGTGCCCGTGTTCACGGTCTGGCCATACTTCGCCGTGTGATACTCCGCGAATTTTTTGCCAAAAGCCTCGGTGTGCTTACCGGGAAACGGTTGGCCGCCCCAGTTCCGGTTGGTGAGAACATCTTCCAGCGCCGCACGCTCTTTTTCCGTAAAAACCGGCCAGGGATCAAAGCGCTTTTTTCGGATTGCTTCACCACCGGTAATCGCCAGCTTTCCCATCGTGTTCTCCTTCGCAAGAAGAGGTGCAAAACTTTATTTGGGGCGGAGTCCGATTCAGGACCAAGGTGCAATCGCGACCTTCATGGAATCGGGCGCAATCGATTTGTGCACCGCTGCCTCCACTTCCCGCAGAGGATAGCGATGAGTCACAAATTCGCGCAGTGGATACGTATGCATGTACCGAGCCATCTGTCGCATACTCGGGCCGTAACTGGCAGGCTCCTCGCCGCCGACGCCCAGAATGCGTACGCTCTTCGCGCACAGTTGCCGGTGCGGGCTGATCGGGACATCGCCTAAATCGGAAAAGTTTCCGGCCTCGACCAGCAACCCGCCGAGGCGCAGCATATCGAGCGCTTCGGGGACTGCCTGCGGCACCCCGGCCGTCTCAATCACCATGTCAGCGCCGCGGCCTTGGGTCAGGCTGCGCACAAATTCCAAGCGCTCCTGCAGAGACGTTTTGCCCACATTCAGTACGTGATCGGCGCCCAGCCGCTTGGCAAATTGCAACCGGTAATCCGAAAGATCAGCTGCAATAATGTTTCCCGCGCCGAGCATGCGCGCTTTCATCAGAAAGCACATGCCGAGCGCTCCCACGCCCAGAACCACCACGGTATCGTCGAATTGGAACGCTTCACTCGGAAACACCGACATCTGCTTGGCGCGATCGAGTCCTACCGTAACAGCCATGATCTCGGTCAGCACGGCAACTTCCGAAGGCAAATCGTCCGGCACACGCACGAGAAAGCTCCCGGGCACGATATACATGTACTGCGACCAGCCGCCAAAGAGGTAGGGAGGGTCCGCCGCGCACATGTTGTTGCCGTAATCGACCATGTTCTGGCAGAAGTAGTAGGGATAGTCGTGGCGGCAGTAGTAGCACTGACCACAAGACACATTCGCTCCTACCACCACGCGATCGCCGACCTTCAGGGGAATGCCTTCGAAATCGAGATATTCTCCGCCGCCTCCAATGGCCGCCACTGTCCCCACATTTTCGTGACCCTGGATGATGGGGAAGCGAATCTGTTTCCCGTCGCCGCTGCCCGCGTATTGTGTGGTGTAACCTTGGTACGTGTGCTTGTCGGTGCCGCAGATCCCCGAGAGTTCCATCTTCACGATCACACACCCGGGAGCAGGGTCGGGGAACGGATACTCCCGCACTTCGTACTTTCCAGGCTTGACGAGCGTAGCAGCTAAAACGTGGTCACCGGACATCGCAGCAGGTCCCTTCTGGGCGACTTCTGCCTGGGAAAAAGGGCAAAAAGGCGGAAGTAAATAAGCGCTTAGAGACAATATCGGCCACCCTCTCAATTTGTCAAGCCCAACTGCGATCGCGCTATAATCGCCTGCCGTACAGGTTTTCGAGCTTCGCTACGACCCAAAAGAAGAGCCTTGTCCGAGCCTTTCACAAATCGTGCCCCGCGAGCCATCCTGCGCCGCGAGTTCCTGAAGGCGATGCTGGTTTCCCCAGGACTTGTCCCAGGATTTCGATCCGTCCAAAGCGCTCTGCTCCTGGAAAACGCTCACCCTGTCCCCTTTATGACGGGCGATTCGGCGCCGCCGGGATTGATTAGCTCGAACCCCGATTTCTTCGTGCGCAATCACTTTCGAACACCGCAAATCAGTTCGGATTCCTGGAACCTCGTGGTCGATGGCCTGGTTTCGACACCTCTCAAGCTCTCCTATTCCGACCTCCTGCTGGCCAACTCGGTTCGTCGAGCGGTCACCATGGAGTGTGCCGGAAACACCCCGGGCGGAATCGGCGTGGGGAATGCCCTGTGGACCGGCATTCCACTAGCAGAGCTGCTCAAGCAAGCCGGGGCGAAAACCGCAGCAACCACGGTAATTCTGCACGGATCGGATTCCGGCAGCGGAGAGGGCGTGCCTGCGAACACGCACTTCGCCCGCGCGATTCCATTCGAGAGAGCCATGAACGCTTCAACCCTTCTTGCGTACGAAATGAATGGTTCGCCACTGCCCGCGGATCATGGTTTTCCGCTTCGCGCTCTGGTTGCAGGATGGTATGGCATGGATTCGGTAAAGTGGCTCACTCGCATTGAAATCACCAGTCAGCCTTTCGACGGCTACTTCCAGCAACAACATTATGTCGCGCTTACGGCAAATGGCGAGCGTCGGCCCATCACTCGCATGCTGGTCAATTCCAAGTTCCTGCGGCCATCCGAGGGCGAGGAAATCGGAAGCAAGATATATCGAGTGAACGGTGTGGCTTGGGCGGGAGAGCGGAAAATCGCGAAAGTGGAAGTTCGCTTTTCCCCCGGCGGCTCTTGGCAGCCCGCCTCGGTCGATGCACAGCCTGTGGCCCTGAGCTGGACCTCGTGGAGATATCAGTGGCAGATTCCGAGCGCTGGAAAGTACACGCTCGAGGTGCGTGCCTCCGATGAGGAGGGGAAAACTCAGCCCGATGCTCGCGATCCCGGACGCCAGGATGCCTACGAACTCAATACCCCGCACGGCATCACGGTTACCGTTCGGCCGTGATCAGAGCCGCTCCGGTATGCTTTCTATTCGAGGATTTCCATGAGGCGCACAGCCCAGTCGCAACTTCCCGATCTAGCTTCCAACTGCCATCGGTTCAGTGATCGTCGACTTTGCGGGACCCTCAGTCTGATCGTTCTGAGTCTCACCCTTAGCCTCACGGCATTGCTCAATATCTCCGCGGCTCAATCTCCCGATCTCGCAAAGCTTTCCTCTGAAGGGCAAGCGGCTCTTCGCAACCAGCAGTTCGACCGCGCTCAAGGACTCTATGAGCAGGTCATCAAGCTCGATCCCGGCTCTGCCCAGGCTCACTCCAATTTAGGCTTGGCGCTCTACATGGCAGCCAAATATCCACGCGCAATTACTGAATTTCAGAAAGCTTTGCAACTCGATCCGCACCTTGATCACACCAAAGTTCTGTTGGCATTAAGTTACTTCGACAGCGGCGACATTGCCCAGGCAATCCCGCTACTGGAAAAGGCCTATCAGACCGACAAAAACGATCCCGTAATCGCGGCGCATCTGGGCCTCGCTTATCTTCGGGAACAGAAGGATGAAAAAGCGCTGGCGGTGCTCAGCCACTGGGTTGAACTGGAACCGAACAGTCCCGATGCCCTGTATTTCAAGGGCAAAGCCGCAATGTATGTCGCCTCGGATTCGTTCGTTCAGCTGACCAAGGCCGCGCCCGATTCCTACCGCATGTATCAACTCAGGGCGGAGATGTTGCGTCAACAAGGGCAAAGCCCGGCGGCAATCAATGAGTACAAGAAAGCGATCTCGGAAAAGCCCGATGCGGCCGGCCTGCACTACGCGCTGGGCACTCTCTATCGCGAAGCGGGTCGGCTCGATGAAGCGCTTGCTGAATTCAATGAAGAACTCAGAATCTCACCCAATGATGCCATGACTGAATTCTTCCTGGGCGATATCTATCTGCAGCAGGACAACGTGGAACAGGCACAGCAGTGTCTCGAACGAGCTTTGGCTGTCCAACCTGGCCTTGTTGAGGCGGAGGTCGACATGGCCAAGGCCTATCATCGCCAGAATAAGATTGCCGAGGCGGTGCAGTTGCTCAAGAAAGTGATAGCGACCGATCCAGACCAGCAAGACGCTCACTATCTTTTGTTCAGTCTTTACAAGGAACAAGGTGAAACCGAGCAGGCTCGTAAGGAACTCGCAACCTTCGAAGAGTTGAAGCGCAAGGCCGCGGACCAGGACCAGAAACGTATGCGCTTGGATTCGTTGAATTGAAGCGTCGGCAATGTGGCCGCGAGCAAATAGCGCACTGGTATCCAACCCACGAATGCATTGGTGTCCAACTTCCCGCACCAACAAAAGCGATCCCTTCCAAGTCACTCACCGGCGGTAGTGAGTACGTTCGAAAGCGCCCAGAAGTTTTCTTCTAGAAATAAGGTAAACCCCCGGTCGGAACAACCTCCATTTTCGCATCAGATCTGTGCGCCTAATTGGGAACAAGAGACTCGCCAGAGCGACGGAAAATCGACGGTAGGGGATGATTATGGTCAACAGCAGTTCCATATGGCGTAACAGCAATCGGTCCACGGTCGAAGCCGCCTGCGATCACTGCGGCAAGATTCTCCGGCACGAAGGTTGGTGCATTACACTCAACCCCTTCGTCCAATATGCATACGAGATTATTCTGGACCCCAACAGGCTGACGATCGGAGATGCGATCATATTGCACTCCCTGGGTGTCGCCTGGGTGCCCGGCAGTCAGCGTGACTGGAAGACCTAGCAGCGGAAAAGCTCAAGCTCGCGAAGACCGCCCCTAAGAGGGCAACCGGGAATGAACGCTTACGGCACTGCTAAAAGCGGTGCCCTGGTACAAATGACGAGTTTTTCGCAGGCTCCTGCTCGAGACCCTCCGCAGGCTGACGTTATTCCTATACCGTGAACATCAAAGCACCGTAGGGTCCCCACCGGATGGGTTTGCCCGTACTCGCAGGCTAGTCTCCGAAGAAGGCTCTTTTTAGCAAAACGAATTTCATTCATGGAGACCGAACCGGCGTGTCTCTTTCTGTCCATGCTGCATTGCTCTTGTTTTTTTCCTTGTACGGGTTGCTGAGCCCTGTCCGGGGATGGGCGCAAACACAAAGTCCAATACCTGTCCAAGACCCTCGCGTCTACGAAGGGCAAGTCGTCACTGCTATCGACCTCGTGGCCAACCCTCACCGTGATACCGAGCCCTTGCGCTCCGTAATTACCCAGAAGGTTGGTCAGCCTTATTCTCATGACAAAGTTGCCGAAAGCGTTCTGGCTCTGGAGAAAGCTGGGAACTTTCCTAAGGTCACCGCCCAGGTAATTTCTGATCCCTCCGGCCTGCGGGTGAGCTTCGTTCTCGAACCAGCGTACAGATTGGGCATGATTGACTTCTCGGTCTTCAGCCGTCGTTTTGCCTACACCAGGCTGCAACAAGTCGTGAATCTCTCTGACGAAGAGCCATACAACCGATCACGGCTGCCTGCGGCTGAAGGTGCGCTCCTGGATTTCCTTCAGCACAACGGCTACTTCCAGGCCGAGGTACACGCCACGCCCACGATTGACGATACCCATCAACTCGTAAACGTCACTTTCGACGGGCGCCTGGGCAAGCAAGCCCGCATTGGCAACGTGAGCATTGAAGGTCCTCCTTCCGCGGAGTCCACCAGGCTCATGCACGACGCGCGCTCGATCCGTGCACGCTTGACGGGTGCGCTTCTGAAATCAGGCAAGCCCTACACTCCCGCTCGCATCAAAGCTGCCACGACGCTGCTGAAACGCTCCCTCGCCAAGCAGCAGCGCCTGGCCAGTAAGGTCCACGAAAATCCGCCGACCTACCACCCCGAGACAAACCGCGCAGATGTGTCCTTCTCGATCGAAGAAGGACCGATTGTCACGGTTCGCACTACTGGGGCGAAACTCTCGCGTATTCCGTTCGTATCCGCGCGCAAGCTCAAAACCCTCGTGCCGATTTTTTCGGAAGGAACCATCGATCGTGATCTGGTGCAGGAGGGACAGCAGAATCTTGTCAACTATTTTCAAGAGAAAAGCTTCTTCGATGTCAAAGTGAAAGTCAATTTTCAGCGAGTATCGGACCGAATCTCGCTGATCTACGACATCGAAAGCGGCAAGAAGCACAAGGTGCGAAATATTTCGTTCCGCGGCAACCAGCAGGTTTCTGATGAGGCCCTGCTGTCTCAGGTAGCCGTCAAGAAGGCTCACCTGCTATCCCATGGCAGCATCAGCCAGAAACTGCTGAAACAAAGCGTCGAACAACTGCAGGCTCTTTATCAGAACATCGGGTACGAGGATGTCAAGGTTACTCCCAAAGTTGTCGACAAGGAGCCGAACATCGACGTGGTCTTCGAAATTCAGGAGGGGCAGCAGACCTGGGTCGACGCCGTTCAGGTTAACGGAAACCAGACCGTCCCTCTCGACCGTCTCACCGGCGGGAAGCCGCTTCCGTTACGTGCCAACTATCCTTTTTCCCAGCGACGTATGGTGGAAGGGCGAAATCTGATCGCTGCCGCCTATCAGGAACGAGGCTATCTGAACTCGGAGGTGAAAACCAACGTCGCGCGCCAGCCGTCGGATCCTCATCGTGTTGAAGTCACTTACAACATTACAGAGGGGCAAATGGTGCGGGTGAGCGAAGTTCTGTATCTGGGACAAAAACGAACGCGGCTGTCGCTTCTCCACAAAACTGCGCAGATCAAGCCTGAGTCTGTGATGAGCAGAACTTCGCTACTCGCGGGTGAGACGAGGCTCTATGATTTGAACATTTTCGACTGGGCATCGATCGATCCGAAGAAGCCCATTACCGACCAGAGTGAAGAAGGGGTCATGGTCCGCGTGCATGAAGCGAAGCGCAACGAAATTACGTATGGCTTCGGCTTTGAGGTATCCCATCGCGGCGGGAACACCCCATCTGGAACCGTAGCCGTGCCCGGCCTTCCGACGGTGGGGTTGGGGAGCAACAAGGTTGCGCCCAGCCAATCTACCTTTGCCAGTCCTCGCGGCCTGATTGAATTCAACCGTCGAAATATGCGCGGTCTTGCAGAAACATTCAGCACCTCCCTGCTTCTGTCTCGTCTCGACCAGCGCGCACTCACCAGCTATTCCCAACCACACTTCATCGGCTCGCAATGGGGTTCGCTGACCAGTTTGTCGATCGAGCGCACCACCGAAAATCCTCTTTTCGCCGCCGGACTCGGGGACGCCTCCTTTCAGGTAGAGCGCCTGATCAGCCGTAAAAACAATACTCGCCTTCAACTACGCTACGACTTTAACAAGACGAGCTTGTCGAACCTGCTCGTTCCAGAACTGGTGCTGCCACGGGACCGGAATATCCATTTGTCTACCTTCTCGGGCACTCTCATTCGGGACACGCGCGATAAGCCGCTGGACGCGCATCGGG
>Ga0307479_10002995_pt1 | contig 15354 bp, 12 predicted proteins | sample atmos_gasesECM4C_FD_203743 | JGI IMG/M metagenome (GOLD analysis project Ga0307479, IMG submission 203743) | Hardwood forest soil microbial communities from Morgan-Monroe State Forest, Indiana, United States - atmos_gasesECM4C_515 | ecosystem: Environmental > Terrestrial > Soil > Temperate... | reverse complement strand
CAACGCCGCGCGCGAGAACTCGCCCTCGGCGGGTTCGATCCGGGCCCACTCGACCCCGAAACGAAAGGAGTTGAGCCCGAACGAGGCCAGCATCGCGACGTCCTGCCGGTAGCGGTGGTAGAAGTCCACCGCGTCGCCCGACGGCTCCCGGCAGGGCGTCGAGGCTATGTGCTCCCACCACCACCAGTCGCTGTTCACGTTGCCACCCTCCGTCTGGTAGGCGGAGATCGAGGCGCCGAACAGGAAACCGTCCGGAAAGCGGAGGGAGTCGTTCACGACGGGCAGTCTAGGACCCCCGGAAGGCGACGATTGACAAGCTGCCGGGGCCTGCCTACGATAACCGAAGTCGCTTAGGCGAACGTTCGTCTACGTGCTGGTGGTTGGAGTAGTCCTGGTTGCCGGCGCACTCTCGCCCCGGTCTCTCCCGGGAAGAAGGCAACAGGAGGCAAATGCGGCCCCGGCCAGGGCCGGGGATTGGGAGGAGAGCAGTACATGCCCGAGGTCTTAGCGAGACGTCGTTCGCGAGTGGTTGCGCTTGGTCTCGGCGCAATGTTTGTGCTCGCGGCCTGTGGCGGAGGAGGCGGCAGCGGCAACGGCGCCAACAGCGGATCCTCCACCGATGTAACCGTCTGGACGGCCTGGGGTGGCGCCGAGCTCAAGGCGTTCCAGGACGTCCTCAAGCCGTTCGAGTCGACGAGTGGCGTAAAGGTTCACCTGACTACCAACCGCGACTCGACCAACCAGATCGCCAACGGCATCGCGGCCGGCACCGACCTGCCCGACATCGCCCCCGGTCCGACGGACCCGAACCAGGTCAAGGACTGGGTGTCGAAGGGCGCCATAAAGCCCGTCGAGACCGCCCTTGGCGACCAGTTCTCGGCGTACATCTCGAACACGTATCCCGCGCTGACCACGGCGCCCGGTGGGGCAACCGATGACCTGTACATCGGCATCGTCGGCGGCAAGCACTACGAGATGATGGTCAAGACCCAGGTCAAAGGACTGATCTGGTACAACAAGAAAGTCTTCACCGGCCAGGCGCCGACCAGCTTCGACCAGCTTCTGGCCATCAGCCCGTCGCAGTACGGAGCCTCGAAGCTCTTCTGCGCCGGGTTCGAGTCTGGCGCCGCGTCCGGTTGGCCGGCGAGCGACCAGATCGACAACATCATCATGCGGCAGTCCGGCGACCAGGTCTACACGAGCTGGATCCAGGGCAAGACCAAGTTCAGCTCGGACGCGATCAAGCTCGGCTACCAGACCTTCCTCAAGGAAGTCTCGGCGGCGAACGTCTACGGCGGCAGCAACACGGCGCTGTCGACCAACTTCGCCAAGGCCGGCGACCCGATGTTCAAGAGCCCTGCGGGCTGTCTGTTCCTCGAGCAGGCGACCTTCATCACGGCCTTCTTCCAGCAGGACTTCCCCAGCCTCAACCTGAAGGCTGGAACTGACTTCGACTTCTTCGCTCACCCGAGCATGGGTCAGTCGCAGTACGACGGCAACGTCAACGGCTTCTACGACAACTTCTCCATGTACAACGACACCCCCGCGGCCCGGAAGCTCATGCAGTACATGGCGACCAAGGACGCGCAGCAGATCTGGGCGAACGACGGCGGCACGCTGGGCGCCATCAAGACGCTCAACTACACCGACCCCGTCTTCAAGCGCGCAGCCGACGTCGCCGGCAGCGCCAAGAACCTGCTCATCACCGCGGGCGACTTCATGCCCTCGGACATGCAGAAGGCGTTCTGGCAGTCACTCCTCAACGTCACGAACAACCCTGGCAGCCTGAACTCAGAGCTGGCACACCTCGACCAGGTGCAGGCAGCGGCATACACAACGAGCTAGTCGCAGAGTCGATCGATCGACCAGGGCGGAAAACGTCCGCCCTGGTCACCTTTCGTAGTCGATATAGGGAGTAGGAGGTAGGCGTCGGTGGGGGGGATAACACCCGACCAGATCATCACCGCGGTCGCCGCGGTGGTCGGCGTTCCGCTGGTGCTGCTTGGCTACATCATCCTGGGCGAGCAGGTCATCGAGAGGCTGCCGGACTCGATCCAGGGCTGGATCCGACCGTACTTCTGGGCCCTTCCGGCGGTTGGTTTCGCGACCATCTTCATGATCTACCCGCTCATCCGCACGGTGATCATCAGCTTCCGCAACGCCGCGGACAGTGACTGGGCCACCGGCCCTTGGGGGGTGTTCGCGAACTACCACTACTTCTTCACGTTCCCCGACACCCTGACCTCGCTGCGCAACAGCCTCCTTTGGCTGGTTTTCTACACGTTCTTTGCCGTCTTCTTCGGACTGGTGATCGCGATCCTCGTCGACCGCGTCCGCTACGAGACGCTCGCGAAGATCGCCGTCTTCCTACCCGTCCCGATCAGCGCCGTGGCCGCGTCGATCATCTGGAAGTTCATGTTCGACTACCAGCCGCCGGGCAGCACACAGACCGGGACCATGAACGCGGTGCTGAGCGTCGTGCATCACGATCCCGTGGCGTGGTTGGTCAACTCCACGACCAACAACGCCGCGCTGATCTTCGTCGGCATCTGGACCGCCACAGGCTTCTGCATGGTCATCCTCTCGGCCAGCCTCAAGGCCATCAGCTCTGAAGTCCTCGAGGCGGCGCGCATCGATGGCGCGAACGAGTTTCAGATCGTGCGCCTGGTCGTGACGCCTCTGTTGTGGCCGACCATCACCGTCGTCGGCACGACGATGATCATCAATGCGCTCAAGACCTTCGACATCGTCTACGTGATGACGAACGGCGCCTACCAGACCGACGTGATCGCCACCCAGATGTTCTTTCAGCTCCAGCACAACCACAACAGCCGGGCGGCCGCCGTCGGCGTGGTCCTGTTCCTCGCGATCGTGCCGCTGCTTGTCGTCAACATACGTCGCTTCCAGCAACAGGAGGAGCAGCGATGAGCGTGGAACAGGTAACAACTCGTGCTGCGACAGGCGCCGGAACCGCGGTCTCCGTCCTCGACAGGTTCGGCTACCGCCTGCAGCGACTCCCGCTGCACATCGTGATCATCATCTTTTGCGCCGTCTGGGTCATCCCGACATTCGGAATGATCATCAACTCGTTCCGGGCTCTGCCCGACATGCAGGCGGCGGGTTGGTGGACGACGCTGTTTCCGCCGCACGGCTTCACGTTGGCCAGCTACCAGCAGGTGCTCGCCATCGAGGGCGTCGTGCCCTCGATCGCCTACAGCATCCTGATCACGATCCCGGCGACGGTTATCCAGCTCACGATCGCGACGATGGGCGCGTACGCCTTCGCATGGATGAATTTCCCGGGCAGGAACCTGTTCTTCATCGTGATCGTCGGCCTGATGGTGGTGCCGATCCAGATGACGCTGATCCCGGTGCTGCAGTTCTTCAAGCTCGTCGGCCTCAGCGGAACGATCCCCGCGGTCTGGCTCGCCCACTCCGGCTACGGCCTGCCGTTCGAAATCTTCCTGCTGCGCAACTACCTCGGCGGTCTGCCGCGCGAGATCTTCGAGTCGGCCGAGGTCGACGGCGCAGGCCACGCGGTCCGGTTCCTGAGAATCGCCGTACCGATGACTCTGCCGGCGATTGCCTCGCTGGTGATCTTCGTGTTCCTGGGCATCTGGAACGACCTGCTCGTTGCGTTGACGTTCCTGGGAGTCAGCCCATTCCGTCCGTTCACCGTCGTGATTGCGCAGCTGACCACGTCTTTCGGCGGAGGCTGGCAATTCCTGACCGCCGCCGCGGTGATGCAGATGGCCCTTCCGCTGGCGGTGTTCATCTTCCTGCAGCGGTACTTCGTGCGAGGTGTGACCGCCGGCTCCGTCAAGGGATAGCGCCGTAGCCGCGACCGCTCGCGACGTCGTCGTGATGACGACGCACGACATCGGTCGTCACCTGCATTGCTACGGCCACGGTAGCGTGGTCAGTCCGAACCTGGACGCGCTGGCACGCGATGGCGTGCGCTTCGCGAGCTGCTTCGCCACCGCGCCTCAGTGCAGCCCCAGCCGGGCGAGCCTTGCCACAGGGATGTACCCGCACAACAACGGGGTCATGGGCCTGGCCCACAGCGGATTCGATTGGGAGATGCGGGTGCCTCACGCCGCGGCCGTGTTTGCAGGGCAAGGTTTTGAGTCCCATCTCTTCGGCGGCCAGCACGTGACGCAGCATCCCGAGCGGCTCGGCTTCACGCAGATCCACCCGGCCGGCGCCGTGCCCGAGGTGCTTGCGCGGGCAGAAGGCAAGCGCCTTTACCTCGAGATCAACTTCGAGGAGACGCATCGCCCGTACCCGCCCGCGGGCGAGCCACCCGCCGGCCTCGAGATCCCGGGCTACCTTCCGGACATCCCCGAGGCGGTCGAAGAGATGGCGGCGGTCGAGCAGGCGATCGCGGCGATGGACGCTGCCGCCGGCCGGTTTCTCGAAGCCCTCGAGCACGCCGGCCGCGCGCGCGAAGCCTTTGTCATCTTCACCACCGACCACGGCCTTGCCTTGCCTCGCGCCAAGTGCACTCTGTACGACCCCGGCATCGAGGTCGCGCTCCTCGCGCGCTGGCCCGCGGGCGGCGTCAGCGGCGGCGGCCTGCAAACCCAGATGGTCAGCAACATCGACATCCTGCCCGCGCTGCTGGTGGCGGCGGGACTGCCGGTTCCGGATGGCGTTGAGGGGACGCCGTTGAGCGACGGGCGCGATGCGATCTTCGCCGAGAAGACCTTCCACAGCTACTACGACCCGATGCGCTGCGTTCGCGACGCGCGCCACAAGTACATCCGTAACTTCGAGTCGGCGTTTGCTGTCGAGGTGCCTGCCGACATCCAGGCCGGTCCGATATTTCGCGCTGATCCGTCGCGCTATTCCAGGGACCGCCCGAGCATGGTCGAGCTCTACGATCTCGAGGCCGATCCGCTCGAGATGCAAAACCTCGCGGGCCGGCCCGACGTTGCGGCGATCGAAGAGGAGTTGGCCGACCGGCTGTGGCGGTGGATGCGAGAAACCAGGGATCCGCTGCTGGACGGCCCGATTCCGTCACCGAGATACCGCTCGGCGATGGAGAGCTAACGGAGCCGGGGCTGGGGTAAGAACCCGATCGCCATAAAGACCACGAACACCACACCGAGAGAGATCCACTGGATGTCCTGGGGGATGCCCATCCACTGCTCGACTGTGATCACGACGATGATTGCCGGGATCCACAGCACCCCGAACGCAAGCCTCCACGCCCGGTCGGTCGCCCTATACCGGAGAAAAGGCGCCAGCTGCGGACCCTCGGGCTCGGCTTTGCCCGGCGGCGCGTCGACGTCCTCGCCGGCACCCCATCCGGCGTGGCGCCCGATGTCCTTTTCCTGCGGCTGATCCTTGATCGAAACCAGTATGCGCGAGGACCGCGTCGTCCTGACCCGCACGGCTACCCTCGCCGTGGGCGCGACCTTCCTGTTCATGGGCCTCGTCGTTTCGGCGTACGGGCCATTGCTCGAGCACCTCACGCGTCGCTTCGGGGTCAGCCTCCCGGTCGCAGGTTCGACCATCAGCGTCCACTTCGCGGCCTCACTCTTCGGCGTCATCGCAGCGATGCGGACGATGCCTGTGTGGCCGGCGCGCCGGACCTTGATGATCGCGACAGGGTTGGTGGCCGCCGGATGCGTTGCGGTGGCGGTCGCACCCACGTGGCCGGCGTTCGTGGTCGCGGTCGCCATCGTGGGCTTTGGATTCGGTGCGCTCGTCCTCGGGGTCAACCAGGTGGTCGCATACAGCGAAGGCGCGCGACGTGCGGCCCTGCTCAGCGCCCTGAACGGGGCCTACTCCGCGGGCGCAGTCGCCGGGCCGATCCTGGTCGCGGCCTTCGCCGCCGCGCACTTCTCGCTTCTCTACCTGGCGGCGGCCGCCCTCGCGCTCGCGATCGTTCCGGGCGACCTTCGCATCCGCGGACGGCTGCCCGTCCGGGCCGGCGCCTCCGCGCGGCCGGGAGCGCTGGTGCTGATCTTCGTCTGCGCGTTCGTGCTCTACGTCGCGGTCGAGAACGGCACCGGCGGCTGGATGACCTCGCACCTCGAATCGGTAGGGCTCGGATCCGAGAAGGCGGCCATCGTCACGTCAGGTTTCTGGCTGGCGCTCGTCACCGGCAGGCTGCTCATCACTCTTCTGCCTTCGCGGGTCGGCGAGGCAAGGATCGTGCTGACGGCGGCTGCCCTCGGCACGATCGCTCTGGCGGCCGCGTCCATCGGCCCTCTGGCGCCGTTCGCGTACGTCGTGGCCGGGCTCGTCATCGCCCCGATATTTCCCACCGGCATCGTCTGGCTCGCCAGGCTCAGGCCCGGCGATTCCCGCGCGACGTCGTGGCTCTATCCAGCAGCTTCGATCGGAGGCACGTTCGGGCCCGGCGTGATCGGCGTCGTCATCGCCCACGCCGGCGTGGGCTGGGCCCCAGCGGTGCTGGCGCTGGCGGCGCTCGGAATGTTCGTGATGTTCTTCGTCGCGTCTAGACGATGAGCGGACGCAGGGCGTTGCGCGCGACGACAAAGCCGCGCTGCACCAGCTCGAGGTTGCCCTCGAACTTTCGGTCCTCGTGCTCGACCGACACCACCCAGTCATATCCGATCGCGTAGAGCGCGGCGATGAACCGGTCCCATCGCACCTCGCCGAGGCCGGGCAACCGCGGCACCTGCCACCCGACGCCGAGCGACATCACGCCCTGCTCGTAAAGCCCATCGCGGTTGATCTCCATGTCCTTGGCGTGGACATGGAAGATCCGCGGCGCGAAATCGCGTACCACTCGGACGTAGTCGATCATCTGCCACACCAGATGCGACGGGTCGAGGTTCAGGCCGAAGTTATCGTCGGGGACGATCTCGAACATCCGCCGCCAGCTCGCCGGTGAGTAGGCGAGGTTGCGACCACCGGGCCACTCGTCGGCGGAGAAGATCATGGGGCAGTTCTCGATCGCGATCCGTACGTCGTGCTGTCGCGCGAAATGGACGAGCGGCGGCCACACCTTCTTGAAGTCCTCGAAGTTGTCCTCGACCGACCGATGCTGGTCTCGCCCCACGAACGTCCCCACGACGCCAACGTCCAGGCGCTGAGCCGCGTCGATCACGCGGAGCAGATGGTCGTTCGCCGCCTGGCGGACCTCGAGGTCAGGATCGAGGTTGTTGGGGTAGTACGCCAGCGCGGAGATCTCCAGCCCGTGGCGGTGCATCAGATCGCGGATGCGTTTGGGGTCGAAGTCCTCTACGTCGATATGCGAGACGCCCGCGTAGCGGCGCGCCTTGCCTGCGTTCGAAGGCCAGCACGCGATCTCGAGCGCATCGAACCCGTTGTCCTGAGCCCAGACGGCGACCTCCTCGAGTGTCTGGTCCGGAAACGCCGCGGTCAGCAGTCCAAGCCTCATCTCTTCACCTCGATCCAGCGCCGCTCCCGCGAGCTCCTCGCGACCGCGTCGCAGACCAGCATCGAGTCGTGGCCGTCGGCGAACGTCGGATAGCCGGCGGCAGGTTTCCCCTCCGCCACCGCGCCGTACACGGCCGCGTACAGCGCCTTGAAGGTGTCGCCGAATCCCTCGGCGTGACCGCCCGGAAGCCAGGTGGCGCGGCGCCCCTCCTCGTTGAGGAGAGCCGGGTCGCGAAGCAGCACCTCGCTCGGCCGGCCCCGATGCCCGATGAACAGCTCGTCGGGCCGCTCCGAGTTCCATGCCACCGACGAGCCGGAGCCGTCGATCTCGTAAGCGAGCGAGTTCTTCCGCCCCGCGCTCACCTGCGACACGGTGAACGCACCTCGTGTCTCACCCCCGTAGCGCAGCATGATGGTCGCCGCGTCGTCGGTCGTCATCTCGCGATCACGACGCTTCTTGATGAACGTCGCCAGGTCGGCCATGACCTCGGTGATGGGCCGGCCGCACAGAAACGAGGTCAGGTCCATCCAGTGCGAGCCGATGTCCGCCACTGCGCGCAGCTGTCCGCCAAGAGACGGCTCGAGGCGCCAGTTCCAATCCCCCTCCAGGAGCAGCCAATCCTGCAGATAGTGGCCGGAGATCAGCCTGACGTCGCCGATCCCTTGCCCGCCGATCAGCCCGTGCACGTGCTGGCAGAGGGGATAGAAGCGCAGGTTGAAGTTCACCGCGTGCACGAGCCCGCTTTGCTCGGCCAGCCGCAGCAGGTCCGCGGACTCCGAGGTCGTCATCGCCAGCGGCTTCTCGCAAACGACGTGCTTGCCCGCACGCAGCGCCGCGGACGCGTGGCGGTGATGCAGGTGGTTCGGCGAGGTGACGTGCACGACCTCGACACGCTCATCCTCGAGCATCGCCTCGAAGCTCTCGTACGCCGGGGGAAGATTCAGCTCTCGCGAGCGTGCGGCCGCGCGCTCATGGCTGGACCCGACCACGCCGTGAACCTGCACGCCGAGACGGCGCAGCGCCTCGACATGGACCACGCCGATGAATCCGGTGCCGACGACCGCGGCACCGATCTCGTTGAGGGGCTTCAATCTCGGTTCAGAAACCAGAGGTGCGGCGCGTTGTCGGTCCGTGTCGACGGCAGGTCGTTGGCGGGCGACGGGCCGCCACACCACGCCACAGCATTCGCGATCACGCGCTGTACCTCGGGTTGAAAGTAGACGGGATACTCCTCGTGCCCCGGGCTGAAGTAGAAGATGCGCCCCGCGCCGCGGTAGAAGCAGCAGCCGCCGCGAAACACCTCGCCGCCCTCGAACGAGCTGATGAAGACGAGCTCGTCCGGCGGCGGGATGTCGAAGAACTCGCCGTACATCTCCTGGTGAGGGATGACGAGGGGCTGCGGAACGCCGGCAGCGATCGGATGCGATGGGCTCACCGTCCAGACGACCTCGCGCTCGCCCATCTCGCGCCAGCGCAACCGGCAGGTGGTACCCATCAGCCTCATGAAGATCTTCGACTTGTGGCCCGAATGCAGGACGACCAGGCCCATGCCGTCGAGCACCCGGTCGTGAACGCGATCGACGATCCTGTCCTCGACTCGTTCGTGGGCGGCGTGCCCCCACCACGTCAGGACGTCGGTCGCAGCGAGGACCTTTTCGGTCAGGCCGTGCTCCGGTTCGTCGAAAGTGGCGATTCTGACCTCGGCATCGGCCAGCTCGCGCTCGATGCCCTCGGCGATGGGCGTATGCATGCCCTTCGGGTAGATCTTCTTGACCGATTCCTGGTTCTGCTCGTGGAGGTTCTCGTTCCAGACCGTCACACGAAGAGACCGGGCCACGAATCAGATCGTGACAGCTTCCCCCGTGCGGTGAATCGTGACCGGCTGGCGCAGCGCGGCCGACTCCACCGCGGCTTCCATCAACGCGATCGTGCCGAGGTTGTGACGCCCGGAGGTCTCGGGCTCGCGGCCGGATTGCACGGCCGCGACGAACTCGGTGAGGGTGCCGAGCGTCCCCGTCCGCGGCGACGGTGTCAGCGCGAGGACGCGAGCCTCCCCGTTGCGCGGTGTCACGATGACCCGGTCCTGCGACGGGTCGCTGTCCGCCGCGCTCGACCAAGTCACCTCGCCGTTCTCGAACTCCATGCGCCATTCGCCGGCCCACGGCGTGATGGGCCCGGCGCTGATCCAGCTGCCGCGGTAGCTGACCACGACGCCGCCCTCGAACACGATGGAGGCGACCGCGACGGATGGCCCGCTGAACGAGGTCCACTCCGGGTTCCACGCCTCGCAGTAGATGCGCTGCGGCTCGCGGCTGAGGATCAGGCGCAGGAGATCGAAGTGATGGATGGACATGTCGGCCAGCAGCGGCTGCTCCTCAAGGTGATGACGCCCGCGGCCGTTGGCCCCCGCCGTCGAGTAGCGGCGGAAATCGATCGAGACCTCGAACAGCCTGCCCAGCGCCGACTCGTGGACCATCGCCGCGATCGTCCGCGGGGCGGGGAAGAAGCGGTAGTTCTGGCTCACCATCAGCATGAGGTCGCGCATCCGCGCCTCCTCGACGAGAAGCTGCGCGTCGGCGAAGGTTGGCGCGAACGGCTTCTCGACCAGGACGTGCAGGCCGGCCTCGAGCAGGAGCCGCGTCACCGGTACGTGGGACGCCATCGCGGTGGTGTTCAGGGCCGCCTGCGGCTGGGTGGCCGCGACCGCTTCATGCAGCGATTCGAAGCAGCGGTCGGCCGGTACGTGGGCCTCGGCGCGGACGGCGTCGAGCGCGTAGGGGTCCTTGTCCACGTAGGCGACGACATCGATCTCAGGGACCTGAGGCAGCACCTGCCGGGCCCAGTTCCGGCCGTGTGGACCGAGACCCACCTGCAGCAGTCGAAGCGGTGCCACGGCCGAGAATGATGAACGAAGCAATGCCGGACTTGACCTTCCTTAACCTCGATTGACGCGATGACGTTACGAGCCGCCCTCGTCGGCACCGGCGGGATCGCCTCGGAGCACGCGCGCAGCCTTCACGCCGCTGGCGCCCGCGTCCAGCTGGTGGCGGCGACGGACGTCGACCCGCGCCGGCTGGCGGACTTCTGCGAGACGCATTCGATCCCTCACGCCTACCCGTCGGCGGCCGCGATGCTGGCCGCCGAGCACCCAGACCTGATCCATATATGCACGCCGCCGGCGACCCACGCCTTGCTTGCGGTCGAGGCGCTGGAGGCGGGCGCGTCCGTGTTCTGCGAGAAGCCGCTCTGCGGTTCTCTCGCCGAGCTCGACCGGATCGAAGCCGCCGAGACGAGGTCGGGGCGCTTCTGCGCAGGCGTCGTGCAGTGGCGGTTCGGGTCGGCGGCGAAGCACCTGAAGCGGCTCATCGCCGACGGCGTGCCGGGGCGTGCGCTGCTCGCGCTGTGTCAGACAACCTGGTACCGCGACGCCGTCTACTACTCCGCGCCGTGGCGCGGCCGGTGGGACACAGAGCTGGGCGGGGCGACGATGGGCCAGGGCATCCACGCCATCGACCTCCTCCTCTGGCTGATGGGCGAGTGGCGCGAGGTCGATGGGACGGTGGCGACGCTCGACCACGACATGGCGGTCGAGGATGTCTCGCTGGCGGTGCTCCGTTTCGCCAGCGGCGCACTCGGGAGCGTCGTGAGCAGCGTCTGCTCACCGCACGAGGAGACACGCCTTCGCTTCGACTTCCAGAAGGCCACGTTCGAGGTCGCCTGCCTGTACGCCTACAGCAACAGGGATTGGCTGTGCACGCCCGCGCCGGATGCCGAGGAGGTGCTGCGGGCGTGGAGCTCGATTCCGTCCGATGTCCCCGGCGTCCACTCGGCGCAGCTCGCCGACGTGCTCGATGCGCTGGAGGCCGGCCGCCGGCCGCCCGCGTCGGCGGCTGAGCACCGACCCACCATCGAGCTCATCTCGGCGCTGTACAAGTCAGCGGCGACACGCACGGCCGTGCAGAACGGCTCGATCCGGCCCGGCGATCCGTTCTACGAGCACGTCGCCGGCACGCTGGCGCGATGAGCTTCCGCGCGATCGCCGACCTCCCGCTCGCCGGCGAGGTTTACGCCGAGGGGTGGCAGGCCTGGAGTGGTGTGGACGTATACCGGCCGGGCCAGACGTCGCCGCGGGCAAGCGACGCGAGGGCGCAGACCGTGATGTTCCGACCCGGCAAGCCGGTGCCCGGGGGCGTGATCCAGGCGGAAGGCGTGCTTGCGGTCGCCGCGCCCGACGAGCCCGCGCGGGCATGGTTTGCTCCCCATCCAGATCACGAGGTGCCGACGTTGCGCCTGCGGGAGAAGCGGGGTCGCTGGGAGCTGTCGGCCGATGGAGATGTCGAAGCCGTTACGGGCGCGACGCTGCGAGCCGCGCTCGAGGCCGTAGGCGATCGTCTGAGCATGGGCGCCGTCAGGTCGATCCCGCCCGGGTGGTCGACGTGGTCGTACTACTTCAAGCACGTCACGGAGGAGGACGTGCTCGAGAACGTCGAAGCGGCGCGGCGTCTCGACCTGCCGATCGAGATCGTGCAGCTCGACGACGGTTACGAGTCCGACATCGGCGACTGGCTCGACGCCCGGCCCGCCTTCGGGTCGGTGGAACGTCTTGCGCACCGCATCACCGACGCGGGCATGCGGGCGGGTATCTGGATTCCGCCGTTCATGGTGGCGCCCAGCAGCGCCCTGGCGAAAGAGCACCCGGACTGGCTCGTCCCGGACCTCGGCGCGGGCAGGCACTGGGACCAGGAGATGCGCATCCTCGATGTCACGAAACCGGGCGCTGCCGACTACATCGCGAACGTTTTCCGCACCTGGGTTGGGTGGGGCTACACCTTTTTCAAGCTTGACTTTCTCTACGCCGCCGCCATACCCGGCGTCGACCGCTACCGGCGGGGCATGGAGCTCGTCCGCGACGCGGTCGGTTCGGAGGCGACGCTCCTGATCGGCGGTGCACCGCTGCTTCCGAGCATCGGGCTGTGCGACGTCATGCGGGTCGGCCCCGACGTCCTGCCCGAAGAGCCGGATCCGCAGCTTGACCTGGAGAACACTGTCCGGATCACCACGCTGCGTTCGTGGATGAACGGACGGCTGTGGCTGAACGACCCGGACCACCTGGTTGCCCGGCCGGAGATCGAGGAACGGGAGGCGTGGGCCGCGCACGTGACGAGCTACGGGGGCTTGCGATTCTCGAGCGACCGACTCGCGGCGCTCGACGCTCGCGGCCTGGAGCTAACGCGCCCTTTCCTTTCCCGCTGACCGGATCAGCGCTGGTCGTGAGGCGGGACGTCAACGCTGGAGCCGCGGACGATCAAGTGCACTGGAAGAACCACGCTGCGCTCGCCGGTGGGGCCGTCCGAGACCATTCCAAGCAGCAACCGCATCGCCTCCGCGCCCGTCTCGTAGAACGGCACGTGGACCGTGGTCAGCGGCGGCGTGGTGTACGGCGCCATGTCGATGTCGTCGCAGCCCACGACCGCGCAATCGTTGGGGACTACTCGGCCCGCCTCGCGCAAGGCTGACAGCGCACCGATGGCCATGAGGTCGTTCTGGGCGAAGAGTGCGGTGACGTCCGGATGCCGCTCCACCAGACGTCGCGTACCGGCGTGGCCGCCGGCGATGTCCCAACCGCCTTCGTCGATCAGCCCTGCGTCGAAGGCGACGTGCGCCTCTTCGAGCGCCTTGCGGTAACCCCGAAGCCGCGCCTCCGCGGTCTGCTGGCCGCGCGCGCCGATCAGCGATCCGATCACGCGCCGCCCGAGCTCGAGCAGGTGTCGCGTGGCGATCAAGCCGATCTGCTCGTCGTCCGATCCGACCGTCGTCACGCCGCCGCCGGGCACCGGGTGGACGCTCACGGTGGGGAGGGCGCGGTCCAGCACGTGCTCGAGGGCCGCCTCGTCTTCCATCCTGGGCGCGGCCAGGAGGATGCCATCGACGCGGCGCTCCATCATCGCGGGCAGGGCGTAGTCGGTCCCCGACCCCTCCGCCTCGATGCTGCTGATGATCACGCCGAAATCCTGGCGGCGGGCCTCCTGCTCCGCCCCGGCGAGGATCCGGCTCAGGTTGCGGTCGCTGAAATCGCTCGTGATCACTCCGACCGTCTGCGTCCGCTGCATCACGAGGCTGCGTGCCTGCAGGTTGGGGACGTAGCCGAGGTCGCTGGCGGCCTGGAGGATGCGCGCCCGCGTCAGCTCGGAAACAGACCCGCCGCCGTTCAGGACCTTGCTCGTGGTCTGGAAGCTCACGCCCGAGCGAGCCGCCACGTCCTTGACAGAGACATGCCGGGCCTTGCGCTCCCTCAAGCTCCGGGTATTATGCGCGTCGGAAAGCGAACGTTCGCCTGAGGCGCCGGCGCATAGCCCGATGAGGCGGACCAACGCGTAGAGGTAGCGAGGAGGGCGGCCGATTGGTACCCCGTCCCGAGTACCCCAGGCCTGCGTTCCGGCGGTCGCATTGGATCAACCTGAACGGCGAGTGGGAGTTCGCCACCGGCCGCACGCCCCACTACGACCGCAAGATCGTCGTGCCCTTCTGTCCCGAGTCCAGGCTCTCCGGAATCGGCCAGCTCCCCGGCGACGTCGTCTGGTACCGGCGCACATTCGAGGCGCCGAAAGCCGAGCGCCTGCACCTGAACTTCGGCGCGGTCGACTACCGCGCGACCGTGTGGGTCAACGACGTCGAGGTCGCCCGCCACGAAGGTGGGCATACGCCTTTCACCGCCGACGTCACCGCCGCGGTCCGGCCGGCAGGCAACGTCCTGGTCGTGCGCGCCGAGGACCGGCTCACCGACAAGACGATCCCTCGGGGTAAGCAGTTCTGGAAGCCGAAGGGAGAGGGCATCTTCTACACGCCGACTACGGGCATCTGGCAGACAGTGTGGCTCGAGCCCCTTCCCGCCCGACACGTGCGTGGGATTCGGCTGCAGCCCGACTTCGACCACGATGTCGTGCAGTTCGAGCTCGACGCCGACGGCGAGGGCCAAGTGGCGGTCAGCCTCGACGGCGAGGTGGTGGGCCGCTGGTCGGGCGCGGGGCGCGGGCATATGCGCCTGGATCGGCACGCGCCGTGGCCGTCGGCCCTGTACGACGTCGAGATCACCCTCGGCGACGATCGGGTCGAAACCTACTTTGGCCTCCGCAAGATCGAGGAGAAAGAAGGTCGGGTCTGGCTCAACGGTGAACCGATCGTGCAGCGTCTGGTCCTGGACCAGGGCTATTTTCCGGAAGGCTTGCTGACCGCGCCCTCGGACGCGGCGCTGCGCGGCGACATCGAGCTCGCTCGGGCATTCGGCTTCAACGGGGCGCGCAAGCATCAGAAGGTCGAGGATCCGCGCTGGCTGTACTGGGCGGACCGGCTCGGCTTCCTGGTCTGGTCGGAGATGCCGAGCTTCCACGAGCACAGCGCAGAGGCGGAGCGCCGCCTCATGCGCGAGTGGGCCGATGTCGTAAGGCTCCATCGCAACCACCCTTCGGTCGTCGCCTGGGTGCCGGCCAACGAGAGCTTCGGGCTGGAGGGAATCGACGCCGAGGTCCGATCTGACTTCCTGGTCCGCCTCTACCGCATGACCCACGAGCTCGATGGCACGAGGCCGGTCGTATCCAACGACGGGTGGGAGCAGTCGCTCACCGACCTTTGCACGGTCCACGACTACTCGACGCCGGACCAGCTGGCTCGGAACTTCGCGTCGGTCGAGGCGGCGCTCACGGCCAAGGCGGCCAACCACGAGCCGTACAACCCCGGATTTTCCTACCGCGGCGAGCCGCTGCTGGTCACGGAGCTCGGCGGCCTGAAGTTCGCGAGCTCGGACGGATGGGGCTACACCGACGTCAGCGACGCGCAGCACTTCGTGCGCGCCTACGAAGGGCTCGTGGCCGCCCTGATGCGGCCCGGCCCGGTGCAGGGCTTCTGCTACACGCAGCTGACCGACGTCGAGCAGGAGCAGAACGGGCTGGCCGCGTACGATCGGACGCCGAAGGTCGACC
>Ga0307479_10002994_pt1 | contig 15357 bp, 16 predicted proteins | sample atmos_gasesECM4C_FD_203743 | JGI IMG/M metagenome (GOLD analysis project Ga0307479, IMG submission 203743) | Hardwood forest soil microbial communities from Morgan-Monroe State Forest, Indiana, United States - atmos_gasesECM4C_515 | ecosystem: Environmental > Terrestrial > Soil > Temperate... | reverse complement strand
GGCCCGGGTGCACCGGTTCAAGCGCGGGTCGGGCCTCCCGGTCGTGGCCCCGGTCGTGGACATGATCGAGATCGGGGCCGGCGGGGGATCGGTGGCGTCCATCGACCGGCTGGGGCTGCTGAAAGTCGGGCCGCACAGCGCCGGGGCGTCGCCGGGCCCCGCCTGCTATGGGCTCGGCGGCACGGAGGCCACGGTGACCGATGCCTGCCTGGTGCTCGGCTACTTCGATCCCGAGTCCTTCCTCGGTGGGACGATGCCCCTCGACCGCCGCGCCGCCGAGGAGGCCCTGGAGCACCTAGGCGCGCGGGCCGGCCTCGACCGGGTCGCCGCGGCTTGGGGGATCCACCAGATCGTGTCCGAGAACATGGCCGCCGCGGCGCGCGTCTATATGATCGAGCGCGGCCAGGACCCGCGCCGCTACGCGATGCTCGCCTTCGGCGGCGCGGGACCGGCGCACGCGTCGCGGGTGGCCAGGATCCTGCGCCTCAGCGAGGTCATCGTCCCGCCGGCCTCGGGAGCCGCCTCCGCGCTGGGATTCCTCGTCACGCCGATCAGCTTCGATTTCGTGCACTCGCTCCCCGGCCCACTGGAGTCGTTGGACTGGGCGGCGGTGGACGCGTTATACCGGGCGATGGAGGGGCGGGGGCGGGCCATGCTGACCGATGCCGGCGTGGATCCGGCGGAGATTTCCTCCGTGCGCCGGGTGGAGATGCGCCTCGCGGGCCAGTTCCACGACATCGCGGTGCCGGTGCCGGACGGGCGCCTGGGGGCGCAGGCGGCTCCCGGGCTCGCCGAGCGGTTCGAGTCGGAGTACCGGCGCCTCTACGGGATTTATTTGCCCGGCCGCCAGATCCACGCGTTGCACTGGCGCGTGCTCGTCACCGGCCCGCGGCCGGCCGTGCGTCTGGCCGCCGCGTCCGTCGATCGCGGCGACTGCGCGGTGCACGCGCTGCGGGGCCGCCGCGCCGCCTACTTCCCCGAGACCGAGGGGTTCGCCGAGGTGCCGGTGTACGACCGGTACCGGCTCCGTCCGGGGGCGGAACTGGCCGGGCCGGCGATTGTGGAGGAGCGGGAGGCGACGACGGTGGTCGGCCCGGGGGACGCGCTCGAAGTCGATGCGCACCACCATCTCGTCATCGCGGTGAGCCAGGCGTGAGCGCGGCCTTCGACCCGGTGTCGCTCGGCATCATGTGGAGCCGTCTCATCAACATCGCGGAGGAGTGCTGGATCACGATCTGGCGGACGGCGTTCAGCCTGATCATCGGCGAGGCGCAGGACTTCGGCTGCGAACTGTTCGATCCCGACGCCCACTCGATTGCGCACTCGCCGCGGTCGATGCCGGTGTTCAACCTGACCCTGCCGCTGGCGGTGCGCCGGCTGCTGACCGTGTTCCCGCGCGACACCCTCCGGCCCGGGGACGTCCTCGTCACGAACGATCCGTGGATCTGCGCCGGCCACCTCTTCGACCTGGCGGCGGTCACCCCGGTGTTCCGGCGGGGCGCGCTCGTGGGGCTCGTGGGATCGATCGCGCACTGTTCGGACATCGGCGGCACCCGCGACTCGATGAGCGCCCGCGAGATCTACGAGGAGGGGCTGCAGATCCCGCCGCTCAAGCTCTACCGCGGCGGCGCGCTGAACGAGGACCTCGCGGCGATGATCCGGGCCAACGTCCGGCTGGGCGAGATGGTGCTCGGCGACATCCAGGCGCAGGTTTCCAGCAATCAGGTGGGCGCCGACCGGCTGGTCGCCTTCATGGACGAATACGACCTCGCGTCGATGACCCCGCTCGCGCACGTCGTGCAGGACCGCGCGGAGCGCGCGATGCGCGAGGCGATCCGCGCCCTGCCGGAAGGGACCTACCGGAGCGAGGTCGAGTTCGACGGGCTGGGGGCGCCCTTGACCCTCCCCTGCGCGGTCACCATCCACGGCGACGAGATGACGGTCGACTGGACGGGCGCTCCCCCACAGCTGCCCCGCGGGGGCATCAACTGCACCTACCACTATACGGCCGCGCACACGACCTACGTGCTGAAATCCATCCTCACGCCGGAGATCCCGTCGAACGCCGGCTGCTTTCGCCCGCTGCACGTCACGGCGCCCGAAGGCTCGGTGCTCAGCTGCCGCCACCCGGCGTCGGTGAACCAGCGCACCCAGACCGGCTGGTACTGCGGCCCGGCGGTGTTCAAAGCCCTGGCGCCGGTGCTGCCCGACCGGGTGCAGGCGTTCACGGGGCTGCCGATGGGCATGGGCGCCTACGGCATCGACGCGGACGGTCGCGTCTTCAACGATCACCTCTTCCAGGGCGGCGGCCAGGGCGCCGGCGCCCACGGCGATGGGGTGTCGGCGCTGCTCTACCCCACCTCGGCCGGGAACGTGTCCGTGGAGATGTTCGAGAGCCGAACTCCCCTGGTGGTAGAGTGTAAGGAATTCCGGCCCGACTCGGGCGGCGCCGGCCGACATCGCGGCGGCCTGGGTCAGCGCGTTCGGGTCCGAAAGCTGCGTGACGATGGCCGTCCCGCGCTCGTAGACCTGCATCCGACCGGCATGCTCACCGCCCCGTCCGGGCTGTTTGGGGGCGCGGCCGGCGCGCGCGCGGGGGCGTACGTCGCGGCCGGCGACAAGATCTTGGAAGGCGGGGGGACGGTCAGCCTGGCCGAGCTCCGCCGTCCCGACCAGCGCGCCACGATCGAGATCGCGGGCGGGAGCGGCTACGGCCCCCCGATCGATCGGCCCCTGGAGCGCGTCCAGGCCGACCTCGACGAGGGCTACGTGACTCCCGAGGGGGCCGCGGCCTACGGCGTCGCGGTCGGACCGGACGGCCGGGCGAGGAGGATCTGATGGCGGATCCGGAGGTCCTGAAGCGGCGTTCTCAGCAGACCTGGGCGGCCGGGGATTTCTCGATGATCGCGACGCAGCACCTGCTCGTGGGGGAACTCCTCTGCGAGGCCGTGGACGTGCATCCCGGGCAGCGGGTGCTCGACGTAGCCACCGGCAGCGGGAACACCGCGCTGGCCGCCGCCCGCCGCGGCGGAAAGGTCACCGGCATCGACTTCGTTCCCGCGCTCCTCGAGCGGGGACGAGAGCGGGCCGCCGCCGAACGCCTGACGATCGATTTTCAGGGCGGGGACGCCGAGGCCCTGGGGTTTCCCGATGCCTCGTTCGACGTCGTCTTGTCCACGTTCGGCGCGATGTTCGCGCCCGATCAGGAGGGGACGGCTCGGGAGATCCTCCGGGTGTGCCGGCCCGGGGGGAAGATCGGCCTGGCGACCTGGCCCCCCGACAGCCTGATCGGCGAAATGTTTCGCACCGTGGCCCGCTTCGTCCCCCCTTCGGCCGGCGCCAAGCCGCCGGTGCTTTGGGGCACCGAGGATCGCCTGCGCGAGCTCTTCGGCGGCGGCGTGGCATCGCTTGGGGTGGCGAGGCGGCGCATCGTCTTCCGCCACCGCTCGATCGAAAGCTGGATGGAGTTTAATCGGAAGTTCTTGGGGCCGGCGATCATAGCGTTCGAAACCCTGGATCCCTCCGGCCAGGAGGCCCTGTCGCGCGAGATGATGGATCTGATGCGCCGGGGGAACCGGTCCGGGGACGCCACGTTGGTGGCGCCGAGCGAGTACCTCGAGGTGGTGGCGGTCCGGGCGTAGGAGCCTGAGCGAGTGGCGCGACACTCCGGAGCCTCGCGCCGCCGAGCCGTCAACCGATCCGGTCTTGCCCTCGAATGAATAATCGGACTGACTAGCACAGCGGAGTTTCAAAGAACCTGCTTCGGAAGGAGTGACATCCCCCCGCGCTCCGTTCATAGTTATCGTTGGTAGCTCGGATTGGGTTTCCAAAATTCATTAGCGGGGGAGATTCGCGCATGAGGCGTTCCACGTCGTTGTGCATGCTGGCCGTCGTGGGTCTGCTGTTTGGGATCTTCGGCGTGCCCACCGCTTCTGCTTCGTTGATCGGCACCGTCCCGACGGCACCGGGTTCCACTGTGGTTCCCGGCCTTGTCCCACCCGGCACGTTTCCGGGGACCTTGCTCGCCTCGCTGAGCGCGCCCTTTGCCAGCACGCTCGGGACCGACTCGGGCACGTTGATCTCAGCCGTGTACGCGGAGTCGGGCGGGACGCTCGATTTCTACTACCAGCTGCTCAACAACCCGACCGGGGCGAAGTGCGGTGGGGCCGGGCAGGTTGCGTGTAACCCGCTGTCGCGTTTGACCGACTCGAGCTTCGACTCCGTCGCGACGTCGCTGGGGTTCCGGACCGACACTGGCGGCCCGTTCGTTGTTGGCAGCGTCGCTCCCACCACCGGAGACCGTAACCCGGGTGGCGATGTCGTTGGGTTCAACTTCGGCCCGCCGGAATCGTCCAAGATCGCACCGGGAACGAACTCAGACATCCTCGTCATCAGCACCGACGCCACGACTTTCAGTTCGGGCAACGCGTCCGTGATCGACGGCGGCGTGGCGACGGTTGCTTCGTTCGCGCCGGCGCCGGTGCCGGAGCCGGGGTCGATTCTGCTGCTCGCCAGCGGAATGCTCGGCATGTTCGCCATGCGGCGCCCCCGCCGCTAGCCGGGTCGCGGTCAAAGCGGTCTAGCACGTTCACGCGCGAAACTCGGGGCCCGGCCGAGAGGCCGGGCCTCGCCGCTATCTCCCCACGTTCTTCTTGATTTGCGAGCCGATGCGCCGCTCCCTGAGCTCGGGGGTGAGCGCCGGGCCGAAATCGTCCGCCTCGAACACCTGGCGGATCTCGATCTCGGACTCCGCGCCCGGGAATGGATTGGGAACGCGCTTTACCCAGTCGATCGCCTCGTCGAGCGATTCACGTTGAACAGCCAGTAGCCGGCGATCAGGTCCCTGGCGTCGCCGAAGGGGCCGTGGACCGCCGTTCGCTTTGTGCCGGAGAACCTGACCCGCGCGTCTTTCGAACTGGGGTGGAGCCCCTCCCCCGCCAGCATCACACCGGCTTTCATCAGCTCTTCGTTGTATTTCCCCATTTCGGTCAGGAGCGTCTCGTCGGGGAGCGTCGCCCGCCTCCGAGGTCTTGTTGGCCTTGACCAGGATCATGAATCGCATCGGCGTGCCTCCTTATGATCGGGTTCGGAGCCCGGCGGTGCGGATCTCGTCTGACCTGGGCTCGCTGAGTGGTCGAACGGTGTCGAGCAGAATCGACACACCGGCGGACCGGAGTTCAGCCGCGGGGGGGCCCTGCCGGCGGCGCCCTGAAATTTACCAGAACAGGCGCGTCAGCGCCCCGATGGCGGGGTCGAGGGTGCGGGTTCCTTTGATGACGTCCTCGAGCGGAGTGGTAACGATCGCCGTTCCCCGCAGGGCGACCATGACACCCGTCCGGCCCGCGACGAGCTCGTCGACGGCGGCGACCCCGAATCGCGTCGCAAGGATGCGGTCGAACGCCGAGGGCGACCCGCCGCGCTGTACGTGCCCGAGCACGGTCGCGCGCGTCTCGACCTCCATGCGCCGCTCGATCTCGCGGGCGAGGAAGGCGCCGACGCCGCCCAGGCGCGCGTGGCCAAACGCATCCACCGGGGCGTCCTGAACGACCTGAGGCCCGCCCGCCTTGGGGACGGCGCCTTCCGCGACCACGACGATGCTGAACCGCCGTCCGGCGGCCTGGCGCCGGCGGAGCGTGGCGCAGACCTCCTCGAGGTCGAAGGGGACCTCGGGCACTAGGACGGCGTCTGCTCCACCCGCCAGGCCGCCGGCCGCCGCCACCCACCCGGCATCGCGGCCCATCACCTCCACGACCGCGATGCGGTGATGCGACTCGGTGGTGGAGTGCAGCCTGTCGATCGCCTCCATGACCGTGTTGACGGCCGTGTCGAACCCGATGGTGACGTCCGTGCCGCGCACGTCATTGTCCATCGTCTTGGGGATGCCGACGACCGCGATCCCGTCGCGGCTGAGGTGGCCCGCCGCTCCCAGCGTGTCGTCGCCGCCAATCGCGACGATGGCGTCGATGCCGCGCCGGGCGATCGTCTGTTTGATCCGAGCGATCCCATCCGGCTCGCGCAGCGGGTTGGTGCGGGACGTGCCCAGGATCGTGCCGCCCTTCGGCAGGATGCCGGAGATGGCGTCGCGCGAGAGCGGGACCAGGTCGTCGGCGATGAGCCCCCGCCAGCCGTCCCGGACGCCGATGACCTCCAGCCCTTTCTCCCCGGCCCGCCTGACCACGGCCCGGATGGCGGCGTTGAGGCCCGGCACATCCCCCCCGCCGGTGAGCACCGCGATCCGGTTCACGGGTCGTTTCGCCTCCGTCAGCGGCTGAACAGGCCGGTCAACACCGCGGTGGCCAGGATGTGGCCCTGGAGCGCGCGTTTGACCAGGCCGCCGGTCGCCCCATAGGGCGCGGGGAGTTGCGCCACATCGAGCGCGTAGAGCGTGAACACGTAGTGGTGCACCCGCCCGGGCGGCGGACACGGCCCACCGTACCCGATCCGGGAGAAACCGTTGACGCCCTGTCGGCCGCCGCCCTGCCCCCCAATCCGGAGGATCGGCCCCACGCCGGACGGAAGGGCCCGCCACGCGGCGGGGAGATCGTACACCACCCAGTGGACGAATTCTCCACCGGGCGCGTCCGGGTCGACCACGAGCAGCACGAAGGAGCGGGTCGTTGCGGGTGCCCCCGTCCACTTGAGGGACGGGGAGAGATCGGTGCCTGCGCACGTGTGGACGGCCGGAATCCGCGTGCCGTTCTCGAAGGTCGCGCTCGTCAGGGTGAACGCCGCGGCCGAGGACACGGGCGGCGGCGCGGCCGCGTATCCCACGATACACGCGGCGACCAGAACCGCGCTCCCGACGACGGAGGCGGAGGCCTCCCGGTGGCCGTGCCGCGTCCACCGGCGAGCGCTCCTCGCGCCGGTCCTGGGGGGCATCACCGTGCCCCCTTACGCCGGTCAGATCGGATCGGGGTTTCGAGCACCCCGAGCCGGGTGATCGCGACGCGCACCGTGTCGCCGTCGCGTAGCCAGCGCGGAGGCTTCCGGGCAAACCCCACTCCGCTCGGGGTCCCGGTGGCGATGAGATCTCCCGGCTCCAGGGTCAGCACCTGGGAGATGTACGCGACCAGGTGGGCGACGGAGAAGATCATGGTGCCGGTGTGGGCCTCCTGCATCCGCTCGCCGGTCACGTCCACGGTGAGGGTGAGCGCCTGCGGGTCCGGGACCTCGTCCCGCGTGACCAGCGCAGGACCGAGCGGCCCGCTCCGGTCGAAATTCTTGCCGATCATCCACTGCGTCGTCCGCCGCTGGTAGTCCCGCATGGAGATGTCATTGAAGATGGTATAGCCGGCCACGTGGTCGAGCGCATGCGCTTCGGGGATGTCACGCCCACCCGTGCCGATCACCGCGGTCAGCTCGCCCTCGAAGTCGACCTGGGGGCTCACACGCGGCAGGATGAAGGGCGCCCCCGGGGCGAGGAGGCTGTGCGCGAACCGGCCAAAGAAGATCGGCAGGTCCGGCGGATCCGAGCCGCCCTCCCGGGCGTGCTCGGCGTAGTTGCGCCCGACGCAGAGGATCTTCGACGGTGATGGCACGGGCGGCAACCGCTCGATGTCGCTCGACGCCCAGAGCACCCCGTCGTGTTGGAGCCGGGACGTCTCGCGGGGGTTGCGCAGCGCCCCCTGCATGCGCCCGGTGACGTCCTTGGCCGCGGCCATCGCGTCGCTGCCTCCGGCCAGGAAGGCCGTCATGGTCGGTGGGAGCAGGGCGAAGGCCTGCGCCGCGGCCCGCGACGCGCCTCGGGCCACGAAGTGCGCCCGCGCAGCGCGGTTGAGGTCGACCACCCAATCCCCCGCTTCGACCCCCAGCCTCGTCTGTCCGCGTGCCACAAACGTCAGGAGCCGCATTCGACCACCTCCAGGAGACGTATTGGCGCTCGCCGGAAGCGGCCCCTCTCGGGCCGGTGCGGCGTGAGCGCGACCCCGGATGCCGCCGCGCGGGTGCAGGAGGGCACCGCGGCGTCTTCGATGGCGCCGCGCTGCGTGTGCGCCTTGACAGCGCCGCCGGCGACCCGTATAGTCTTGTCCATAATGGCTATTAATAAGAACTCCGTTCAGACGGCGCCCGGCCCGGCGGCCCGCCCCAGGCGCCCGGCCGAGGATTCCTGGGCCGACCTGCGGCGACGTCTGGCCGGCCTGGGGGGCCGATTGACCCCGCAGCGCATGGCGATCTACGAGGCGGTCGTGGGGCGGACCACGCACCCGAGCGTGGCAACGGTCCACGCGGAGGTCCGCCGCCGCTTCCCCGGAATCAGCGCGGCAACCGTGTACACCACGCTCGACCTGCTCGCCCGGCTGGGGCTGGTGCAGGAAGTGAGCGGCCCGGTCCGCCGCTACGACGGTCAGGCCGGTGTGCACGTCAACCTGGTCTGCAGCCGGTGCGGACAAGTCATCGACGTTTCGGACGGGGAACTCGAGGCGCTCCAGCGGCGGGCGGCGGCCCGCGCGGGATTTCGGGTGTCCGCCGTGAGGTTTGAGCTCCACGGCCTCTGCCCCCGCTGCCAGCGCGCACGACATCACGGACAACACAAGGGAGGACGCTGATGCCGGATCCCGAAGGGTTCCGGGCACAGGTAATGGCGGCGGGCCGCCAGGTGGTCGGCGACCTCGCGGGGACGCCCGAGGCGCAGGGGTCGGGTTACCTGCTCAAGGTTGTGCAGCCTGCGCTGCTGGGGCTGATGGACGGGTCGATTTCCACCCTGGCGCCGCTGTTCGCCAGCGCGTTTGCGACGCGGAATCCGCACACCGCCTTCCTGATCGGCGCGGCCGCGGCGCTGGGCGCCGGGATCAGCATGGGGTTCGCGGAGGCGCTCTCCGATACCGGGAAGCTCACCGGCCGCGGGCACCCCGCGATCCGGGGGACGATCACCGGGGTGGCGACGTTGATCGGCGGCTTGATGCACGCGCTCCCCTTCCTGATCCCGCATCTTCAGCTCGCGCTCGTGGTCGCCTACTTCGTCGTGGGCATCGAGTTGGTGACGATCGCCTTCATCCGCAACCGATACTTCGCCATGAGCTTCTGGCTATCGTTCCTGCAGGTCATCGTGGGCGGCATGCTCGTGTTCCTCGCCGGGGTGCTGATCGGCAGTTCGTAGGCAGGGAATTTCGGCGGCCCGGATGGAACTCTTCCGGCGTATCCCCGACCGAGGAGCGTGCGATGACCGCCAGTTCCCTGAAGGAACGGCTCCAGCGCGGCGAGCCGGCGCTCGGCACGATCGTGCCGCTGCCGTCGCCGGAGGTCGCGGAGATTGCCGCGCTCGCCGGGTATGATTTCCTCCTCCTGGACATGGAACACGGGCCGATCACCCCGTACGTCCTGGAAGGCCTCGTCCGCGCCTGCCGCGTCGTCAACGTGCCGGCGCTGGCGCGCGTGCCGGAGGACCATCCGAAGACGATCCTGCGGGCCCTCGACGTCGGCTGCGTGGGGGTGATGGTCCCGCAGATCGAGTCGCCGCAGCAGGCGGCCGCCGCGGTGGCGGCCACCAAGTACGCTCCGGCCGGGACGCGGTCCCTCGCCGGGGCGACCGCGGCCGCGTGGTGGGGGAAGGTAGCGATTGCGGACCACGTCAAGGCCAGCAACGACGCCACGATCAGTGTGCTTCAGATCGAGACCCGGCGAGGCCTCGAGGCCGTCGAGGCGATCGCCCGGACCCCCGGCGTGGATGTGCTGTTTGTCGGACCGTCCGACCTCTCCCAGAGTCTCGGGCGTCCCGGTGCGGTCTCTCATCCGGATGTGCAGGCGGCGATCCAGAGGATCTTCCGCGCCGGCCGCGAGGCCGGCGTCCCGGTGGGGATCCTGGCCCTGACCGCCGACGACGTGCGGACCTACCGGGCGCTGGGCGCGACGATGTTCATGGATAGCTTGCCGCGCCTCCTCCTGCGGACCTGCCAGGGCCAGCTAGCGGGCATGCGCGACGCCGCGGCCCAGGGTGCCAGCAGAGCGCCGACCTCGGGAGATCGGTGACGCGTGTCGGGCCGGCTTGATTACCACGACCCGTTTCACGAGTTTGCCGGTCGGCTGACCGAGGCGCTCGAAGACAATCACCTGGTCGTCTCGGGCTATGCCTTTCTGGTCGACGTGGATCACATGAGCCGCGAGTACCGGTACGTCGTGCACCTGGAAGGCGAGCCGCCGTCGGAGAGCCCCCGGACATTCGCCTGGCCGTGGGCGGAACTGCGGTTCCTCGTCGACGCCCTCTCGTTCGGCCGCCACATCGCCGAGTACGACGAGGGAGTGGAGTTTTCCAAGACGGTGCACGAGGAAGTCCAAGTGTTCGCCGAGCTGGTCACCGAGATCATGATGGACCGCCTCCTCGTGCCTCCCGACGTGGTGGGCCTGCGCCGGGCGATCGTGCCCGTCTCCAACGATCCCGGCGTGCCGAGCATCAGCCTGCAGCAGCACTTTTCCACCGAAGACGCTGCACCGGTCTACAGCGCCCGGGTGCAGTCGAGCATCATGCTCAAAGAAGACGAACTGGTCGACCCGGACCGTCCACGCAAGCTGGCCGCGGCGGCGGCGGCCATTCTGAACGCGCTGCAGGGACTGCGGCTTCCGGCCGAAGGGGCCCCGCTGCCCCCGGGGGAGGAGTGACCGGCCCACGATGACGGACGGTGACGGCGCCGTCCGAGACCCGGCTGCCGGCAGCGAGGCGGCGTTCATGGGCGAGGCCCTGGCGGAAGCGGCGACCGCGGGCGCCTTGGGGGAAGTGCCGATCGGGGCGGTCGTTGTCTGGGAGGGCCGCGTGATCGCCCGCGGCCACAATCGCCGGGAGTACCTACGGGATCCCACCGCCCACGCGGAGGCCGAGGCGCTCCGGCAGGCGGCCCGGGTCGTTGGGGGATGGCGTCTTCTCGGGTGTACGCTCTATGTCACTCTGGAGCCGTGCGTGATGTGCGCGGGAGCGCTGGTGCAGGCCCGCGTCCCCAAACTCGTCTACGGCGCGCCCGATCCGAAAGCCGGCGCGGCGGGCAGCGTGGTGGACGTCCTGCGCGATCCTCGGTTCAATCACGTTGTGGAAGTGGTGGGGGGCGTGCGCGAAGCCGAATGCGGCGCGCTGCTCCGCGAGTTCTTCGCTGGGCTGCGGGGGTAGATCTCCGGACCACCGCGCGTTGCGCCCCGGGCGCCCCGTTTGAAGGAGGATCCCCGGAGGGGACAAAACTATCGAACCCGGTGGGGTCTCGAAGGATGTGGGGGGGGCGGACAGATGAGCGAGGACGGACCGGCGCACGACCCGGCAGTGAGAAAGATCGCAGCCGCGTGGAGCGACGGCCGCCTCAGCCGTCGCGAGGCGATCGGCCGGACGCTGCTGCTCGGCCTCAGCGCGTCCTCGGCGGCCGCGGTCGCCGCCGCCTTCGCGAGGCCCCGGCCGGCCGGCGCGGCGGCTCCTCAGAATTTCAAGGGCCAAACGCTCGTCGTCACGAGCTACGGGGGGACCTGGCAGCAGTTCATGATCGACGAGCATATCCCCCAGTTCGAGGCGGAGACGGGGGCCAAGGTCGAGCTCGCGATCGGGCTCGCCAAAGATTGGTTTGCCAAGATGCAGGCGGCGGGCAAAGACAATCCCCCCTTCGATATCTTCGTCACCAACGAAACCTATCTGGCGCAGCTTCGCGCGCAGGGGTTCTTCGTGCCGCTGCCCATGGACAAGGTACCGAACCTCAAGTACGTCTCCAAGGCGCTGCGCCAGCCCAATGACGTGGGCGTCCTTGGACTCGTCGGCCCGCTCGGCATCGCGTACCGCACGGATCTGGTGTCGGACCCGCCGAGGTCATGGTTTGACCTGGGCAAGTATGGCACCAAGGCGGTGATCTTCAGCATCGGCAACTCGGGCGAGCCCCAGCACGTGATGAAAATGGCCCAGGCGATCAGCGGGGACTACAAGAACTGGAAACCGGCGATCGATTGGATCGCGAGTCACCTCTGCCAGGCACGGCAGGTCGACTTCAGCGGGACCGAACTGACCATGATGACGCAGGGCGAGGTCGCGGTGGGCCTGATCGATTCCCCGGACTGGGCGCTGATGAAGGCCAAGGGCCTCCCGGTGGCCTGGGTCCTGCCCAAGGAAGGTTACTGCGGGATGTTCGAGCAGGACATGAACGTCACCGCGGGCAGCAAGGTGAAAGACCTGGGCTACGCGTTCATCAATTATTGGCTCAGCGCGCCGGTGCAAAAGAAATGGGCGGAGAAGTTCTACTGGACGCCGGCCAACAGCCAGGTGAGCATCAGCCCGGAGGTCACCAACCTGATCCCCGTGACGCCGGACCAGCTCAGCAAGATCCCGCGCTGGGACTACGTCTGGCTGAACGGGTCCGGGTCGCGCGAGGCGATGACGGATGCCTGGAACCATCAGCTCAGCGGGCGCTGTTGACGATCCGCCCGGCCCGCCATGGCGGAGATCAGCCTCCGGGGGCTGACCAAGCGGTTCGGCAGCGTCGTCGCGGTTCATGATCTGACCCTCACCCTCGCCTCCGGCGACCTGGTCGCCCTCCTGGGGCCCTCGGGGTGCGGGAAGACGACGACCCTGCGCATGATCGCGGGGTTCGAGAGCCCGACGCACGGCCGGGTGCTCCTGGCGGAGCGGGACGTGACGGAGGCGCCGCCCGAAGGGCGCAACTGCGGGATGGTCTTCCAGAACTACGCCCTCTTCCCCCACCTCACCGTCCACCAGAACGTCTCGTTTGGGCTCCAGATGCGGAGGCTGCCGCGCGTCGAGATCGGCCCCCGCGTGGACGAGATCCTCGCTCGAGTGGGCCTCGGGGGGTTGGGCCACCGCTACCCGCGCCAGCTGTCGGGCGGGCAGCAGCAACGGACCGCGCTCGCCCGCGCGCTCGTGATCAACCCGAGCGTGCTCCTGCTCGACGAGCCGCTGGCCAACCTCGATGCGAAGCTCCGCGAGGAGATGCGCTTCTTCATCCGCTCACTCGTGCGCGAGTTTCACATCACGACGCTCTACGTCACCCACGACCAGGCGGAAGCGCTGGTCCTCGCCGACCGCGTCGCCGTGCTGATCGACGGGGTGCTGCAGCAGTTCGACACGCCTGAGGCGGTGTACCGGCGGCCGCGCACGGTCCCGGTCGCCTCGTTCATCGGGCTGACGAATCTGATCCCGGGACGGGTGACCGCGCGGTCCGCGGACCGCCTCGTACTGGAGACGAGCATCGGCCCGCTGCGGGCGTCCGGGCCCGCCGACCTCACGGACGGGATGGCCGCGCTGCTGAGCCTGCGGCCCGAGACGATCGAGCTCGGCCGGCGCGGTGCCGCGGCGCCGCCCGATGGCGCCAATCATCTCAGGGGGATCGTGCGCGAACGCACCTTCCTCGGCAGCCTCTTCGACTACCGGGTGGACGTCGGCGGAGGGATCCTCCTCCGCGTGCAGAGCGGGGTCACCGCCGTCTACCAGGTAGACGACGAGGTTACCGTGTCCTTTCAGCCCGCAGCGGGATGGGTGCTGCCGGGCGGGGCAGGGTGACCCCCATGCCGGCCGCGGTCGCCTCCCCGCGGGCGCGCTCGGGCGCCCGGGCCTGGCGCCAGAGCCTCCTCATCGCGCCCGCCCTCGGTGTGATGCTGGCCTTCTTCGTCCTCCCCTACCTGAATTTGCTCCTCATCAGCTTCTTCACCCCCAGCCATGAGGCGCCGTATCTACGCGTCCTGACCCTCGCCAATTATGCGCGGGTCGTCCGCGATCCATTCACGTGGGGTGTCGTCTGGCGGACCCTGTGGCTCGGGGGGATCACGACCATCCTCAGCCTGGTCCTATCCTATCCGGTGGCCTACCACCTCGCCCGGGCATCGCGGCGGATCAAGGGCCTGCTCATGATCCTGGTCATCTCTCCGCTCCTCGTCGGCGTGCTGATCCGCACCTATGGGTGGATCATCCTGCTGCAGGACACGGGCGTGATCAACCAGGGCCTGCGGGCGATGGGGATCGGGCGGCTGCCCCTGATGTACAATCGGACCGGCGCGCTGATCGGGCTGGTCCATGTGTTCATCCCGTTCATGGTGCTCTCGCTGGCGAGCTCCATCCAGGGGATCGACCCGGAGCTGGAACTGGAGGCGCGGTCCCTCGGCGCGGGCCCCTGGCGGACGTTCTGGCGCGTGACGCTCCCGCTCAGCCTTCCCGGGGTGCTCGCGGGCACGGTCCTGGTGTTCGTCCTGGCGATCAGTTCCTATGTGATCCCGTCGTTGCTCGGCGGGTTCACCGTGCTGACCGTCCCGATTCTGGTCGTGCGCACGATCACCGAGTTGTTCAACTGGCCCGCCGGCAGCGCGTTCGCCATCCTCTTCTTCGCGATCACGCTCGCGCTGGTGTGGGGGTATCTGCGGCTGATCGGCCGGATCAGCCGGGCCGTCACGTGACGCGCCGGCGCGGGCCCGCCAGGCCGGCGAGGGGGCGGGCATGACCCTCGGGCGCGAGCGGCGGTGGCTGACCCTCTCCGTCGTGCTCGTCTACATCTTCCTCTTGACGCCGATCGTGGTGGTCGTGTTCTCGGCGTTGAACGCGGGCGAGTACCTCCGGTTTCCGCCGGAAGGGTTCTCGGTCCGCTGGTTTCTGGCGTTCGCCCGGAACCGCGCCTTCACCCGGTCGCTGGCGTTCAGCCTCGAACTGGCCGCGATCGTGACGGCGATCACGACCGTGCTGGGGACGATGGCGAGCCTCTGGCTCGTCCGGTCCGCCGGACGCTTTCGGGATACGCTGCGCGTGCTGTTGATCTCGCCGCTGGCGGTCCCCGGGATCGTCACCGGCATCGCGCTCCTGATCTTCTTCTATGGCGTGGGGTGGCGCCGGACGGGCCTCTTGGGGCTGATCATCGGGCACACGCTGATCGGCCTGCCCTACGTCTTCCTGATCACCGGCGCGGTGCTCGTGCGCTTCGACCGCACCCTGGAGGAGGCGGCCCGCAACCTGGGCGCGGGCGCCGGCACGGCCTTCTGGCGCGTCACGCTGCCGCTGATCAAAGGCGGGATCATCTCGGGGGCGATCTTCGCCTTCGTGACGAGCTACGATGAGTTCAATATCTCGCTGCTGCTGAGCGGGGTGGGGGCGACGCCGCTGCCGATCCAGCTCTTCGACTACCTGCGCTTCTCGTTCGACCCTACGGCCGCGGCGGCCGGGACGATCAGCATCGTCATGGCGCTGGTCGTGGTGCTGGTGACGCAGCGGCTGGTGGGGCTGGAGTCGCTGTACTTAGGCGGCGGCTGACCGCCGCGGCGCGTCGCGCCCTCGCCTCCGGCCGGTGCGCCGCTCGCTCGCTGGCCGCCCCGCCCTACCGCTCGTCGCCGAACCGCTTGATGTCTTCCGGGCCCGCTTTGGTGGCGACCTTCCCCTTGCCCTGTACCAGCTCCCGGATCTGCTCG
>Ga0307479_10002992_pt1 | contig 15359 bp, 19 predicted proteins | sample atmos_gasesECM4C_FD_203743 | JGI IMG/M metagenome (GOLD analysis project Ga0307479, IMG submission 203743) | Hardwood forest soil microbial communities from Morgan-Monroe State Forest, Indiana, United States - atmos_gasesECM4C_515 | ecosystem: Environmental > Terrestrial > Soil > Temperate... | reverse complement strand
GTGACCGAGCTGGCGGCAAGTACCGGTGCCCTGATTGGAACCTACACTGTGGGCGCTACACCCATCGGGGTAACCTTTGACGGCACTAACATCTGGGTCACGAATAGCGGGGGCAACACCGTGACCAAGCTGCTGGCCAGTAATGGCTCAACCGCTGGAACCTATGTTGTAGGTGGCACACCCGAATTTTCCGCCTTCGACGGAACTTATTTATGGATCTCCTTCTTCGGCAACACAGTCGTCCGGTTGCTGCCCAGCGATGGCTCAACCGTCGGCTACAACTTAGGCATTGGGAGGGGCTGGGGGGTGGCCTTTGACGGAGCCAACATTTGGGTAGCAGATCACCTAGCGAACAATGTCAGCAAGATCAACGCTAGCACCGGTGCGGTGTTGGGCACTTACCCCGTCGGACCGGGTCCATTCTTCTTGGCTTTTGACGGCATCAACATCTGGGTAGCGAACGGCAGCGGCACCACCGTTACTGAGCTCAAGGCGACCGACGGCTCCCTTGTTGGGACCTACACAATCGGGAGCAGCCCCGTGGGTGTCGCTTTTGACGGAACCAATATTTGGGTGACTACCCAGAACACTAACAGCGTCACAAAGATCGGAGCTACGCATTAAATCGAGACGTTTCGGAACATCCATCTACGTAGATACCGGTGCCCCATCCTAGTCGCCTTTTGCGGCTAGGGTGGGTGTTCAGCGATCTCCTCCAAATTAAAGTTCAGCGCCAGCTGCACCCGCCGCGGCACGACCGAGGTGTAGCTGTTCTTATTTTGATAGACTAACCATCTCTGCAAGTGCCCTCCAGTGCCTCGGATGCGGTCGGTAGCCCTCGCGCGGATGCGGCCAGCGTATAAGCGCAAGACCGAGATTTGTGGCGCGATAGCCGACGCTGACGTCGCGGCGAGAAGCGGGCGACCTTTCTCTGCGTAGAACCTTGGAGTCAGCCATGTTGCCTGGTTCGATGGCCGGTGCGTCACGCCCTACGATGTGTTCTGCCGTTCCTCGTTTGCGCAAACCAGACCGCAGCGCCCGGGGTCATCCGCGAATGCGGTGCTCATGAATGTAGCGCTCTAACACTCCGCGAGGAATTCGCAAAATTCTATAGGGGCGTTTACCACGCCGCGTTGTTGTGGTGGACGACAGATCAACAACGCCGGGATACGTGCCGAACCGACGAAGTATCGATCCGAGGATCGGGACCGATTGTCCCTCGTCGTGCGGTTGCTGGATGGAGATCGTCAATAAATTCTACTTCGTACTCGCGTGGGAGTATCGACAACGTTGAATGCATCGGTGATGACGCCATTCAAAAGAGAATTGGCAGATTGCAAAATATTGTTTGGTCTGCGTGAATCGTCGTTCATGCGGATCAGCGCCCAATCTTGATTAATTGCAACGTTCCACGGATTCAACGCTCCATTCTGTCAACCCCGGTGCTCGTGGCCCTCGGTTCCGCAATATGGCTGGCGACCCTCACCATCTCCGTCCTCGCCATCCTTGACGTCCGGGGAGCCGGCACTGGCCCCGGCTCTGACGATCACAGCACTATAATAGATAGGTTCCACGGCTGACGCACTTAACCAGCGCCCGATCAGTCTGGGCACAGTTGCACGCGCCTTTGTTGTTCATGTTTACGCAGTGATCGGATGGGTGGATGAACTGCGCCTGACTCCCGATGCCTGGGAGTTTGCGAATTAAACGCTTTAGCTCGGCAGTGGTAAGGACAGCGCCTTTGTACGGAATCAAAGTTTGACGTAACGGCTCATGCCACTCAGATACAAATTTCCAACCCATGAACTTCCTCCCTTCCATCTTCGGCTTGATAGTGGGGTCGAGCTGGGCGCAATGACCGCGCGCACATCAGTCCAAGGAATTTCAGATCGGAATCCACTCACCAGTAGTGGGATCGAGCGTGGGGTACCAGCATCGAGCGCGAGATGGGACAGATAGCTAGCCGCCAAGTCCGTTCGCGAAGCAGCCCGGAATCGCCACGCCCGTTCTTCGAGCGTCCAGAGCAGTTTAGTTCTTTACTGTCATGGCATCCGAGTCAACACCTTTCTTACCGGTGACTCCCTCCAGCGCGGCGAGAATGCCTCGGTATTCGTTTTTGTCGCACTGAATTGCTAGACCGCCCTTCTTGTCACCATCAGCCCAAGTCAGGCCGACGAAGTGCTTCTTCGACTTAGTCAGGGCCATCAATGCACCAATTCCCAAGCTGACGAAAGCCAGTCCGATCGCGGCTCCGACTCGGCGGTGAACGTCTTGGCCGTAACTGATTTCGGTAACCGCCGAAGTCGGGATAGTAACGACATCGGCCTTGTCTCTTACAAAGGTGATTGTCGTCTGGCTAATTTGCAGTTTCAGACCGGCTCCGGATTTGGTGTCCGTGAGCGATCCGCCATCGTAAGTGACTTTGTACCCGCTCTGGGCATCGGCAGCCAGCAACGTGGAAGGAATAGCGATAGACAAAAGGAGTGCAAGTATACGTTTCATCATCCTACTATCACGAATACGTCGGGCTTCCCGCTGTGACCGCGGTTGTATTGGCCAGTGATTTGCATCACATGGTGGGAACCCGCTTCATCGCCGTGAGAGCTATCCTGCTACAATCCCGGCGAGGCGGAATCGATGACGAACCTGGGCAGTGTAGTTCGGATGTTGAAGAATGAACATGTTCGCTTGACCGCAGAAATCAAGGCGATTGCTAACGCTCTCTCAGCTTTCGGAGTGGCGTATGGGAATAGCAAACAAACGAAACGCAGTAAGATTTCGGCTGCCGGAAGGCTTCGAATTGCAGCGGCCCAGAGAGCTCGATGGACAAAGGCTAGGAAGGGACAGAAGCAGAACGTCGCTATGCCCAAGAAGCGAACGATGTCCGCCGCCGCTCGCAGGAGAATCAGCCTGGCGCAGAAGGCGCGATGGGCGAAGCAGAGAGCAGCCAAGCCGAAGCGGACGATCTCAGCGGCGGGCAGGAAGCGGATCGCGGCAGCGCAGCGGGCAAGGTGGGCGAAGGTGAAGCGCGCAGGCTGATGGGTCACGGTCAAAGAAATGTTTCGCTGTGCGGTTTGCATCGAGTGGCAGTTGGAGGAGAATTATGAGTTGGTGTGGCAAAGAGAATGGTGGTGACGCAGCAGATTTTCCGCCATCCTTCGTAGGCTCGGGCAAGAGCACAAGTTCTCCGTTAAGAGCGGTGACTTCTACTGTAGCCTTAAAGGATGCCCGGTGGAACCGTGTTCAGTTCGACCACGCCATAATGTACAAGGGCAAACTTCGACTAATAGAATTTGACGACGAAGACTACGAAGGGAAGAACAACCCCCACCGTGAGGAAAAGATACACGCCTGCGGCGTGTCGAATGTCCCCTTCCGCATCTTCTTCAGCCGTGACCTCTACCAACGCTGGCATTCTGCGGGAGACGTTGAGGAGCAAATACTGAGCTTCGTCTTCACCAACGTGGTTGGTAAGCAGGATGTAAGTCCCTCTCGGGGCAGTTGGGACTTCGTCCAATCCAACCTCAGTTGGCAAATGAAGAGGCAGTTTGACGACAAGGGCAAGTGGGTATATGGCTGGGCAAGGAAGTACATCCTTGATGGCAACGCGGTCCAACCGAACCCTTACTTTCTACAGGGGCGCTGGAGCCGTTGAGGAGTGAATTGCGTGTCCCGGCTCCAAGTGCCTCCCGCCCGCAGCTCAACCAGCTTTCCGCATGCCTGAGTCACGGGTCTGCTCACTCAGTCCGTTTAGCTCAGCCAGGCGTCTCCGGATCTCAACGCCGTACATTGAGCGAGCTGCGCAGTACTCACAGTCTGGTCGGTGGAGTTTCAGGATCGATAGCAGGTAACAGAGACGAGATCTCACAGTTCACAACCCCGCACGTATGTGTCGGAGATTCTCGGTTTAACGTATAGCGTCAGTCAAGAAAAATCCGGCCCGGGCGCATCAGAATCAAAATGGCTGCTGGGTTTTTCTTCACAGTGAGCGCGGCAGCCCCAGTAAAGCCGTGGTGATGCTGAGCCATTCTGAATCGAGCGCTTCTCGGCAAACGGGCTTGCCTGCCCGTCCATACCAATAGGCGGCATTTCCCTGATCGCCTTCCTTGCGGTGCAGGTACGCGTGAACCCACGATCCTTCGCGGCCTTCATCCTGCTGGGCATGTTCGTGGGCTTTGGTCCAGTCGCCCTTGGCGTCCCACCAGAGCCCAGACAGCGCGAGTGTAAGTCCTACCGGTGGGGCAGTTGCCGTGAGAGATTGACGAAAACCGTCCAGAGTCATATTCAGTCACGCAGCGTTGGGTTCCTCATCGACGTTTTGTCTTCTTCGGCGGCACCGGCTGTTTCGTCGCAGCACTCAGCTCTTTGTCGTGACGAACGAAAGCCAGACCTCGCTTCAACTGTGCGGCAAGATCGGTCTCTTCGTTGGCAACGTGTAAAGGCTTACCCGATTCTCTGCCGAGCCACGCATTCAGTTCTTCCGGGGTGGTTGTGACGAACCGACCTTGGCGACGAACCGGCATCCCTTCCGAGGCCCAACGCTGGACGACTGCGGCGGGATGACCCAAGAAGGCAGCGATCTGCTGCCAGCCAGTCAGAGAGTCCGATTCGACCTTTAACGCCGCTGGTTTCTTCGTGCGTTTCGACATGACGATCTTCACGTAAACAACTGGCCCTGCGGTGGCGTTTCAATCTCAACCGGCCTCGCGCACTCCGCGTCATCGTTCGCCGCCTGGTTGATTCGTGCTCACCGGAAAGCAGCGCATCACGCGCGCATCGTAAGGTTTCAACAGTTCGGATACCGAAGCCATGTCACTGAACCCAGGATCGAGCCACAGATCGTAGTCGTCGGGATTGAGGATGACCGGCATTCGGTCGTGGACGGCTCCAGTTACAGCGTTCGGCGTCGTGGTCAGAATCGTGCAAGTTCTGATCCAGTTGCCACTCGGGTCTTTCCATCGCTCCCATAGTCCGGCGAATGCGAATAACTCGCCATCGTTGACCTCGAAGCAATACGGCTGTTTGACTTTCCCTGCACGCGACCACTCGTAAAATCCGTCAGCAGGAACGATACACCGGCGAGACTTCAACGCATCGAGGAACGCTGGCCTGGTGGCGGCTGTTTCCGATCTTGCGTTGATCATCCCGGCAGCCCTGGACGCGTCCTTGGCCCATGACGGGATGAGATCCCAGCGGACTAGCGAAAGTTCTCGGCGCCGTTCCTTTGGATGCTGGCGAATGCTGGGGACGGGCTGGGTTGGCGCGACGTTGTATCGCGGGCGCCAGTCCTCCTCGCCGGAGACAACGTCGAAGTGTTCTTCGATGATCTGTTTGCGCCGAGAAAGTCTGTAGCGACCGCACATGACTAGGAGATTATGGTCCATCGGGTCTGAAAGGCTGCACCCGAACCAGCTCTTTGCATTTCTACTCTAAGCTCCCCGGGGCCACCCACTCCACTTCGATTTGACTGCCAACGGTGTGGTATTCGTGATGAACCTGTGTTCCATCCACGAAGACCTCAAATAAGGCCCTATCGCCGGATTTTCGGTTTAAACTAAAGGTATAGCCTCCAAGTCCATCTGAAGATGTCTCAAACTTTTGACCGTCAACTCGGATTTTGACATCCCTCTCTTTCGGTGCTGGCTTGAGTGTAATGGTCTGAACGGTCACTGGGATCTCTTTCTTCAGTTTCAGATTCAGGACATTGCTCTCTAGCGTAGGCGTCAGCCACCCTTCCTCATATCCCTCGACTTTCGCCAGGACGCGAATAGGAATTCCTTTGAATGTTGCGGATATGCCTTTGAAATTGGCCTCGCCATCAGGGCCGATGTTTGCGTGGTGCAGAATTCCTCCCACATCAACCGTGATCTGTCCCGAAGTAAATAGCGGATTGTCGTCACTGCTAACTCGCACTACAAGGTCAAAGGTTTGCGGTGCTGGCGGAACCAACTTGAATCCACCGATAATCACGAGAGCGAACAAAACCACCGGTCCCCCAAGCTCCAGGACACTCCCAAGACTTTTATAGGTTAAACGGGCATAGCTTTTCATCGCGCCAAACAAGAACGCAGCGCTCGCCAATGCCCAAGGAATCAATAAGACATAAAAGACTTGGCCCTGAGTACCGCTCTCGACAAGCTTAGGAACTCGATATATGTAAAAGAGCGTGAAGGAGCCGGCCACGAGAAGGCCAACGACTGCCATCATCGCGTAGCTCATTGCGGAGAGCGACTGGGCGGAATCAACTTTCTTCACGGAAACCAGCTACTTCCTTTCTCGCGGAGTCTTGGGCTGCGGGCTCGCCTGAGCGCGAATAGATGCCGCCCGGTCTTGATTGGCTTTAGCCTCGACATCACGCCCAAGTTTCCGAAGGACCTTTGCCAGAGTGTCACAAAACTGGCCCACGAGCTGACTGTTTGACCCCAGAGCTTTTTCATCTATCGTTATAGCCCGCTTGAGTAGCATTTCCGCGTCCGCGTCCTTGCCTTGATCGTGGTAGATTTGCGCTAGCGTGGCGATGTCCGTTGCCACTTCTGGATGGTCAGTCCCAAGCGCCTTTTCGTCGATGGCCAACGCCCGCTCGCAAAGCGATTCCGCTTCCTTGTACTTCAGCTGACCAACGTAGACTGCAGCCAAGTCGACCAGGTCTGTCGCCACATCCGGGCTGTCCGGGCCTAACACTTTTTCATGGATTGCCACAGCCCGCTTTTGCAGCGATTCCGCCTCGGAGTATTTGCCTTGGCGATAATACAGGTTCCCCAAGTTGCTTAGGAGTGTCCCCATCTCTTGGCTATCCGGTCCCAACGACTTCTCGCCAATTGTCAAAGCCCGCTTGTAAAGCATCTCTGCTTCTACAAACTTGCCCTGCTTCTCGTAGACCTGGGACAGGTTGTTGAGGACTTTCACCGTCTCAGTATGGTCTGCCCCGAAGGCCTTTTCGTCAATTGTTAGGGCCTGCAGAAAAAGCGATTCAGCTTCCGAAATCTTACCTTGGTCGCTGTAGACTGTCGCCAATCTAAATAGATCGGACGCAACGTTCGGATGGTCCGGCCCGAACGCCACTTGATCAATCCTCAGGGAGAAGCGGTACAGAGGTTCGGCCTCCGTGTACCTACGTTGAGAGTAGTAGAGGGCTGCTAGGTTCTTCGCGTCTCTCGCAGCCTCCAGTTGATCCGACCCGGACGCTTTTAAGTCAATTTCAAGGGCTGCTTTGTATAATGGCTCCGCCTCGGCGTATCGGCCCTGGCTGCTGTAAAGTACAGCCAAATTGTTGAGGTCAGTGGCAGTCTCCGCGTGTTCTGTACCAAAAGTCTTTTCGCTCATTTCTAACACACGCTTGTACAGGGACTCTGCCTCCGCGTGCCTACCTTCATCTTTGTACAACGCCGCCAGGTTATTGAGATCCGTGGCTACGCTCGGATGATCAAATCCCAGTGCATTTTCATCAATCGCAAGAGCGCGCTGGTAGAGCGGCTCCGCATCTGGGTACCTTCCTTGGGCACGATAGATCTGCGCCAGGTTGTTCAAATCGTTTGCCACCTTTGGATGGCCTGGCCCTAGGGCCTTCTCATCGATCATGAGGGCACGTTTGTAGAGCAGCTCAGCATCTTCGTATTTGCCCAGAACGTTGTAGGTGTGTGCGAGGTTCTTAATATCTGTTGCCACGTCCGGGCCCTCCGGCCCCAATACCTTTTCGTCAATCATCAAGACACGATGGTACAGTGACGCAGCCTCCGTGTACTTGCCTTCGCTCGCCTGCAGCGCAGCAAGCCTCTTCAAGCTACTTACAACGTCCTCGTGTTCGGCACCAAGAATCTTTTCGTTAATTGTCAGAGCTTCTTCGTAAAGGGCTTCCGCATCAGCGTTGCGCGACTGTGCATAATAGGCATCGCCTAAAGCCGCAAGATCTGCCGCCACCTTCGTACTCTGCCGGCCTGACACGGCCTCATCAATCTCCAAAGCTCGCTTGTACCTCGACACTGCTTCATCGTATCGACCTTCCGCGTAGGATATCTTGCCCAAGTCGATCCAACCGTTGGCAACACTTGGTTCGCGCGGCCCCTTATTTTTCTGATCTTTCTTCAACGCCTGCATGTAAAGTGATTCCGCCTCACGGTAATGGCCCTTCAGATAGTATTGCTGAGCTTGAGCCTTTAGGGGTGCAGTACCATCCTTTCCGGAATCTTTGGCCTCTTCCCGCTGAGAGCTGTCGTTCTGGACATGAAGAGATGTGCGAAGGATGTAGCCTGACCGTGATTGAACCGCTAGACCGTACAACTTGGGCCGATGCGAACCGTCGGGAATGAGAAAATTTTGTTGTTTCCCCGCCGGTCGCTTTCCGGTCTTCTTAGCCGCTTCACTGCGGATAGTACCGCTCGCAGTCACTACCAGTTGCTCGTTGTCACCTACAACCACGACTTCAATGGGACACGATTCGCTCTTCGGTATAGGGGCATCGCCTCCAGGAGGGAATATGATTCGCCAGCCTTTCACCTTGATTTTGACTCGCGTCTCGTCTTTAAACTTTGACGGCAGGACAATTTGACGCTCACCGCGGGGGCTGGTCGTTCCGCCGTCAGCAGCTTCGATCCAGACGTTCACTCCCTCCTGTGGCTCATTGTTCGGGAATCTCTCAACCACAACCGTGACGATGCGTTCCTGAGCCACAGCCGCGTCAATGCCGATCAGGGCAAAGGCGACGCAAAGCCCCCCTGGAAGCCAGCTTTGTCGCAGAGTCACGAACTCCTCCCCCGAAAGCCTCAATTATGCCCCTGAACAGAAAGGAGTTAAAGGGAATCGCTCACAGCATTACCTTTATCAGCAGAATGTTGCCAAGCAGCGAGGCGGCACGCGCTGCAATGATTCATTTAGTTCGTCATCGGCATCGGCTACGCAGAGCGCATCTGTGATCGCGAGATCCGTGCCCCCTAAGCCGTTTTCTTCCCCGCCCTAACCTTCGCCCATCGAGCCCTTTGCGCAGCGGCGATCGTCTTCCGTGCGGCTGCCGACAGCACTCGCTTGCCTTTCTTCTGTGCTCCGGTGTTTTTCCGAACCTTTGCTCAACGCGAACAGACTCATTCCTCATGCGCGAACTTGGCTTGCACCATGCTGGTGCCGCCATCATCGCCAACGGTCAGTTGAACGATGAGCGGGTTGTCCGCTGGCAAGCCCGGAGTCGCGGTTCGAGCAGCGGCTCTAAAGGAATATTTGTTCCCTTCCTGCTTCTGCAGCTCCATCTGGAACGTAGGCATGCCGTTCACGTAGCGAACGTACACAAAGCCACCATCGTCCTCGCTTTGTTGGAAAGAGCCTGCCGGGACAACGGTAGAGAAGCTCCCCACCCGAAGCTGGACGGCTTCTTGCAAGGGAGAAATTCCGTTATTGCCCGGACCCAAATTAAACGTCCCATTTACCGCGAAATCATGGGCCGCCACGTTCACGCGCACCTTGGGCAGAAGGGAGCTGAACAAAATCCCGGGTTCGAATGCCCCAGTTGCGCAAGCAGACGTGAACGGTCGCGGGAAACCACGCTGGTCGCTGACCGGACAACTGGCCTCGACGCCGTTCGCGATCGCTACGCTGCCCGGCAGTAGTGCAAGGGTCGGCGTGGGGCCACCGTTAATCCCCAGCCCCGTAGCGAGGTTCAGACTCGAAGGCGTGACGCTCGGGACGCCACAAGTTCCATCCGTGTCCAGGTTCCCGCCACCGTCAATCAAACTGCCCCCGGCGCCGCTGCAGTTCTGAGTTGAGCTGTCGGCGACGATCGTATTTTGCAGCGTCAGCGTTCCCGCATTGTCGAAGCCGTGGGCTCCGTTGTAAGCAAATGTACTGTTGGTCACCGTTCCCGTTCCCCCGTTGAGGATGCCCCCACCGCCGGTGCCGAAGATTTGGGAGTTAGATAAAAACGTGCTGTTCGTCACGGTCAACATATTGGAGTTGGAAATGGCACCAGCACCACTGTTGCTGAAGAACGTGCTCTGGTTCACGCTCAGCACTCCGTCGTTCCTGATGCCACCACCAAAGATGGGGAGGTTAGTGTTGCCTTGGAACGTGCTGGTGGTCACAGACATGATTCCCTCGTTTGCGATCGCCCCGACCGCGTTGGCCTGAAACGTGCTATGGGCTATGGTCGCCCGCCCCGCGTTGTAGATTCCTCCACCAACGCCAATGGAGAAATTATTGAGGATGAATTTGCTGTTGTTCACCGTCATTGTTCCGGCATAGTTGTAGATGCCGCCGCCGTAATAGCTGCCATTCATGAAAAACGTGCTGTTGTTTAAGCCCAGTGTTCCCGCATCATTGAAGATCGCGCCTCCGCCAAAGTTGCTGCCATTCTGGGAGAACGTGCTGTTGGTGACGATCAGCGTGCCCGCGCTGAATATGGCGCCGCCGCTGGAGTTGAAGGCAGAGGCTATCCCACCGGAGATGCTGAGTTGGTTCAGTTTCAGCTTCACTCCTTTTGGGACCATGAAGACCTGCACAGCGTTGCCACCGCTAATGGTGACCGTCTGACCAGTTCCATCGATGTTGGTGTCACCGGAAATTGTGATTGCGCCGCCATTTGCAGCCGTCAGCGTGATCGTCCCGCTACACGTAAAGGTGACGCTGCCGCTACCGGCAAGCGCGGCCCGCAAATGCGTTTCATCGCACGCGCTGACGACGACTTGGGCCCTGATCAGGGGCGCGCCAGCGAGGCCTAGTCCAATCATGACCACGGAGATCCGGCAACTGCTCGCGAATGTGGGAAACAACCTGTGCGGTCTTCTCATCGTGCCCTCCTCTACCGCCGGAGCGGGAATCGGCAAGCCCGGTTGACAATCGCTGTTCTGGGAACTCGTAACTGACGCCGGCGTGAGTCATGGCTCCCGCTCAGCAGATGGAAAGCTATAAAGTTTCCGGGGAAAGGGCCCTACATCCTTGGTGAAAACACCCCGATTGCTGGGGCGTGAAAACTTATAAGTCAGAAAGAAGGTGCAGCAAAAGCCGTGCCAATTCTGGTGTTTGGCGACCGAGATCTCAAGGCGAAAGTCAACTGACCGATCACTGGAGCAGGCATAATCTCCCAGGGGCGATTCGACTTTTGAAAACTAGCCTGCCTACGGCTAAGCCGCCTTCTTCCCCGTCTTCACTCTTGCCCATCGTGCCCTTTGCGCAGCGGCGATCTTCCTTCGTGCGGCTGGCGAGAGCGTGCGTTTGGCACGTATGGGAACTACCTTCGCCGTTTCCCGAACCTTTGCCCAACGCTTTCTTTGGGCAGCTGCAATCCGCGCCCGAGCTGAGGCGGACAGCCTTCTGGTGCTTGTTCCCTTTCCGTATGACTTGCCAAAAGCAGCGAGCGCGGCACCAATCCCGCGAAGTTCCCTGGTCAGCCGATCCTGTTCCTTCTTTAACAACCGGACGACTCCAGCTAAATTGCCCATTGAGTTCCCCCTCGTGCCGCATTGTAGCAGTGCTGGCGACGTACAGGATTACAGTTTAGGCAACCAGCGGTGCGACGAACCCAATTACGCCCACCAGGTTTCAACTGATCGTGCACTAGTCGTTCGATCGCGTCGATCTGCTGATTAAGTTATAAGTTAGTCCTCCGCCTTTCCCTTAGAGATCCCAACACCCTTTCGCCGCGAAGTATCCACCCCACCCGAGGACTCTGTCGTCGCCACTCTCTACGGCGTAATCTCAAACACGTCCCCCAAGTACCCATGCATCTGATACGCAGGATAGACCGACATCGCGTTCCCATACAGCTTCCCCTTCCGAAGCACCAAGCTGCCGTACGCGGGAGACGCTCCATCTGTCGCGTTCGTGAAGACGTGGAGCGTCTTCTCCGTCCAGGCCCCTCCAGCAGTCGCTGGCGGAGTCAACTTGAACACGGTTCCGCACCCGTTGTAATAGGCGGTCCCGGTACAACCGCTGCTGCCTCCACCTGTCGTCGTGGTTCCGTACAGCACCCCGGTGCTGTCCATCACCAGGCCGTAAAGTGGCCAGGCTCCGTCGGTCGAGTCCATGAAATTGTGGAGTAGCTTTTGGGTCCATCCCGTGCCATTGGGCGTTAATTCGAATACCGTGCCACAACCAAACGGACACGCCGTCCCGCTTCCCCCCTCTAACGTCGTTCCATAGAGATTCCCATGGGCGTCGAAGATCAAGCCGACATTCGGGTACGCTCCCTGCTTGGTCCGGGAAAGTTATATATGATGTGTTCCGTCCAGGTGCCGCCCGACGTCTTCGGCGGCGTGAGTTTGAACACGGTGCCGCAAGGACCCCCATTGCCGCATTTCGAGCCGGTTCCACCCGCTGACGTTGTCCCGTACAGCGCTCTGGCGCTGTCGAAGATCAGGTTGGAGTAAGGAGCAGCCCCGTCGGTCAATTTTATGCCGAACGTGTGCAGCACGGTTTCCTTCCACGCCCCGCCCGCGGTAGCCGGTGGCGTGAGCTTGAAAACCGTCCCTGCCCCACCGACTGCCCCCATGTACACCGTCGTGCCGTACAGCGCGCCCTGGCTGTCCCTCACCAGCCCGGCATACGGACCACAGCCATCCGGATGCCCGGCAAAAACGTGCAGGTTCGTCTCGACCCAACTTCCCGACTTCTTGCTCAACTCAAAAACCGTGCCGCAACTGTACTTGCCACCATAGTAAGTTGTGCCATACAGGTTGCCCTTGGCATCCGAGATCAAGCCGGCATACGGATATTGCCCGTCATTGTTCACGGCTCCTGCAAAGCGGTAAAGGACAGTTTCCTTCCAGCCTCCGTTGACCGGAGTCAGTGTGAAAACGGTGCCATCGTTGAAGCCGCCCCCGTTCGTCGTCCCATACAAATTGCCGGATGTATCAAACAACAACGTTCCGAACGGACTAGCCCCGTCGTTGGTATTCGTAACTTTGGTTTGATTGAAGTCGTAGAGCGTCGTCTCTGTCTGGCCCCCTGCCGCGATGGCGCCAATCACCGCTCCCATCACCAACAGGACGATCTTGCCTGGAACTGTTACGGATTTTGTGAACAGCATGTCTGGGCCTCCTCTACCCGATATTCACCCGGAATCCCCTTTTCGACCCCAACAAAAGGCTGCTATTGTCCCGCCGATCTCTTTTCGCGTCAATGCGAAACACTTTTCGGTAGTGGTGCAGTTTGAAATTTCCCACAAGTAGCAATCCGTTCGGGCTTGTGGGAAACTGTGGGCATGTCAAAGAAGCAGGTATTTCTAAAACCCGTGACATATCCAGACGGACGCTGGATTGGAGCCTACGAGTGTTCTGTTTGCGAAAAGCGATTCCAGCCTGACGAAACTGATCTCGGCAAGCTATCGCGTGAATTTGCCGTACACGAACGCTCAGAACACCGCAAGCGCGAGGATGTGAGCCAAGCCGCTGCTCGGATCGTGAGAGAAGCTACTGAGGGGCGCTAGCGGCTACATACTCGGTGGCAGCTTAATGTCTACTGTTATGGGACCATTGATCTTCTCGTAAGCCTCGATTAACAGCGTGAGCGCATTGCGGAAGATTACCGCGTTTCTCCAAGAGAACGTAACCGCAGCGCGTTCTTCCGCTACCCCAATAAACTCCGCTCCGGGATTTCGACTGTCAGGATCAGTAACGAGCTGAGCGAACCTAACGCGCACGTCATCGAGGGACCAAGTCATGTGCGCGGTGTTAGCGTAAAAATCAAAGACGCCTTCCTCTGGCGCTATCCAATCTGGTCCTTTCCTCACTTCGGTCTTCTTTTCTTCTGTCATCGGTTTCCACCCATTGCTTCGCATTGACGGGCCATATCTGAATTGGCAGCGTTTTCGGATGCCTGTAAACTCCTGCTCGGTTTCTTGGTTCCGGCAAGTTGGTTCTGCGACACTGGAAATTTAATCACATTGCTCTTGTAACGTTGTGAGCGCGGGCGTCGCCTATAACGACGAATATGTCTTGTCCGTTTCCGCTGGAATTGTGCATCATCAGCAAATGTTGGTCTCTGTAGTGATGCGCGGCTTAGGTTCTCGAAATTAGTGAGAAAACTTGAAAACGTATCGAACTCGACCGACAAAGCAACGTCGAACGCCTTAGCAAATCGCTTCAAGGTGTTGACGGTCCAATTCTCGTAGGAGGCATCCTCTAGCAGAGGAATGCGCGGTTGCCCCATACCTGTCGCGGCGGCCAACTGTTTCTGAGTCATTCCGCGCTGCTCTCGGAGGGTCTTGATTTGAGCAGCGATCATCGCATTGAGACACTCCTCCGCATAAGCATGCCGGTATTCCTTGTCTTGGAATTCGGGTCGCAGTTTTTCAATTAACTCGTTCATGTTCGATCCTCCTTTCTGGATGCGCTAGAAGATCATTTCTGATCTCAGCGGCTTTCTCCGGGGCGTCCTCTGGGTCGTATTTCGATGAAATCTCTTTTGCGCCAAGCAAGAATGTGAAACCCGGTTCGAGGCCGGGACCTTCGCACACCATTGGCCGAAGCTGAACTTGGCCTCTTGCCTTCAACTTGAAGATATTGGCTACTCCAGTGGGGGAAAGAAGACCGGGAATCAGTTCCGGTCCGTGCATAGCTAAAGCGTCAATCCTAGCGTTCAGTTTGGCTCGTTCCTTCTTTTGGAGGCCGCCGGACCACGTTTTCATAAGATTCCCCTCCACGGGGTGAACGTAGTCGTATATGGCGTACTTGCTCATAATATCACAAAATTATTATAACGCAAGTCTTGACTTTGTATAATAATTTTATTATACTTAACCTAATGAATCGGCTGACCATCAACGCTCGATGCCAAGTCGTGGGCGCTCTGGTTGAGGGTGTCTCCATCAATGCTACGTGCCGCATGACAGGTGTAGCAAAGCACACAGTTCTAAAACTCCTAAAGGACATGGGCTGCGTCTGCGCCGATTACCACAATAAGCATGTTCGTAATCTCCGCGTGCGTCGCGTACAGGCCGATGAGATTTGGGCCTTCGTATATGGCAAAGACAAAAACCTGACCATGGAGCAAGTGCAAGCTGGTGCCGGTAGCGTCTGGACATGGACGGCGCTAGATGCCGACACGAAGCTGATCGTCTCTTACATGCTGGGGGATCGCGGGGCCTCTACAGCGCAGAGTTTTATGCGTGACGTGGCGGGGAGAATCGCCAACCGCATTCAACTCACAACGGATGGTCACCGTGTCTACGCCGATGCTGTAGAAAGTGCGTTCGGCGCGGACATTGATTATGCCATGTTAGTCAAGATTTACGGCGCGTCGAACGATAACCCAGAGTCGCGCTACAGCCCCGCAACCTGCATCGGATGCCGCACCGGAGTTCTGGCCGGGAATCCTGATACCGACCACATCTCAACTTCGTTCGTGGAGCGCAGCAATCTATCAATGCGGATGGGGATGCG
>Ga0307479_10002991_pt1 | contig 15361 bp, 14 predicted proteins | sample atmos_gasesECM4C_FD_203743 | JGI IMG/M metagenome (GOLD analysis project Ga0307479, IMG submission 203743) | Hardwood forest soil microbial communities from Morgan-Monroe State Forest, Indiana, United States - atmos_gasesECM4C_515 | ecosystem: Environmental > Terrestrial > Soil > Temperate... | reverse complement strand
GCCGTCCAAGAGATACGGATCGTGCCGCCGCCGTCCCTGGCCGCCGCGGCCGCGACGGGCCAGGACGCGGGCGCACGCGCCGCGGCCCCGCCGCCGGGCGATCAGCTGCCTGCTGTCGACGAGCTGCTGAGCTCGCTGCCGCCACCGCCGCCGCTCGCCGCGCCGCCCGCGGCCGCCGCGCATGGCGCAGGCGGCGCGCCCGGGCGCGGCTGGCCCGGGGCGGCGGGCAGGCCTGGGGGCGCCGCGGCGGCGGCCCAGGCCCCGCACCGGAGCGAGCCGGCCCGGATCGCCGGCGGGGGATTGCTGGCGCCGCTGCTCGGCCTGCCGCGGCCGGTGCTGCTGGGCGGCGCCGGCGCGCTGCTGCTGGCGGCCGCGGTCGCGGCGTACGCGCTGGTCGGGCACCTCTCGCGCCAGCCCTCCCCGACGGTGCGCGCGGCGACCGCCGGGGTCGACGCCCCGGCAGCTACGGCAGGCGCGCCGCCCAGGATCGGCCGCTCCGCCGCCGCCAAGTTCTTCGACGCCAGGAGCTACCTGATCTTCGGCAGGGACGGGGATCAGCGCGTGCGCCAGGCGCTGCGCGAGCTGTCCTTCGCGGAACAGGGCGAGCTAGGTCCGCGCGGCTGCGCCCAGCTCGGCGCGATGCAGCAGACGCTGGCCGCGGCGGCGCTCGAGACCGTGCAGCAAGACCTTGCCGGCGGCCTGCGCAAGAGCGACCTGGGCACCCTGCAGAGCGTCGTCGAGGTGGCCTCCGACGGCGACGTGCCGCCGGGACAGCGGAGCGACCTCGAGCGGGCCAGGAGCCTGGTCAAGCTCTACCAGGCCGCCCAGGCCGCCGCCGCGGCAGGCGATCCGGGACAGGTCCTGGATCAGTTCCGCGCCATCGAGGGCCTGTCGCGGACGCTGCACGATCCGCTCGGGTTGCGCGACCAGGCGGCAGCGGCGCTCGAGGCGGACGCCGTGACGCTGGCCCGCGATGGCAGGTACGACGAGGCCGTGGGCCGGCTCGGCCCGATCGTCCGCAGCTGGCCCGAGCGCGCGGGCGTCAAGGACCTGGTCAAGACCTACGAGACCGCCGCCGCCAGCGAGCCCCAGCAGCTCGCGATCCTCGACAGCGTGCCCACCTACGAGAGCCGCCGCAAGCCGAGCGAGGCCCTCGACCTGCTGCGTCCCTTGCAGCCCACCCCCCATCTCGAGCCGCGCATCGCCGAGGCCAGGCAACGGCTTCAGGCGCAGCTGGCGCAGCTCGACGCGCAGCCGCCGCAGGTCAGCCTCCGGCCGGGCTACCCGCTCGACTACTCGCGCGGCGCGATGATCAGCTTGAGCTTCCGCGTCACCGACGACTACGAGGTCAAGAGCGTCAAGCTCTTCGCCCGGCCGGAGGGTGGACGGCTGCGCGAGCTGCGGCTGCAGAAGTCGAGCTTCGGCTGGGACGCCGAGATTCCCCCCAGCTTTCACCAGAACGGCACCGTCGAGTTCTTCGTCGTGGCCACCGACCTCTCCGGCCACGAGGGCACCCTCGGCAGCAAGGAAAACCCCCTCCGCCTCAAGCGCCGCCAGGGCTTCCAGCAGCTCCTGCACTGAATCGCGCTCGTTAGCCGAGTCGCAGGAGGGCTACGAGGACGCGACGCCGGCCGGCGGCCGAGGCTATGAACCGCGCCGGTCTCTAACCGGTCCAGAGGCCAGGTGGACAGTTGGAGCCGCCCAACCGAACGATGCCCCATTGAAACGCCGGCGAGGCTGACTTGGCCTTAGGCGGTCCAGGAGCCGCATGGCGCTTGATCAGGCCTGGGCGAAACTCGGTCGGATACGAGACGGCGGAGAGGTCGTAGTACATCCGCACGTGGGTGTCGAGCTCGTCGCCAGGATCACCCTGCGGGAAGATGTTGCTTTTGAGTGTGTTGCCCACCACCACGCTGATGGGGGATTTTCCCCAGACGGTGAGCTTTTTTCTGGTGCCACACCAGAGCACCAGCTTGTTTTCGTCGATCTCGAACGCGTTGATCGCCAGTTGAGTGATCCGACGCCAGCTCGCCGCGGATCCCACCCACCGCCACTCATACTGCTCGGACGGTTGGTAGGCCTTCAGCTTGCCCGCGATGACATGGAGTCTGGCCGAGATCAGGTAGGGGTCGTCGACGTAGAGATATTTACCGTCGATCTTGTCGCTTCCCCGGTTGGTGGGGACGACACCATCGGCCAAGCGCAGGATCCACTGCAGGAAACTCGCATCAATGCTCAAGCCGTCCTCGTTGATCGTGTTGGCGACTTCGATGTCGCAGCCGTCGAGCTTGTACGCCACAAGACCATCTTTCTGTGGTACCGGAGGCGTCCACGCATCCTTGGGTAGGGCTTCGTGGGTGTCCTTGGGAACGATGATCCAAGCGACGTGTCCATCGGCTTTCTGTACGACCACCCTGTAGCCCCCTACCTGCGGAACGAACCCGATAATTCCGGTGTATCCAATCTGTACGTCGGTCATCATCTCTTCCTTTCTCCCGGATCCCTCCGGGCACGAGCAAACCACACTTTCAGCCGCCGGCAATGACCCGCCATCCTACCCAGGCGGCGGACTGCCGGTGGCGAGCCATCATGGTCCGTTGCGCGGCGCGGACGGCGCTTGCCACCGTCTCGCCACTTCCGAGATGCGTGTGCAGCAGGGACGAAAACTCCAACGCCGCATCGTCGTCGACCGGCCACGCGTCGGCCACCACGGCGAGGGCGCCGGCGTCGAGCGCCGCCCGCGCAAGACCGTCGCGGCCGGCAGTGGGGCTCGCGCGCCCGCCCGCGGACGCGCAGGAGCTGAGCACGACCACGGCGCCCGCGACGGGCCAGCGCGCCAGCGCCGCCGCCGCCACGGGCATGACACGCTCTCCGCTGCGCAAAAGCAGAAAGCCGGCGCCGTCGCCGCCCACCACGGAGTGTCCGGCGAAATGGACGACGCCGGGCAGTGACGCCCGGCCGGCTTCCAGCTCCGCCGGCGATCGCGCGCTCGAGCTGCAGCGATAGGACCGCGCGACGGCCGCGAGCTCTTCGCCCTGCCGCCCGAGCACCGGCAGCTGCGGATACAGGTCACCGCCGCTCGCAGCGCCCTCGAGGAGCAGGACACAGGGGCGACGCGGACGTTGCGCCAGCCTGCGGGTCCAGCTGCCAAGCCACGGCACGACCGTGACCTCATGCTCCGCGACGAGCGGCGCCACATTGCCGGGGAGGAGCAGCGCCGCGAACGGCACGTCGAAGAGGATGTCGTCCGGGGCCAGGATCAATCGTTCTCGAGGCAGCGGTGGCAGGGCTTCGAAGAGTAGACGGCCCAGCTGTCGAGCGCCTTTGTCCGTCACCTGCTCGCGCACGGTCGCCGAGTCACGGGCAAGGTCGTCGCGGGATATAGGACGCTCCGCGAGCCGGGTGCCGTTCTTGTCAATGCGCCAGATCAGCAGTCTCTCCGGCAGAGCAAGAAAGCAATACGCAGCAGCTGGTCCCTCGTCGGTGGCGCTGCCGCCTCCGCTCGCCGCGCGGTCGGCCACGCCTGATCTCGGCGTCCCGGCCCGCCACGCGTCGACGGCACCCAGCGCCTCGGCCACTCGGCCGCCAGCCACCAGCACCCTCACCAGTTCTTGCCGCAGCGCCGCCCGGTGATTGAGGAGCTCGTCGCGCTCGCGCCGTGACGAGAGAGTCGCTTCCTCGCTGCGTGAGCGATTATCGGCCCCGCGGAGGACGGCCGCGGCGCCGGCGAGGTCTCCGGCACGGCGCCGCAGCTCGGCTCGCGCCAGAGCAATCCCGAGATAGAGATCGCCGACGCTGCTCGCATCCGCCGTGGTCAGCAGCCGTTCGGCTGCTTGGGGATCGGTCTCGACGAGTAGATTGGCAAGGGCGCCGGCCGCATGGGCGGCGGCTCTGCGACGGGCAGCGGGATCGCCGATCGAGCTCGCCGCGATCAGCGCCTGCCGGTAGGCGGCCGCGGAGCCGGTGCGGTCATGGAGCCTTTCACGAGCTCTGCCAAGCAGGATGTCCGCATCCACGGCTAGCGCGGGCTGTCCTGCCGCTCGCGCGCGGCCCTGCGCCGCCTCCGCCGCCCGCAGCGCAACGTAGGGCTCCCCCTGGCGCGCCGCCAGGTCGACGACACTGGCGAGCATCTCGAAACGGCGCAGCGCGGTGAGCTGACCGAGTCGGAGTCCCTTGCCGAGATCGGCCCACGCCTGATCTCGGCGGCCGAGGTACTCGTCGAGGTCCGCCAGCAAGCCGAGGACGGCGCCTTCGCGCTGGGTGTCGCCGGCACTGGCGAAAGCGCCAATCGCTTCATCGAACAGGGCAAGCGCGGCATCCGGCTGGCTTCTTTCCTGGGCCAATAGAGCGCGGAGCCAGTCGACCTGACCGCGAAGGATGGGTGAGGCGTCGAGCGCCGTCGGTCGCTCCCTAACCAGGGAGTCCAGCGCCCGCTTCGCGGCCGCGAAGTCCTGGCGTGAGAACTGGCAGCTGGCCACCGCCAGAAGGGCCAGGCTGCTGGCGGCGCTTCCACCTTCAGCCAGGTCCCGGGCGGCTCGCTCGCCCGTCTCGATGCAGGCGGTCAGCTCATCTCCAGCATAGCGGCGCCTCGCCTCGGCGTACTCCAGGTGACCGCGAGCGAGATGGGACCGGCCGTTGCCCGTTGCGCCTTCCGCGGTCGCCGCCAGCTCGGCGAGAAACGGATCGTGGTGCCGCGCGACATGCTCGTGCGTCAGCAAGGTCAGGGTGCGGAGGCACATCCTCTCGTCGATGTCCCGTCTCGCGAGCGCCGCCTCCGCCCACTGCGGCAGGAGGCGCTCCAGGACCTCTTTCTCCGTCTCCTCGCAGCTCTGCTCCCGAACCAGGAGCAGGCGTTCCTGCAGTCGACTGAGACGCTCTTGTGCCTCGTTCGCCCAGCCAGACGTGCTATCCGCTTGCGAATAGCGCTGCCATGCGGCCGCTGCCTGCGACGACATGCCGATCGTCTCGAGGGCGAGGGCCTCGTTGAACAAGGTGTCGGCGGTAGGACGAGCGCCCTCGCCGGCGATGAGCAGGTCGAGCGCCTCCGCGGCGTCCGCCGGCCTGTCGTCCCGCAGCGCCAGCTGGATCAACGCCGCTCCCAGATCGCCGGCGAGCACTGGGTCGCCGCTGAGGGAATGAGCGCGACGAAGCTCCCTGACCGCCTCTTTCAAGCCGCCCAGAAGCAGGTGCGCGAGTCCGGCGGCGTGAACGTTCTCCGCCGTGGGATCCCGGACCGATCGGTCCTCGGCCCTGGCGGCCGCCGCCAGGAGCCGCCAGTTGGGTCGGGCGGAGCGCGCGCCGCGGTCGGTGGCGAGAGGCGCATAGGAGAAGCCGGAGATCCGTGCGACCACAGCGCGGCGTGGCGGAGCCACCGCGGCCAGCTCGGCGACGGCGCCACCGTGGCTACCGAGGACCCGGACGACGGCAGCGGACCCTACGCCGACGAGAAGGAGCGCTGCAGCGAGGCGCGAGAAGGACCGACGGAACCGCGTATCAGCTCCCGCGGTGGCCTGACCTCCTGTCGGGCTGGAATCCGGCGTGCGGCCTCTTACCACATCCGGCAAGGAGTCGCTCCCCTCAGGCCGAGTGCGAGGCACGGCGCCTGCACCTGGAGGTCATGGCGACCGCTCTCTCGAGAGACGGACCCTGATCGAGGATTTCGCATGTCCACGAACCTGACCTCCGATCCGGCAGAAGCCAGATGGGACAGTCCCGGCTGCAGGTGGCCAACGTCTTTGAACGGCTTTGCAAGGAAACTATACGGCAATCGCGTGTGCGCTACCAAGTTGACAGCGATCCTGACAAGCCTTACCCTTGAGTAAGGAGTATTGAGGTGACGTAAGGATGGCTGCGGCTACCATCACCAGCAAGGGCCAGATCACCATCCCGAAAGAGGTGCGCAAGGCGCTGTCTCTGGAGACGGGAGACCGGGTTGCTTTCCTGGTGCGCGAGGACGGCGTGGCAGAGATGCACCCGGAGACGGTGGATTTGATGTCTCTCTTCGGAGCGATCAAGCCCCGGGTCAAGGGCGTCAGCCTGCGCGACATGGACGACGCGATCCGCCGGTCCGCGGCCCGGAAGTGATCGCGCTCGACACCAATGTCCTTGTCCGTTTTCTGGTCGAGGACGATCCCGAACAGAGCCGCCAGGCGAAAGCGCTGGTCCAGCGGGCCATCGCCGGCAACAGCCCGTGCTTCGTTTCCGAGGTCGTGGTCTGCGAGGTGGTTTGGGTCCTCGGAACGAGCTACCAGGTTGGCCGCGAAGAGATTGCCAGGGTCCTGAGACAGCTGCTGCGCGCGCGACACCTCACCTTTTCCGACGGCGAACGCCTCTCGCGGGCGCTAAACGCTTTCGACTCCGGCCGTGGGGACTTCGCCGACTACCTGATCCGGGAAACCGCCCGAGAAACGGGCTGCGAGTCGGTGGCGACCTTCGACCGCGCGCTGCTGCGCGAGCCGGGCTTCGTCGCCCCGTCCTAGAAAAGCAGGTTGCGGCCAGCCGTCGCTCTCCTTTCTTCCTCTTTGCCGGGTGGGAGGGGGCGGTAGCCCCGCCTGAAGGCGAAGGCCGACCGAGAGTGCGCCTCCTGCGGGTGAAGGCGCGGGCGACTATGGCCTGGCCTGCTGCAAGAGCTGGCTGGCAACCAACGCCAGGGCGTCGCGCAGCTCCGCCGGGCTCCTGATCTCGAAGCCGAAGGGCAGGCGCGCGAGCTCGCGCGCGAACCAGCGCAGGTCGTCGGCCTGCGCGCTGAGGACGACGCCTTCCTCCGTGCATTGCAGCACGCCGGCAGTGGGGAAGAGCTCGCGGCGGGCGGTATCGAGGTCGGTCTTGAGGAGCACCTCGGGTGAGAACGCCCGGGGCAGGGTCGCCAGCGAGAGGGTTACGTGGGCTAGCGCGTCAAACCGCGGCGGGCGCGTGAAGCGGCTTGCGAGCGGCCGCACGGACTGCACCCGGTCCAGGCGAAACGAGCGCAGGCCCCGCCGCAGGCGACACATGCCGACGACGTACCAGCAGCCCGCGCGATAGGCAAGCCCGTAGGGATCGAGCTCGCGTTCCGTCTCCTCGCGCCGGCCCCGGTAGCGGAGGCTCACGCGCGTCCGGGTTTGTGCCGCGTTGGTCAAGGCGACCAGGGCGGCGTTGTCGGAGGGCACGGTCGAGCGGGAGAGGTCGAGGGTGACCGTCTCGTCCACCGCGCGCACCCGGCGCTGCAAGCCCGTGGGCATCACGCGTTCGAGCTTCGCCTGCGCGCTCGCCACGGCAGGCGCCGCGCCGGCGAGGCCGAGTCCGCGTGCCGCGAGCAAGCCCACGGCGAGAGCCAGCGCCTCGTCGTCGGTGAACATCATCGGCGGCAGCTTGAACCCTGCCACCAGCATGTAGGCGCCGCCGCGCCCGTGCTCCGCCGTGATCGGGATGCCGAGCTCCTCGAGCATGGAGATGTAGCGGCGCACCGTGCGGCGGTCGACCTCGAGCCGCCGCGCCAGCTCCGAGCCGCTCATCCGGCCGTGTGTCTGCAGCAGCTCGAGCACGGCGAGCACGCGGGTGGTGGGGCGAGGCACGCCGCCAGTGTACGGCTAATTAGGGCGGCTTACGCCCTATTTGGTTCGTAGAGTGCCTTCGCACCACCGGCGTGGGCGGGACGCACCAACTTCCCGAGAGGAGGCAGTTATGCGCAATGCGAGGCCGGCAACGCACGACCCGGCGCGGGACTTCGACTTCTGGATGGGCCACTGGAAGATTCGCAATCGGCGTCTCGTCGCGCGGCTCGCGGGCTCGACCGAGTGGGCGGAGTTCGACGCGGCGGTCGTCGCCCGCCCCCTGCTCGGCGGCGCAGGCAATGAGGACGAATACCACACCGACTACTGGCCCGACTTCATCGGCATGTCGTTCCGATTCTTCAATCCGGAGACCAAGGAGTGGGCGATCTACTGGGCCGACAACAAGCGCGGCGTGCTCGACCCGCCGGTGTTCGGGTCGTTCGCCGGCGACACCGGCATCTTCGAGGGCAACGACACCTTCGCAGGCCGCCCCATCCGAGTGCGCTTCACCTGGTTGCGCGTCACCACCGCGACGCCACGCTGGGAGCAGGCGTTCTCGGCCGACGACGGCAAGACCTGGGAGACGAACTGGGTGATGGAGATGACGCGGACCGACGGCTGATGAGCCGGCGAGCGCCGGGTTCACCTTGGAGCGTCACCACAGACGAAAGGCGGGGGCCACCATGGTTCGACTCTTCGTATTCGAGCTGATCTCGCTGGTAATCGGCGCCATCGCCGTCGCCCAGGCCGAATCGCGACGGGCAGATCGACCACCGCCGCGGCTGGCGCGCCGAGAAGGCTTCCAGGTGGTCGAGCTGCGCCGCTACACCACGAGAGAAGGCGAGCGCGAGCACTTCGCCCGCTGCTTCGAGAGCTTCTTTCCCGAGGCCATCCAGCAGCTGGGAGCGCTCGTTTTCGGCCAATTCCTCGAGCGCGCGAGCCCCGTCGGCTTCACCTGGCTTCGGGGCTTCCAGGACATCGAGGCACGCGCCATCGTCAACTCGGCTCTCTACTATGGGCCGTTGTGGAAGGAACACCGATCGACGATGAATGATCGGCTGGCCGACTCCGACAACGTGCTACTGCTCCGGCCGCTGACCCCGGAGCGGGGGATCATCGTGCTTCCTGCCGTCGATCCCGTGAGCGAAGCGCAGGGCGCGCGCGGCGTCGTCGTGGCGCAAATCTTTGCGGTCGGTAAGCGGTATGCCGCCGCTCTCGCGCAGCGCGCCGAGGCCGCGTTTACCGCCTATCGGTCCGCGGGCGTCCGTGAAGTGGGTCTCCTAGAGACGCTCGACGTGCCCAACAACTTTCCTCAGCTCCCGGTACGGACCGACGGTCCGTTCCTCGTATGGCTCGGCGTGCTGAAGGACGACCAGGTGCTGAGCGGGCGCTTCCGTGCGCTGGCGGAGGAGACCTCGCGGTCGCTGGCGGCCACCGGCTGGCTCCGCGGCGCGCCGGAGCTGATCGTCCTGGATCCAACCAGCCGCTCCCGGCTGCGCTGGTTGCCGGAATGGGACGTAGCTCCCTAGCCGCGCATCGGCAGCAGCGGCAGGCGCGCCACCGCCGCGTCGCCCTGGGCTTGCGGGGTGGGCTGCTCTGCTTCGGGCTCCGACTCTCCCGGGTTGCGGAAGAGGTTGGACTCGAGGTCGTACTGGCGGGTGTAGAGGCTGTGATAGAGGCCGCCGAGCGCGAGCAGCTCCTGGTGCTTGCCCTGCTCGACGATCTTGCCGCCTTCCACCACCAGGATGGTATCGGCCCTGCGGATGGTCGACAGGCGGTGGGCGATGACGAACGAGGTGCGGCCCCGCATCAGCTCGGCCAGGCCTTCCTGGATCATCGCCTCGCTCTCGCTGTCCAGCGAGGAGGTGGCCTCGTCGAGGATCAGGATGCGCGGGTTGGCGAGGATGGCGCGCGCGATCGCCACGCGCTGGCGCTCGCCGCCGGACAGCTTCACCCCGCGCTCGCCGACCACCGTGTCGTAGCCCTTGGGCAGCCGCCGCGCGAAGTCGTCGCAGTGCGCGATCTCGGCGGCGCGCAGGATCTCCTGCGGGGTGGCCTCGGGGGCGGCGTAGGCGATGTTCTCGCGCACCGTGCCGTCGAACAGGAAGTTGTCCTGGAAGACGACGCCGAGCTGCGCGCGATAGTCATGCAGCCGCAGCTCGGCGAGGTCCTGTCCGTCGACCAGGATCTGGCCGGAGGTCGGCCGGTGGAAGGCGGCCACCAGCCCGATGAGCGTGCTCTTGCCCGAACCGGAGGGGCCCACCAGCGCGGTCGAGGTGCCGGGCTCGGCGCGGAACGAGATGCCGCGCAGCACCGGCACCCCCGCCTGGTACTCGAAGTGCACGTCGCGGAACTCGACCGTGCCCTGCACGCGCTCGACCGGCCGGCGCTGCTCGTCGCCCGCGTCCTCGCTGGTCTCGTTGCGGATCTCGCGGATGCGCTCGAGGCCCGCGAAGGCCTCGGTCAGCTGGCTGCCGATGTTGACGATCTGCACCACCGGCCCGACCATCATGCCGAGATAGAGGGTGAACGCGAAGAACGAGCCGATGGTCATGTGGCCGAGCAGGATGTCGCGGCCGCCGATCGCCATCAGCACGAGAGTCATGCCCCCGACCAGCACGGTCGACGCGGCCCCCACCGCCGACAGCCCGGTCATGGTGCCGGCGACGTTGCGGAACAAGCGATGGGCCGACTTGGTGAAGACCAGCGACTCGCGCCCCTCGGCGCCGTAGGCCTTGACCACGCGCACGCCGGAGAAGGACTCGCTCAGCCGGCCGGAGAGCTCGGCGTTGATCTTCGAGCGCTCCCGGAACAGCGGCCGCAGCGTCTTGAAGGCGTACAGCATGATGAAGCCGAACAGCGACAGCACGCCGAGCGCGATCCAGGTGAGGCGGGCGTTGATGTAGAAGAGGATGCCGAGCGCGAGGACCGCGGTCACCATGCCGCCCACCACCTCGACCAGGCCGGTGCCGACGAGGTTGCGCAGCCCCTCGGCGTCGTTCATCACCCGCGACAGCAGGGCGCCCGTCTTGGTCTGCTCGAAGTAGGAGACGGACAGGCGGCCGACGTGGCGCTGCACGCGGCGGCGCATCTCGGTGATCGAGCGCTGGGCGGCGATGCCGAGCAGCTGGGAAAGGCTGAACGAGCTGATCGCCTGGACGATGGTTGCGGCCCCGGCGGCCAGAAGGAGCAGCTCGAGCTTCTGCATGCGCGCCGCCAGGTCGAGCCCCTTGGCCAGGATCACGTTGTCCATCAGGAACTTGCTGACCCCGGGCAGGACCAGGCCGGCGAGGCGGTTGACCACCATGATGCCGAGGCCGAGCGCCAGCCGGCCCTTGCGCGCGCGGATGAGCTCGACGGCGTCCGTGAGGACCGTGCGGAAGGTCACCGGCGTCTTCTTCTTCGCGGCGTCGGACTCGTCGGTCGTGGCCAGGCGCTGCTTCGACGAGACCCGGCCGCCGAAGAGGCCGGGGCGCGCCGAGGGCGGCGCGGTGGAATCGAGATTCGTCACGAGAGCCGAAACAGGGGCCGGCGGCGAAATATTCGGCGCCCATCGCCCCGTGCTCGGAGGTGCAAGCGCGCGCGGACGCCTGGCCTGGCGCGGCGCCAAGGCCCTCTTCCGTTGCGAGGGGCGGAGGGTGTCCCCGGGTCTTTCTAGCGCTGGGCCCTGACGTCCAGAGGCGCGTCGAGCTTGAGCTTGACGACCGAGCCCTCGGGGATGACGACTTCCTCGCCGGCAGCCTTGGCGGCGATCGCGGTGCCGACCGCGGCACCCACCAGGGCGCCGAGGACCGTGCCCCTGCCGCTGCTGCTCAGGATCCGGCCGAGCAGGGCGCCGCCGGCGGTCGAGCCGCCGATGGTCGCCGCGTCACGGCCCGCCCGGCTCTTGCCTTCCTCGAGGAACGACGCGCGCAGCGGCACCGTCGAGCCGGACGGCAGCACCAGGTCGGTGAACTTGACGGTCAGCCTCGCGTGGCCGCCGATGCGGCGCGCCCCCACCGCCTCGGTGACCACGCCCAGCACCTCGGACCCGGCGGGAATGGCGATCATGCCGTCCAGCCGCACGTCGGAGACCAGACGGGAGCGGAAGGTCTGGCCAACCGAGCTGGTGTTGCTCGCCAGCTCCTGGGTGAGCTCGACCTCGAAGGCGGCCCCGGCGGGCACCGTGACCGGCACCTCGGGTTGCGGCGACGGCGGCTCGGCCGGGGAGGCCGCCGCCGGCCCCGCGTCGCCTGGGGCCGTACCCGCGCTCTTCGGAGCCCCCGTCCCCATCTCGGCCGCGGTGCTCTCCGGCGCCGCGGCGGCACCGGTGCTGGAGTCGCCGGCGCCGGCCGCCGCCTCGGACTCACGACGGCGCAGCTGCCGCTCTCGGGCGTCGAGCGACGCCTGGCGCTGCGCGAGGCGGCGCTCGCGCGCCGCCAGGCCGGCCGCGGCCGCCGCACGGCCGGGTAATGGCCGTGCGGCATCTCCCTGAGGAGTCTCCCCTGCTTGTCGCGGCGCTCGTGGCTCGTCGTGCTGAACGCCGCGAGCGGCGGGGGCCGGCGGCGCCTCCTCCACCTTCACGCTTTGCGGCTGGGGCCGCAGCTCGTTGGTCACGGGCTCGCCGGGCACCGGCGGCGCCGGCGCCATGCCGGTCGTCTCCGCCGGCGGCGAAGGGCGAGACGGCGTCACGGCGGCGGCGGTCTGGCTGGCAGGCCTGGGCGCCGCGCCCTCGCGGTTGCAGGCCGACGTTCCGAGCGCCGCGAACGCCGCGAGCGCCGCCGCGCCAAGCAGGACTGCCAACCGGTGGGATCTCTTCGCAGATTGCATGGTTCCGTGCCTCTGACTCGTGACTCGTGATCGTGATTCGTGACCCGACCTGGCGGCAAGGCTGCAAACCGGGTGCCCCGCCGCCGCTCACCGGCTCCCGGCGAGCTGCCCCGCCGGCAGGCTTTGCGGTTGCCGTCCATCCTCGTCGCGGCGCGGGTGCCGCCTGTCCACTTTGCCGGTCGCGGGTGCCGCCTGGGTGGGACGGGACCGGCCGGCGGTGGACGCCCTCCCGGCGGCCGTCACTTGCGGCGCGATGGATCGAAGCGGATGACCTCTCCCGGCCCGGGGCGGCGGCCGGCGGCGCCGGGTGCCGGCGAGTCCGTTTCCGTGCCCTGTTCGGGCGCCGCCGTCGCCGGAGCGCCGATGGCCCCGCTCGCCGGGTTGGCCAGGCGGCGGCCGCCGCCTGGCCGGCGATGGCCAGGCGGCCTTCCCCGGCGGGCCTCTCCCTGAGGAGTATCCTTGCTGCTCGCCACCGCCGCCGCGGCCGGCGCCGCCGGCTTGATGCCCTTCGCCGCGGCCGCACCCGGCAGCCGCGGCGTGAAACGCAGGGCAAACTCCGCCGAGGGATCGGCGAACGTCGTCAGGGCGGCGAACGGGATGGAAAGGCGCTGCCGGCTGGCGCTGAAGCTCAGCTCCACCGAGAAGGCGTCTTCGCCCACCTCTAGGTTCCAGAACTGGTGCTGCAGAATGATGGTCATCTCCTCGGGATAGAGGTCGCGCAGGGAGCGGGGCATCTGCACTCCGGGATGGCCGGTGCGGAAGCCGATGTAGAAGTAGTGCTCGCCGGGCAGGCCGAGCTCGGCGACCTCCGCCAGCAGGCGGCGCACGGCGTCCCGCAACGCCTCCTCGACCAACCGCTGGTAGTCGATGCCGTCGCCGCTCACGAGCAACCCCCGCCGGGAGCGCATTGCCGCGCCAGCGCCGTGCAGCGAGGCCGCCGCGAATCCCTAAGGTGGATCATAGGTGCCTAGCCGCGTCCAGGGGCCGCAGCGCGCGATGCGCCAGGCGGCCCGCAAGCTGCCGGACAGGGCGCCGTAGCGCGCGATGGCGCCGGCGGCGTAGTGGCTGCAGGTGGGCCGGAACCGGCATTGAACGCCGAGAGCGCCCAGGCGCGGCGACAGTGTCGCCTGGTAGAGGTGGATGCCGCCGAGCAGCAGCCGGGCGCTGGCCTGACTGGCGGGCGGCCGCGCCAGGTCGGCGGCGAGCAGGCACGCCAGGAGGAGCGGCACCGCGGCCCGCTTGAGCCGTTCGCGCCGGCGCGAACGGGTCACCGCGGCGGCGGCCCGCGCGGCCACCGTGGCAGCCGCGGCTGCCGTCGCCGCCGCGTTCGCTCCGGCGGCTGCCATCGCCTCGGTCGCGGAGGCAGTCGCGCTCGTCGTCGTGGCCGTGCTCATCACGCTCAAGGGTACCGCGGCGGCGCGCCCGTCGAAAGGGGCAACGGTGCCGAGCCGGTCGCGCGGCCGTGTGCCGGTTGCTCGAGCGCCGGTCCGGCGTCACCAGGGCAGGGTGCCGGTTGCCATGCGGCCCAGCCACACCGCGACCAGCAGCGCCAGGTTGGCGAGCGCCAGCAGCTCGGGCCTGGACGCGGAGGGGAGGCGCAGCAGGCCTGCCGCGGCGCCGCCCCAGGCCGCCCAGAGCAGGCCGAGCTCGGCCGCCAGCAGCGGCGAGAGCGGATGATCGCGCACGGCCGCGGACCACTCTCCCTTGGCGAGATGGGCGAAAGCCCGCGTCATGCCGCAACCCGGACAGGGCAGCCCGGTGAAGCGGCGGAGCGCGCAGATGGTGAACCCGGCGCCTTCCGGCGGCACCCAGGCATGAAACAACAGGAACGCCGCCAGGCCGCCGGCGCCGGCGAGCGCCCAGGCCCGGAGGCGGCTCCCCCTGCCGCCACCGTGGACGCTCCCGCCGGCCGCCGATGGGGCGCGGCGCCGCCCGTCATCGGTCGGCGGCGCCGGCCATCGCACGCGGCGCGGCCACATCACCGGTGGTGGGCGGCAATCCCCTGCAGCACCGCCATGCCGCCGAAGAAGAGGAGCCAGAGCAGGCCGAAGATCATGAGGATCGTGCCGATGATCCCCAGGATCTTGCCGGCCATGGCCATCCCTTCGCCGGCGGCCGGCGACCTTCCCTCGCGGATCGCGCGCCCTTCATTGTGGCCGAGGTACCACGCCACCGGCGCCAGGATGCTGCAGCAGACCAGCCCGAGGATGCCCAGCACCAGCGCGGTGATGGCCTGGTTGCTGGCGGAGGCCGGCGCCGGCGGCGCCGGTGGCGGGGGAGGCGTGTAGAGAGGCTGGCTCATGAGCGTGCCCTCCGGGGGCGGATGCTGCCGTTATCGGGGCCGGAAGGATTCGCCGCGCCACCGCCTCGAGCCGGCGGCGCGGCATGACCACCCCTCGGCCGGCGCGTCAGAACTTGTCCGCGTACTGGCTGATGACCGGGATCAGGAAGCGCTCGCCCTTCAGGCCCTTGACGATACAGAGGACGTGCACCACCAGGATGCCGATCCAGAGCACGAAGTGCAGAACGCTGATGAGGCACCCCAGGAACGCCAGGATATGACTGGCGAACAGCACCATCTGCACGATCCACAGGGCGATGCCCAGGATGATCTCCGCGACCAGCAGCACCAGGCCGTGGCGCGCGTGCCACTGGACCTCTTTGTCCTCCTTCTCGGTGACCAGCGGCACGATGGCAAGCAGCCACAGGTACGAGAGGACGATCATGATCCCGCGGTTGGGGCTGACGGCACCCGACGTCGGACCAGCGGGCGGCGGCGGCGGCGGGGAGTACGAAGGCGGCGGCGGGGCGGTAGGCTCACTCATCGCAGGACCTCTCCTTTCGCATTCGGCTAGCGCACGAACCGGGGACTGGCCGGAGTCTATACAAGCCCACGGCAGGCCACAAGGACGCGGAGGTGCCCTCCTGGGTAGCTCGGGAGGCAGGCCCCGGCGGGGAAACGCTTGAAGCCGCTATCGGGCCACCGTAGGGAGGGCGGAGCGTGGCGCCCCCGGGCTGCG
>Ga0307479_10002990_pt1 | contig 15361 bp, 12 predicted proteins | sample atmos_gasesECM4C_FD_203743 | JGI IMG/M metagenome (GOLD analysis project Ga0307479, IMG submission 203743) | Hardwood forest soil microbial communities from Morgan-Monroe State Forest, Indiana, United States - atmos_gasesECM4C_515 | ecosystem: Environmental > Terrestrial > Soil > Temperate... | reverse complement strand
CCCTCACCCGGATGCTCGTTCCCGCAGCATCCGCCATCCCCTGCGGAGAGTGGGGTTGGCTTCGCCGCCGTCTGGCAGTTTGCGCAGTCTCCTCGGCGCAACGATGTTGCAGCGCACTGTTCCAACTACAGCCGCGGGAATTGCTATCCCCCCGGAGTGTCTGCGGCGCAGGGACTGCACGTGGATGTGAACACGGCTACCTCGTCCGATCCTTCGCATGGCCGGACCCGCTGAAACGAAACTCCGGCGACGGCTCGCGGGCAGGAGGGACGCGCGCCGCGACAACAGTGCGCCAAACCCATTGATGCAGTAAAATACATTCATCCCATGTCAGACCGTACGTTTACTCTCGATGAAGCGCAGTTGCTGCTCCCTGTGCTCGAATCGTTGCTGCGGAGCGCCATCGCGGGCAAGAAGGTGATGGAGGAATTTGAAGCCGCGCAACAGGAATTGAATCATCGGATCTTTCTGAATGGAGGCACGCACGTCGACGTCGTTCCACTGGCGCGGCGCAAGGCCGAACGCGTGAAAGCCGAGCAGCGCGCCAAGGACGCAATCGCCGAAATTGACTCCATTGGCGTACAGGTGAAGGACCTCGATATTGGTCTGCTGGATTTTCCCTGCGAGGTGGAAGGCGAAATTATTCTGCTCTGCTGGAAGCTGGGCGAGACTTCCATTACCCACTGGCACGGGACACAGGAAGGATTCGCCGGCCGCAAGCCGATCGACGAGCGGATCGCACGCGGCAGGAAGACGAATTAGTTCTACGTCTCTCGTGGAGGGTGTTATCTGCAGCGCTCCGGTACAATTTCCTCAGGACAACCATGCGCTGACTGCGGCGTTGCCATGTTCGGAAACTTCCACATTCCAAAGTAGTTCTGGCTCGGTGCAACATACTCCAAAGTCCAGTGTTTACATTACAAGGAAGTGCATATTGATGGCGATCGCGCGAGTTTGGCGCCAATTGATGACACACGCCGCAAAGAGAGTTCGTCCGGCATCGGTGATCGAGGGGTAAGGACAATGAAAATGAATCGATCGGTAGGGCGCTGGTTGTTGTTGGCAGTAATTTTACTGAGTTTTTCGGCTGCGTCGTTTGGGCAGATCGCGGTCGGTATTTCGGTCCGCATCGGTCCGCCGGCGCTGCCGGTCTATGCGCAGCCCATCTGCCCGGGACCGGGCTATTTCTGGACGCCGGGCTATTGGGCCTGGAACGACGATGATGGCTATTACTGGGTCCCCGGAACCTGGGTGGTCGCGCCTGTGGGCATGCTCTGGACTCCCGGATACTGGGGCTGGAACGAGGGCCTTTACGTGTGGCACGGCGGATACTGGGGGCCGCACATCGGTTTCTACGGCGGAATTAACTACGGGTACGGTTACGGTGGCGTTGGCTTCGGCGGAGGTGAGTGGCGCGGCAGAGAGTTTTACTATAACCGCTCGGTGACCAACGTCAGCGTCACGAATGTGACCAACGTCTACAACAAGACGGTGATCGTGAATAACACGACCGTCAACAACGTGAGTTATAACGGCGGCACCGGCGGCGTAAGGGCCGAACCGACTCAGCAGGAACGAATGGCGGAGCACGAGCAGCACACGGCTCCGCTGGCGCCGCAGACGCAGCACGAGCATCTTGCCAGTCAAAACAAAGAAAACTTTGCCCGCGTCAACCAGGGTAAACCTGCGATTGCTGCGACTGCCAGAGCAGGCGACTTCAGCAACCGCTCTGCCATTCCGGCCCGGGCTGCCGGTGCAGCGTATCATCCACCAGCCATGTCGCCGAAAGAGGCGCGCGGTCCGGCAGTGGCGGGAAATCGTCGGCTAACCCCGGCGAACTCAAATAACGCGAACCGCCCGACCGCCGGCACCAAGCCGAGCCCACAGGACAAGTCCAACCAGGGATTCCGGCCGTTCACGCCGCCGTCGAAGGGCGGGTCCGGAGGTGCGGTGGGCGGGAATCAGAGTCGTCCGAGTGGCAATTCGAACGGCTCGAGCCCGAACAAATCCAATGGTGAATTCCGGCCCTTCACGCCGCCATCGAAGGGCGGTTCTGGGACCGCGGGAGGGGGGAACCAGAACCGAGCCAACGAGAGTCGGGTGAACGAGGCTCGTCCGGAGAATCAGTCCCACCCGCAGAATCCTTCCCGCCCGGCGAATCAGTCCCGTCCGCAGAATCCTTCCCGCCCGGCGGATCAGTCCCGTCCGCAGAATCCTTCCCGCCCGGCGAATCAGCCCCGTCCGCAGAATCAGCCCCGTCCGGAGAGCCCTTCGCGGCCCATCCCCCAGCCGAGGCAGAACGCGCCCCGGCCTGAGCCGCACAAGTCGAGCCCGCCTCCGCCGCCCAAAAATCAGCCCGAGCATCACACGGGCAAGTAGAAGTTAGGCGGTCGGATCTGTCGGTGCGGAGCGGCGCAGCGGCGAAACGCAGGACAGGCAGGGAAAGCCCCACTTCTCGCAAAAGAACGCGAGAAATGGGGCACCCGAACTGGCGGGTTCCGATTGCAGAATCTTTGTCGAAGAGCAAAGAAGCAGTCCCGGTTCGGACGTAGTCTGAAACCATCGGTCCTCCCCTAAAAAACCTGCTGCCGGACGGAATCTGTGCAAGCCAGCACGCGTCGTTCGTTCTATCCGGGAAAGAGCTTGTCCAGCGGTCTGTCTGGAGCTGTCTGGAAACGACTTATCGAGCTGGTGACCAGAGCCGGATAGGAACCGGTCCGGCGCCGTAAGTTCAAGTACTGCGGTGCGCGCCGGGCGAAATCGTCTCTGCTACAATTTTTGGAAACCGGTTGGCAGGCGGGATGAGCCGATCTAGCGTACCCAAGGAGCCGTAACCAATATGCCCTCATTAAAGTCCAAACTGCGCTTGATCTGCGCCTTCGCAGCGCTGGCCACATTAGCCCTGGCAGTGAGCTGCCGGGGATTCTTTGTAAAGCCCACCCTGAACTCGCTCGTAGTCACTCCAGCGTCGCCGACCATTGATACCGGGACCACGAACAACACAATTCAAATGTCTGCCACAGGCACTTTCAACGACGGCAGCACGGGGAGTGCGTCCGTTACTTGGACCATCAGCGATCAGTCCGTTGCGACAATCTCGACTGGCGGATTGGTGAAGTCGGCTAGCACGGGCACGGCAACCATCACAGCGACTTCCACGCAAAACCCGACCATTACCGGGACACAGTCACTCACAGTGACTGAGTGTGTTCAGGCGATCTCTCTGAACAATACAAGCGGAACTATAACAACCAACAACCCCTCCTTGCAGATAACCGCATCGGCGACGCTTTGCGGTGGCGGCACCAACCCAGACATCAACTCGATAGCTACCTGGCACTCCGACAACACGAGCCTCGCGACGGTATCCGCCGGCCTCGTGACAATGGTCGCGGGAAATACAACGGCCGGAACCGTGCACATCACCGCGTCCATTGGCAGCGTTACCAGCAACACCTCGACAATAACCGTATCGCCTTAGAGAGACGAGGTCCGAGGGGCCAAACATCTCCCGCCTTTGGGAAAAGTGCGGCCTTGGATTCTGACTGCGCGAGTGCCCCATTTCTCGCGTTTTTGGCGAGAAGTGGAGCTTTTGACTTTGACTTCCATTTGACTGGCTAGAACCTGAAACTTCGCGCCAGTATCCCCAAAGCTGTCACCCTGTTAACGAAAAGCCCAACTTCTCGCGCAAAGAACGCGCGAGAAATGGAGCACCCGACTCCCCTTACACCACCAGCTTCACCTTCTCTGCACGTGCCGCCCTGCGCAGGTCCTCATCCAGAGTGGCGAGCGGCAGATTACGGCGCAACGCTAGTTCCAGGTAGGCTGCATCGTAGAGGGTCAGTTCATGGCGAATGGCAAGACGCAGGGTTGCTCCCCATGCCTGGTGGTCGGTTTCGCCGTTGATATTAATGGGGAGTTGCGCCAGATCGGCCAGGGTGGCATCGCGGAACTGAGCATTGTGGCGCTTACGTCGCACACCCATCTCCAAAACATTGGCGATTTCCAGATGCCACAGCCCCGGAACCCATGCGCCGCTCTGAGCGATCAGATCAAACACCTGCGTTACCTCCTGCATGGTCTCATCGGTATACGCCCAAGCCCGGGCAGTTGAAGTGTCGAGAACAAGCTCATAAGAAATGCGTGCAGATCCCTCAGGGCCGATCTTGATCTCTCAGTTTCTTGAGGGCAAGCCAGTCGAAGGGCGAGGGCCTTTTTTTCTGGAGTTTGCGTGCGCGTTCGCGAATCCGCTCAAATGCCGCTATGGCTTGCTTCGGATCGGCACGAAGGGTATTGGGAACGAGGCGCGCGACAGCCTTTCCCATAACGGGTGATGACGATTTCCTCGCCGCGCTCTACCCGGTCGAGCAAAGCTCCCAAGGTATTCTTGGCCTCAAAGGCACCGACTTCGTTCACGCTAGAAGCTCCTGACCGACAGCTAGCTTATCCTAGCTTAACCATGAGAGCCGATCAGTCCATCATCCAGTGGTCCAGAAGGTCGAGAAGAACGACGCCCAACGGCGCGCTTTTCGTCGAGTCTCAGGCTTGCGTCGCGCGCACGTTGTTTCCAAGTTCCTACGAACTGTGACTCCAATCACATTCCTTATGTCAGTCTTCATGGGAAGATCCGTCATCGAACGATCCATGCCGGAGACCACATCCCATTTGGTGACTCTGTCGCCAACTCAACGCGACGAGCGCGAGTTCCGCACGGCGCGGTTTGCCATGCGCTTATCGCTGGCGGTGGGCGTGTTGATGCGGTTGGGCAAGACCACCGTCTATTACATGACGGGATCAGCGGCTATCCTGTCGGACTTTGCCGAGTCGGTCGGTGGTGCACGTCATCGCGGTGGCGTTTGCGGCATTCAGCCTGCGCTTGAGCACCAAGCCCGCGGGTCCGACATTTCTGTACGGGTACGAGCGCATCACTTTTTTTCTGCTGGATTCGAAGGCGCCATGATAGCGGTGGCCGCCATCTGGATTCTGGTAGAGGCGATTGAGAAATGGCTAGCACGCCTGCCACTGGAGCACCTGGGATCGGGCGCCCTATTGTTGCTCGCGGCTGGCCTGCTGAATACCTGGCTGGGTTGGTATCTGCTGCGCGTGGGCAAGCGCAGCCACTCGCTCATCCTCGAAGCCGACGGCAAGCACGTGCTGACCGATAGCTTCACCAGTTTTGGCGTGGTGGCCGGGCTCGGCCTCGTCATATTGACCGGGTGGAAGCTATTCGATCCGCTAATGGCAATCGCGGTTGCGCTGAATATTCTGTGGTCCGGCGGCCGCCTGCATGGCGCTCGGCCGTGGGACTACTCGACTACTCCGATCCTCACGTTGGCAAACAGATTCGCGAAAAGCTGGACGCGATCTGCAGCCAACTAGGCGTGCATAACCACGGCGTGCGCTTTGGCACGACCGGATACCGTCAGATCATCGAAGTGCACTGATTGTTTCCGCAAGCGACGGGCGTAGGAGAAGCGCATCGTCTGGCGACCCTGGTCGAAGAACGCCTGCCCGTGGAACTAGGTACGCCCTCGGAAGTAATCACCCACTTGGAGTCTCTGGAAGACCACGAAGACGTGCACTCTACCGAGCACTACACCGGGCGGCCGGGCTAGAAACCTGGCCGTGGGCTTAATCGACGGTCGTTGGCTGAGCGCGGCATCAGACCTGACGCCACGATTAGTCCTTCATCATCGCATCGATGGTCGAGTACAGCTGCGTGTTGTCCTTGACCTCGATGTACGGCTTGCTAGGGTTCCGGCTGCTCACGATGTACACCGTTGGAGTGTGGCTCAGCTTGATGGCGGTGCCGAGGTCACGGTCGGCATTCACCTGGCTGGCGAGTTTCCCACTGGGATCGATCACGAAAGGGAAGTCGACCTTGTGGGCAGTGGCGAATTTCTCGGCGTAAGCACGCAGATTCTGAGGGTTGATTTCGAGCTGGTTCTGGAAAATGTAGTCGCGGAACTCGTTGCCCAGCGCCTTGGAGTGGGTGTCGAAATATCGGGCCATCACGGCCGCCTGGTACGACCAGTTGTGCATGGGCAGCGGGAAATCATGCCGCACGACCGGAATCTTATAGGTCTTCGAAGCTTGCTCGACCAGGGGCGCAGTGCGACGGCACATCGGACACTGCAAGTCCTCGAACACGACGATGGCGACCTGAGACCCTTTGGGAGGACGCAGAACGTCCGGCGTGTCCTGCGCCGCAGCGCAAACGTTTGCGGCCATGGTCAGAAGAAACACAGATAAAACGGCGAAACTGCTCTTAAAGATCACTCGCATCATTTCTGTCAGCATATTTCGTAGAAATATCCCCATGTACTTCGACGTCGGAAATCGCTTCCCGGCAGCCTGGAGCCCAGCTCTCAAACCTCTATCTATGGTAACCGAAGCGCCGCGGTAGCGTCATTGGATTCGGCCCTGAATGTTGATTCTCGAGCCCCCAGGCGCGGCGCCGGCGCAAGACGTGCAGCGGAGGTAAACCTTCGTGCGGCGAAGCGGTCGCGAGAACGCGCTATAGTGGAGAGTCCTCCTCCTGACACTCTGTGAGACGGTTGGTTTCATCGCGCGTTGGCTGCCTTTCGCTGGCGCTGGGAATGGCTGCTTTGCTGCTTGCAGGCTGCGGCCGCGGACGCCACCGCGTCCTCGAGGTGGCCTACGTGTCAGCGCCGCAGGCGGCGCTGCGGGACCAGGTCTCGACAATTTATAGCCGCGTCGGCAATCTCAAAAACGGCGAACGGGTCGAGGTCCTGGACCACGAAAAACGCTTTGCGCGGGTCCGAACGGCCAGCGGCATCGAAGGCTGGATTGAGCAGCGGTACCTGGTCGATCAGAAGACCTTCGACGCGCTGCAGAAGCTTACCCAGGACAACCAAAATGATCCGGTGCAGGCCCCAGGAATTCTGCGTAACGACACGAACCTGCACGTCACTCCGGGCCGCGAAACCGAGCATCTTTACCAACTGGTGTCGGGCGCGAAGGTCGCAATCCTGAAGCGAGCCACCGCAGAGAAACAGGCTGGAACGTTGCCCACGGGCAGGCCTGCCGTGGCTGCAGCCGGTCCGAAACTCGGCGGCGCGAAGGCCGCGCCTGCATCAGTGCTCGAAGACTGGTGGCTGGTGCGCGACGATCAGGGCCGTGTGGGATGGGTTCTGACCCGCATGGTCGACGTGGACGTCCCGCTGGAAATCGCACAGTATGCCGAAGGCCAGCGTTTTGTCGCGTTCTTCGTGTTGAACGAGGCGCAAGACAACGACAAGGGCGTGCAGAAAAAAATTCCGCAGTACCTATGCGTGCTGACCGATCCCCACGACGGCCTGCCATACGACTTCGATCAGGTACGCGTCTTCACGTGGAACGCCCGCAAACACCGGTACGAAACCGCCTACCGCGAGCACGGACTGAACGGGGTTCTGCCCGTCAAGGTGACGCAGGAAAATTTCGACAAGGAAGGGACCTTGCCCGTCTTCATCCTCCACGTGAAGGACAAGGCGGGCAACATTGCCGACCACAAATACAAGCTCAACACCCCAATTGTGAGGCGAGTGTTAGCTCCCGGAGAAGTAGTTTCGAGGCTGCAGCGGCCCGCGCGGAAGCGTCGCCACTAGCGCAGTTCGCGAATCAGAATCCCGCCATTATTTCTGGAAATCATAGTCTCCCGCCGGCCTGTCTACGCATTTTCGTATTAACATTCTGTACAACTCTGTCTTACATAACTGGAAAATAAGTGTGCACTTTAATCTTCTGTTTTGGATGGTTACTTGCACAAATAGTTTTCAGTGAGTGTGCGGCAAACATCGCATCAGTTTGAGTTTCTTCAAGCCCGCCACCGAGTGGTTCGCAACCATAACACTTGTCTACAGTGAGATCAGTCCTGGGGTTCCCGAGCCTGGGGGCGCTGCTCTCCGGAATCATTGGAGGAATCAAATGAAACAGGTCACGCGAAGTTTTGCCATGCTGGCACTATTGACCGGAGCGATGGGGTTGCTGGTCGGCGCGCAACCAGCCTTTGCCGACAATCTGTACGGAAGCATCCGCGGAACGGTCACCGATCCTACGGGTGCGGCGATAGCGAATGTGGTGGTTGTAGCGATAAATACCGACACCGGCATTGAGACCAGAGTTACCTCGAATCAAACTGGAAGCTATGTCTTTCCTCAACTCGCGATCGGCAACTATCGGGTGACAGTCTCCGCGAAGAATTTTAAGACCTTCCGGGCCGCCGGCGTTCATTTGGACCTCGATCAAGTTTTCTCGTTGAACGTGAAGCTGGACCTTGGAGCCGTGGCTGAAGTTGTCGAAGTCGAAGCCAATCCATCCCAGGTGGAAACCACCAGCATGCAACTGGGCACGACGATCACCGGGACCCAGATCGTTGACCTGCCATTGAACGGGCGCGACTGGACGCAGTTGCTGCAGCTTCAACCCGGAGTGCAGGGAGCTTCAGATCGTTTCGGTACGGCAGCCGTTGGCAATTCGTACTCGAGCAGCGGCGCGGAGACTCAGCAGAATTCGTTCCTGCTCAACGGAACCGATTCCAACGACACGTCGCTGAATACTCCGCTGGTCGTCCCTAGCCCAGACGCCATAGGTGAGTTCAACATGGTGTCGAGCACGATCAATCCTGAGTACGGGCGCAATTCTGGCGCGATTGTGAACGCCGTCATCAAGAACGGCACCAATCAGTTTCATGGGGATGTATTTGAGTTCTACCGCGACACGTTCCTCGACGCCAAGCCGTGGTTCCAACAAAAGGCAGCGCTTTTTCACCAAAACCAGTTTGGCGGCACGGCCGGCGGTCCGATCATTAAAGATCACGCGTTCTTCTTCTTTTCCTATCAGGGCAGACGCTCAGTCACGCCGCAGCCGGCTGGATTCGCGAACAGTTACAATAACTTCTTCCTCGGCCAACCCACACCTACGGTTTACAGTCAGGCGGAAAGGAGTGGCGATTTTTCTACAGATGGCGCCTTTGCCGCAAAGCCCATTCCGTTCCCGATGTTTGGAGACAGCGCGTCGATCTGTCCGGTGAGCGGTGGCGTCCAGTGCCAGCCCAACGGAACGAACACCTTCCAGAGCCTGTTCAGCACCGGGGTCATCCCCACCCAGGATTTCAGCTCACTGTCGCAGAAGATCCTGAATCAATACATTCCTCTACCGAATGGTGCAAACAATTCTTATCTGTTCAATCCGCTTGAGGTCGCAAAGCGCGATCAGTATCTCGGCCGGATCGACGAGAAACTGAGCAACAAGGACGCGATTTGGTTCTACGGGCTATATGAGAACGACACTACGAACGACGATCTGGCTTTCGTTGGTTCGAACCTTCCTGGTTTCGGCTCGGCGAACCCATCGAAGACATATGAGTACACCGTGGCCTGGAACCACACGTTTTCACCAACCATGTTGAATGAAGCACGATTCGCCTATCTGCGCTTCAATTATCCGTCGGTTACGCCCCTAAAGACCCAGAGCCCGTCCGATTATGGGTTCACTGGCATTACGTCTTCACAAGCGTCGCAGTTTGCGCAACTTCCCATTATGGCTGTGGCCGGTCGGTTCAGCCTTGGCTTCAGTGCAGACGGACCGCAACCGCGCGTGCAAAACACCTACCAAGTGGTGGATAACCTCAGCAAAGTCTGGGGGCACCACACTTTCAAATTCGGTTTTAACATGGACCGGTTGGAAATCAACAACCCGTTCTACAACAACCTGAACGGCACCTATCAATTCTTTGGCTCTGGTCCGTTTTCAACTGGCGACGCCGCCGCAGATTTTCTTCTCGGAATTCCCGACTCTTACGCTCAGGGCAGTGGCAGCATCATTCGGGCGCGTGGACGGGAATACTATTCGTACGGCCAGGACCAATGGCAGGTCAGACCCAGCCTCACCCTTACTTTGGGCGTAGCTTGGGATATCGAAACCCCTTATCAGAATCTCTACGCGAACGGACTGGTTCTGGACGCTTTTCACCCGGGTCAGCAGTCCACCGTTTTTCCCAGTGCTCCAATTGGCTTGGTCTTCCCCGGCGACAAGGGAGTTAACCAATATGGAGGCGCTACGGTGAAATACAACCATTTGGCGCCCCGCTTTGGGTTTGCCTGGAGTCCGGGAGACTCGCACAAGTGGAGTGTCCGCGGCGGCATCGGACTTTACTACAACCGAACGGAGTCGGAGGCTACGCTGCAGACGCTCACCAATGTGCCATTCTCGCTGACCACGGCCGGGGGAGGCATCGGTGGCGGCTCACCAGCATTTGCTAATCCGTACAACTCCGTGAATCAGGTTGCAATCGGGAACATTCCGACCGTGTGTCCTGCTGGCTGTACTGTGACGGACAAAGCTTCTCCATTTCCGTTCTCCCCGCCTACGAATGGGGCAGCCGTTCCCAGCTTTGCTCCTTTTGAGCCGATCGGCTTCAATGATGTCTTCTACGATCCCCGCCTCACGGTTCCCAGAGCCACAAACTTCAATCTGAATGTGCAATACCAGATTTCGAAATCAACCGTGGCGACGATCGGCTACGTCGGGTCGATCGCGCGGCACCTGGAGGGCGCGTACAACATGAATCCTGGTGGGACCGCAACCGGCAACCCGGCCGCAGTCGCAGCCGGTGCCGTCAGCGATTTCGGCCTCGCTGCAACCGTGTGCCCGCCCGACCTCAACAGCAGCATTTCGGGACTTCCTAAGGGCGCATGCCTGCCCGGCACGTTCCAGTACAACGCGAACGTGTACGGGGAAATTGGCGTGTTCGCCACCAACTGGAGCTCGAACTACAACTCGTTGCAGGCTTCCATCAACCGGCATTTCAGCAACGGCCTGCAATTCCAAGCCGCCTACACCTGGTCACGCAACTTTGATTACACCTCGAACCTGGAAAACAGTGCCTTCAACAATCCCGGCTTCAACGCACTGAACTTCGCCCGGAACTATGGTCCGTCGGCGAATGATGCGCCGCAACGGCTGGTGTTGAACTACGTCTACACGCTGCCGTTTTACAAGTTTGGACACCGCTGGAAACGGCTGACCGATGACTGGAATCTCTCGGGAATCGCCACGTTCCAGAAGGGATTCCCGGTCGGTGTCTTCCAGACCAACTTTACAGACCTCCAGTATTCCGGGAATCAATCGTTCTTCGCTGCGCCGGATTTCGTTAATGCCACCGGGGCGCCGTTGAACATAAACCACAATCCCAGGCACACACTGCAGTGGGTAAATCCGGCAGCCTTCGCGGCTCCGGCTCTCGGGGTTCAGGGCAATGCCAATCGCAACCCGTTTTATGGCCCGGGGTTAAACTTCTGGGACATGGCTTTGGAGAAGAACGTTCACTTTACCGAGTCCATGTGGGTCCAGTTGCGGCTTGAGACCTTCGACACCTTCAACCACGCGAATTTCGCTCCGCCCGTAAATAACCTTTCCGCTGGCCCAGCCTTCGGGACAATTGACAATGTCCTGCCCATCAGCACGACTGGCGCAGGCCGAGTGGTACAGCTCGCGGGGAAGTTTTACTTCTAACGCGATTCCAGACTGATATTCGGGGCCGGGCTTTTTGCCCGGCCTTTTTTTTTGGTGCGCCCGGCAGGGCGCACTCACTTGGAGGTGAAAGTCCTCTACACACCCGGCAAGGGGAAGTGTTAGCTGAACGGCAACGGTGTCCATCGCGAGATGGAATCGGAAGGAAGCTGAAGGCAAAATGCTGGCCTGAGGAACAGGAAGCGCATAGAGGCGGCGCAGCGGGGTAAGCCGGCCAATAGAGGCGAAGCCCAGTTCTTGCAGGGAAGGCTGCGACGTAGATCCGACGGGCATAAGCGGGAAGGGGAGTGCGTCATACCGGGGCGATCTGGCGGTCTGCCAGAGTGCTACTGACATCGCGAGAGGTTAGGAAGGATCGCCAGAAGTCAGCCGAGGCCATAGTAGCAGTCGCAAGATGGCGAAGGGCCGCACGTGAAACACGAGAGTAGGACAGCAGACCTCGAGGCGAGTCGATAAAGCAGAAGCGTAGGCAAGTACGGCCCACGACGGCGAAGGCAAGCGGAACCTGCCGGGATCGGGCGCGGGCGCAGAGGCCGGATCGGTGGCTGCTGGGCGAACGAAAGCGGAGGCGCTGCGGCTGATGGAAGCCGCGGTAGAACGCAGCCACCTGCGGTGTGCCTACGAACGCGTGGTGAAGAACGAAGGCGCGCCGGGAGTCGATGGACTCACGGGGGCCGAGCGCAAACCATGGTTGCCGGCCCACTGGGCGAAGATAAGACAGGCGCGGTTGGCGGGCGAGTACAGGCCGGCGGCGGTGCGTAAAGTGGAAATCCCGAAGCCGCCAGGCGGGGTACGGACACTGGGCATCCCGGCGGGGGTGGATCGTCTGATCCAACAAGCGCTGCATCAGGTGATGCAAGCGCTGTTCGAACCCGAGTTTTCCGAGTCGAGTTACGGCTTTCGCCCCGGAGGCAACGCGCATCAGGCGGTGCAAGCCGCCCGGAGTTACGTGGCCGAAGGGAAGCGATGGGTGGTGGATGTGGACTGGGAGAAGTTCTTCGACCGTGGGAACCACGACGTGCTGATGGCGCGTGGCGCGCCAGGGGAAGGACCAACGGGTGCTGAAGCGGATCCGGCGTTATCTGGAAGAACTCGATGGCTGGATCAGGCATAAGCTGCGGAGGCTGCCGTGGCGGCAATGGAAACGCAATCCTACGCGGGCGCAGCATCTGATGCGGGCCGGGTTGAGTGAAGCGCGAGCGTGGCAATCGGCCACCAACGGACGCGGTCCGTGGTGGAACGGCGATGCTTCGCACATGCACGCAGCCTTACCGAAATCTCACTTCGACCGCATGGGGTTAGTTTCGCTGCTGGTGACCCAGCGACGCTTCTCGTGGGTTTCATGAACCGCCGGATGCGGAACCGCACGTCCGGTGGTGTGGGAGGACGGCGGGAGTAATCCCGCCTCCTACCCGATTGTGCTGGAATCACGCCCGGTTAGGATTGGAGGCCAGCCTGCCAGTCGGGAGCGGCAAGTTTCCGTATTAAAGCAGAAACATTGTTGCATGGGAGCACAGGGCCGACTCGCCGTCGATGCCAATCAAGGCTGGGTCGAAGGAATGCAAGTGGTGGCTGGAAGGTCCTGAGCCGGGAGCTTCCGTTCCTCGATGTTGGCTTTAATCCATTTGTTCAATGGTTTGATGGCCTGGCTGTCGTCCACGGACAGGTGGGTGTTGTCGCGCATCCCTTTTTCCTGCAAATGGGCTCCGAAAAAACTGGCGAAGCTTAGGACTTGCGTGTCGTTCGGCCGCGGAATTGCAAGGTTCGTGACTTCTCCCTCGCGAATGGTCATTCCCGCCGCGGCTGTCTTCTGGTGCAATTGAGAGAGTTCAGGGCCGTCAAGAATCTGTCGCAGTTGTTGCAGGGCTATATCGCTGACCGAGTCGCGAAAGACTTCAGTCTTCATCGCGGAGTTGAATTCCTGCTTGCTCTTCTCCATGCGGTACTGGCCCGTCTGATAGACGATCACACAGGTGCGCTCCACCCTGGAGCCAAAGGTCAGGTCGTTCGGCAGGTAATGATCTTTGACGATTCGCATCAGATACGAACTTCCGGGAGATACTGGGGAACCAGCCTGTGGTGACCTCTGCACATCGTTCGCACCGTTTGCAGTCGCAGTGGTTGTCTGTGGCGTTTCTTGCGGAGGCATGCATCGAGCAGGGACAGCATTCGGCAGCGGGTGTGGTTGCTGTTCATTCCGTTCCAACCACTTCACTAGCGGCTCCAGCGACTTCCGGAAGGGCTTACGGCTGGCGCCGGTCGGAAAGTTCAGGCTCTGCCAGCCGTTCGACCGGCGGATAGCGAGCAGCACATGGTCTAGTTCTTCTCCTACCAGTGCCATCTTGATATTGCTTTGTGAGAGTTGCTGCAGTTCGTCGGCATCCACCATCTGCTCGAGTTCCGAAATGACGGAACTTGGGAACGCCCCTTCGAAAACACGCGAGCGATCCACCCCGAGGGCGATGCGCTCCAGATGAAATTGGCCGTCACGACGTACGAGGATGCAAACGTCTTCGTCTCGGGTCTGCCTTTCCATTCGCACCAGGAATCCGGAACGGTCGGGTTCCTCAGTTTGGCCCCAGGCGAGGACGCCGAAATGAGCCACGCCCAACAGCAGTAAACAAAACATCCACCGGATGACTGACATAACGGCGAACATTTAACCACAATAAACGTCCGCAAGCTACCGATTGGGGGCCCGATGGCGCATAACAACGTCCCGTGAGCGGGCGACTCAAATCCAGATTCTCATATCTCCGCAGGACAATAACCTACACAATACAATATTAGAGACATGTGACGATGTCTAAGCCATTGAATAACTTAATGTTATTTTCCAGATGTTTTGGAATGTTAGTTGCACAAACCAAGGTTCCACTCCGTGTGTGAGCCTCCCTGACACAGCTTACGCACCTTCCAAGTTCGAGCAGTCTGGATCTATTCCGGGCTAGTGACTACCAGGAGGATTTCGATGCAATACAACTTTCGTAAACCGATTACGCTGTTCTTGACCGTTCTGGTGATCGTTTTTGGCGTCAGCTTCGCTGTGGGACAGGGCATCGTAACCGGATCGATTTCCGGAACGGTGGAGGATTCGCAAGGGGCGGTGGTATCGGGGGCGAAAGTAACGGCCAAGCACGTGGCCACCAACCGCGACTTCGCCGAGCAGACAACCGGGAATGGCCTCTTTGCGTTGCGCGCGCTACCTCCTGGGGCGTATGACGTAAAGATCGAGTCGCCCCACTTCCGCACCTACGAGGCCAAGAACGTGACAGTCACCGTGGGCACTGACAGCTCACTGGGCGCCGTACGACTGGAAGTTGGCGCGGCCAGCGAGACGGTAACGGTGGAAGGAGGTGGTGTGCCGCTAGTGGAGTCGACGACCCAGCAGATTACGGCGACTTTTGATGCTCAGAAAGCCGAGGAGATTCCCATCGGCAACACTTTGGATTCTCTGGCGCTGTTTGTGCCCGGGATCGCGACTGCCGGGGATGCCAGCTTCAGCAACAATAACGGCGCAGAGATCGCGGTCAACGGACAGCGCGCCCGCTCGAACAACTACCAGATCGACGGCCAGAACAACAATGATAATTCGGTGGGCGGCCCTTCGATCTTCTTCGGAAACCAGGACGCCATTTCCGAACTCCAGGTCGTGACTAACTACAGCGCGGAATATGGCCGCAATATGGGCGCTGTGGTGAACTACGTTACAAAATCAGGCACCAACCAGTTCCACGGCACTGGTTACGAGTTCTATCAGGGGTCGCACTTCGATTCTCTGGCCAATCAGTCCAAGAGTCCCTTGTTCTCTGGACCGGACGGTTTG
>Ga0307479_10002989_pt1 | contig 15362 bp, 11 predicted proteins | sample atmos_gasesECM4C_FD_203743 | JGI IMG/M metagenome (GOLD analysis project Ga0307479, IMG submission 203743) | Hardwood forest soil microbial communities from Morgan-Monroe State Forest, Indiana, United States - atmos_gasesECM4C_515 | ecosystem: Environmental > Terrestrial > Soil > Temperate... | reverse complement strand
CCCTGATGGCCGCGAATACGAAAACCATGCGGCTGGGCACCTGTGTCACGAATCCGGCTGTTCGCGACGTCACGGTGTCCGCGAGCTTGTTCGCCACGCTGAATGCTTTCTCCGGCGGCCGCATGCAGCTCGGGATCGGTCGGGGAGACAGCTCGCGCCGGGTGCTCGGCAAAAAGCCCACTACGCTGGAAAATCTCGAAGAATTCGTGCGTACGTTTCGTGCGCTCAACGCCGGCAAATCTACGGAGCTCGATGGCGTCAACACGCGCTTTCCTTGGGCCAACGGTGGTGTTCCACCCGTCTGGGTGGCCGGATATGGCCCCAAAGCACTGCGCACCGCCGGACGCATCGGCGACGGCGTGATTTTGCAGTTTGCCGATCCGAACCTGATCGAGTGGTGCTTGGGCTTTGTTCGCGAGGGCGCGAAAGAAGCCGGCCGCGACCCTGCGAAGATCGAAGTGATGGCGGCGGCGCCGGTCTGGGCTTCTGCCGACCTGAAGCTGGCGCGGGAACGCGTGCGCTGGTTTCCTGCGCTGGTCTCCAATCACGTGATCGACCTGATTTCCAAGTACAAGCCGGAAGAGCTGCCAACGTCATTGATTTCTTTCGTAAAAAACCGAGGTAAATACGACTATCTGCATCATTGTGAAGTCGGCAGCGATAACGCTGACTTTGTGACTGACGAAATCGTCGACCGTTTTTGCCTCGTGGGCCCCATCGAGCAGCACCGCAAGAAACTGGAAGCGCTGCGCAAAGTCGGCGTGACGCAGTTCAACATCTACCTGATGTGCGGCGATGAGGAACAAACTTTGGATATCTACGCTCAAGAAATCCTTCCGCGCTACAAGGCTGTTTCCAAATCCACAGTTTGAGGCGAGGGCCGCAAATGCGTTTCGATACCGTCATTAGAAACGGCACGGTAGTAACCGCGGCCGATACGTCCGTCGCCGACGTCGGGATCGTTGACGATAAGATCTCTGCCATCGGTGCGGGCTTGCCCTTCGAGAATGCCGGCCGTGTGATCGACGCTGCGAATCACCTGGTGATTCCCGGCGGCATCGACGTTCACACTCACCTCGACATGCCATTCGGCGGCACAACCAGCGCGGACGATTTCGAAACAGGCACAATTGCGGCGGCCTTCGGCGGCACCACCACGCTGATTGATTTTGCGATTCAGTACAAAGGGCAGACCCTGCGACAGGCTTTTGATACTTGGATGCAGAAAGCGCAATCTAAAGCCGTCACCGACTACGCGTTCCATTGCATCATCACCGATCTCGGCAGTGCGCAGCTTGAAGAAATGGGGCAGCTGGTTCGTGAAGGGGTCACCAGTTTCAAACTGTTTATGGCTTATCCCGGCGTCTTTATGCTCGATGACGCCACGATTTTCCGCGCGATGCGCCAAGCCGCGAAACATTCCGGCTTGATTTGCATGCATGCCGAAAATGGCGGCGCTATCGATGTGATCGTTCAGCAAGCCCTGGCCGAAGGCAAGCGCGCGCCGAAATATCACGCGCTGACCCGTCCCACCACAGCCGAGGCTGAAGCAACGGGCCGGGCGATCGCGCTCGCGGAAATGGCCGGGGCGCCCGTCTATATCGTGCATCTCTCCTGCAACGATGCGCTGGAAAAAGTTCGCGAAGCGCGCGACCGCGGCTTGCCTGCGTATGCGGAAACATGCCCGCAATATCTTTATCTCTCGCTAGAGAATATGGACGCACCAGGCTTTGAAGGCGCGAAATATGTATTCACGCCGCCGCTCCGTGAGAAATGGCATCAAGAGAAGCTTTGGCAAGGACTTGCGAAGGATACGTTGCAGGTCGTCTCCACCGATCACTGTCCGTTTTGTTTCAAGGAACAGAAAGAGCTGGGCAAAGACGACTTCACCAAAATTCCCAATGGTGGTCCCGGCATCGAACATCGTCTAAGCCTGATTTACACCGGCGGCGTGCACGGGAAACGGCTCAGCCCCAATCGATTCGTCGAAATCGTTTCGACGGCGCCGGCGAAACTGTTCGGTTTATATCCGCGCAAGGGCACTATTGCAGTGGGGTCGGACGCCGACCTCGTGATATTTGATCCCAATCACGAAGACACCATCAGCGCAAAGACCCATCATATGCGGGTCGACTACTCTATGTTTGAAGGGATTCGCACGAAGGGCGCCCCACGAATCGTGTTGTCCCGCGGGCGCACCGTAATCGATTCCGGAAAATTCGTCGGCCGCGCTGGCTCCGGCAAATTCCTGCGACGTCAAACCTACTCTGGCGTGTAGGTTCGCTCTTTCGTTCGCCGCTGAACGTGCTTCCCTGTGGCGCCTCAGATTCTGTCCTGACTCAAGCTGTTCAGGCGTGTGGCGCTTTTTTCAGTAGGTATCGAAGCTCGCGGCGATCGCGCGGATTTCATCCAAGGTTTGGTCACGGCGAAGCACGCCGTTTTCCAACACGGTCTCGAGTTGGTTCTCCGCGCCGGCTCGGGCCTCACTTACTGTGACAGTCACAAATTCGTTGCCTTCCTTCAGCAAAATAAATCGCCCTGCGCGCGAATCCTTTCCAGGATCGGTGATCGGCTGCTTGTAAACGTCGTGCCATTGGCCATTGATGTCGATTGCGGAGCACTTCAACGCGAAACGCAGCGTGTCGCGATTGATTTGCTGCAAAAGCGCGCCGCCCATGCCGAAGCTCCAATTGTCCATGGACCAGCCTCTGCGGGTCAGTTGGAAAATCATATTTTGAATGGTGTGGTAGTTCACGCCATCGCCCTGAATGAAGCGGACCTGCGGCGCGATCACCTTCCAACCTTTGCGGTTCACTTCGTATCCGAACTTTTCGGCTGCGATGTTGAAAACCTCTTCGAGAACCGCGACGGCATCACCGCTATCCGGCCGAATGACCAGCGTGCCTTTCCGATGCATGATTTTGTCGCGCAACTTGCCGCCCCATAAATTGCGAACGGCGTTGTAGATGTCATAGGAATCGCTGACACAGGCAACGATGCCCTCCGGCACGTTATCTAGGACATTTTCAAAGGCATCGACTTCATGGTCCTTGCCCCAGGCGGTCATCGCGGAATGCTCAGAGGCCGGGATGCTGACGCCGGGCATGTCCGCGCCGTAGTATTGGCGGAGCAATTCGATGGCGGCAAGATTATCAGTGCCCAGGAAATTGAAGAGATGCGCAGCGCCGCCGATAGCCGCGGATTCGCGGCTGCTCACGCCGCGGAAACCAAAATCGTGCAGTTTGTGTGGCAGGAGCGAGGGATCACCAGTGCGTTCCAAGGCGTTTCCTATGGCTTGTTTTATGGCTCGGCTGAGAGTAGCGACCGTGACGGGATACCACACCTGAAGCAGAACGGTTTCCGCCCAGTTAGTCAGCCAGTAAAACTCGGGATCGGTATTTTCGATGGTGATTATGGCGTTCTGCGCCGCTACTACCGAGCCTTCTTTCACGGCCTTGATGCACAGCGGCAAGACTCCGCCATACTTCGCGTAGAGATTCTTCCATCCGGAATAGTTGAAGCACTTCGGATTTCCTCCGAAATGCTTATCAGCGAATGTTTTGGCCTCCTCGATATCTTCGGCGGTGAACACTTTGCCGGCAAAATTAGCCTTGACGATATATTGCAGCCCGGCGACTTCAGCGTGATCGAAAAAACCACCGCGCGAACAAACGTACGAATAGATAAAGCGTGTGTCCGGCGGGTATTGCCACCAGTGCGTGAGTTTATAGCTGTCGGTGTTGAGGATCGGATTAAGGCGAAGGGGCTGAATAGTAGACTCCTGAAACGGGCTCAGTAACTTCCGTAACTATGTTGACGGGGCTCATTGCTCCAGGGCGAAAGCCACGAAGAGCAGGCGCTCTTCGCGCTGGATTTGCAGCACAACTGGTGCGCCGGGCGGCAGCGACTTTAGGGCGTCGCGCAACCGTTCCAATGTGGTCATGGGTTGGCCGTTCAATGTGCGGATCACATCGGCGACTGTCAACGGAATCTCACCGCTGGCGTCGTTAGAACGAGCCACCACAAGAATCCCGAATGGATCGCGAAGATCGGACGTCATAGCTGCGATCTTCTGGTCGATTTCGACTCCAATGATACCTAGCGGGCGAACGAGATTCCTTTCCGGATCGGCGAGCGACGCGATCTGATCCATCTCGTGCGGAGGCTCGATTACTGGGACGTCGAAAGCCAGCTTTTCGCCACCGCGCAGAACCTCGAGGTGCACTTTCGCGCCGGCTTCAACGGACATCAGCCGGAAAGAAACGTAAGGGACGCTGTCGGCGGGGTGGGCGTCGACGGTGAGCAGAACATCCCCGATACGCATTCCAGCCGCCATAGCCGGACTGTCAGGAAGAACGTCCGAGACAATCACGCCATAGCTCCGCGGAAGATTCAGGCCCGCTGCGAGGAGGGGAGAAATCGACTGCAAACCGATGCCAATTTGCGCGCGATGAATATGTCCAAATTTCCGAATCTGCCGATATACAACGTTCACCACGCTGCTGGGAATAGCGAAGCCCAGCCCCTCGTTTCCACCGGATTGCGAGAGAATGAAAGTGTTGATGCCGACTACCTCGCCATCGACATTCACCAGCGGCCCGCCGGAGTTGCCGGGATTAATGGGCGCGTCGGTCTGGATATAGACCATCGGAGAATCCGGATCGATCTGCCGCGCCACGGAGGAGACGACTCCGAGGGTGACCGTGTTGCGCAAGCCTTCCGGACTGCCAAAGGCAAGCACGACTTCTCCTTGCCGAATATTGCGATAAGCGGCCAGGGAAAGGGCGGGAAGCTTGAGGTTATCTACTTTCAGGAGGGCGAGGTCGATCTCGCGGGCAACACCTACCACCCGAGCGGGGACGATGTTGGTGCGCGCCGAACGAATGGCTTGCAGCGACCCGTCGTTCGCGCTCTCCGGAACAACCACTTGCACGCGCTGCGCTCCAGAAACGACGTGGGCGTTAGTGACAATGTATCCGGTTGAATCGATCACAAATCCGGAGCCGATGGCGCGCTGGCGGCCCAGGGTCACGGCGGTGTTGCTACGCTCGCCCGATTCGATGGGGCCGTAGCCGGTGACCAGGATCTGCACGATGCTGGGCGAGACTTTTCTGATTAGGGCGTCAACCGATTCGTTGAGTTTATGCAGAGTATTTTCGCCACGATCCTGAGCTGTAGTTGCATTCGGAAGTGCCGAGAGGAGGAGCGCTGCGATCGCAAGTACACCTAGAATCGTCAGCCGTGGGAAATAGCGATCGATCATAGAAACCTCGTGGTCAGGCGCTCCGAGGATATAACGGGCAGGAGCGCGGCGCAAAAGCACGCGCAGAGTCTAAGCGGCATCAGAATCTGATGCTGCGGAGCGCCGGGGGAGTTTCGGGAAGCGGCTACCCCCACCCCGGTGTTTTGCAAAAGAGTCCACAAGCGATTGAAAACAAAGGGACACGCTGCCAAAAAGAGAGCAAAGAGCAAAAAAGAGTCTGTAAGTTGCTGCACGAAATGAGTTTGCGGCGGAGGCGTGGGATCTGGAGAGGTGCCAGAGGGCGGAAGGAATAACGGGGAAGGTGACACTCGGGGGGCAACGCAGAAGGTGATGAAAACGAGGGGGTTGCGAGAAAAGCAATTCGTAAGACCATGAAAACAAAGGGCAGGCAAAAGCGAAGACAAATGATAACGCACCTTTCGAGGCTGTGGGTAAACGCTTCGAGGCTCTGGGTAAAAAGGCGCGGAGAGCGCAGGGCCGCCGTCTAGATAACGCAACGCTCCGAAAGTTCGAGACTGGAGGGTCGATTCAATTTTGACGGGCTTACTGGTTGGCTGGAAACGGGAGCTTTCCGCGGGGCGAATCGAACGTTGCACAGCGTTCACGGTTAAAGATAGCAGGCGGGGTACGCGGGAACAACTGGACGGAGGAACAGTTGAAGTGTAAGTGGCCGCCGCTTTTTTCGCTGTACATAATTCCGAAACTGACGGCGCGAAAGCATTTACGTTTGCTTCGATTCAGGAGAGGGGTTTGGCTCGGGCCGGAGCGCCGGCCGGCCGGACGACAAGGAGCCGCTGAGCATCTTTTGCAAGTTGCAGGATCAAAATGATAAACGCGAACCAAATGCAGTAGTAGATTGTTTGATTGACAATTTGAGCGACTCGCGCAGCATTGGGTGTTCCGCCTAAATTAGCCACCACAACTGGGTTGCCTCTGGCTAACAGGAAATAGGCAACGATCAGGTTGCCGACTCCGGCTACCGTGCGCATGAGCCAATGGAAACGAACCCAATCGGGGCGAATCAGAGTGATGCCTGCATTGATCATTGCCAGCAAGATGAGGGCATTGATGGGCAGATATAGTTGATTCCATCGCGGAGACAAATGAAGGAATGCCGCGGCGGGGCCGAAAATGAGGAATTGCGAGTGCTGCACAGCATGAAGCCAGAAAAGCGCGACGACCAAACAAATTAGCTCCGATATCGACTTTGTCCTTGGAATGCGCGGCCCATCTTCGCGGGCGGTCAGCGCCGGGAGGTGAACTCTGGATAGCGTTCGTGGGTCCCAGCGATCCGGGAACTTTGTAAAGTGCTGCTCCATGAGCCAAAAGATCAGGGTCACGATGGCAAACTGAATCAGGAGCTGAAAAAAGAAAACTTGCAAGAAATTGCCTAGCGGCTGACCGCCGGCAAACAGGGCTGCGAATATTACGAGCACAACTACGCTAGTAAGCCCGAGGTTAAATTCGAGTACTCGAATGTAGAAGGGAAAGAAAGCCGGGCCGATGATCTGGCGGCCGAAGGAAAAACTACGCTGCTCCTGGCGGTAACGGCTGGCAACCACGAGAGGATGGCCATGTTGCTTGAGGATGACCTCGATTTCAGATTCAGCTAATGGCCTGTTGAGTTCGCCTTCCTTGTCTTCGATTTGCGAGGAGATATTTTCGGAAAGCTCTCTGATGATGTCGTCGGCTTGCGCCGCAGGAAGGCACTTCTTTACAGAGTCAAGGTAGCGATCGACCATTTGCATAACGGCTCCTTATATTCCCCACACCCGCAAGAGCACGAGACCCATTTGGCAAAGGCTTAGCGAGACCTGAGCCAGCTCAAGGCTAACCTCCGCCAGCGTTTGCAGAGCGGGGGGGCCGGTGAGACACCCAATCAGGGCCAAAATCCCCAGAGTCAATTGCGGCCGCCAAAACCTCGACCGTTCCATATAGCGAAAGAAAGATTTCATGGATCTACCTCCCCGAAACTCGATCGGAATCATGCGGGCATGGCATTTAAGAAGTCCCCGATGCCGCAGCGCGGCCCCGAAGTAAGCGGCGTAATTCACGTAGGCACGACCAAACGTTAATAACCGCGGCGATGGACAGGCCGATGGCGGCACCTGCCAAGGAAAGAGCAATGAAGACGTTCACAGTGGCAGCGAGCATCACGTAACGCGTGCCGGCGCTTCCCGTATCCGCGACGGCGGTGACGAATGGATAGGTCTTATCAAGGATGGAACGCAGAATGATGAGGGCCACAACGTTGCTGACGAGGTGGGTTGCTGCGCGGAGCCAAGTCCAGTCCGGACGAGCAAGGTTAACGGCGGTTTGCGCCAAACCGCCGAGCCCTAGCGCAACGACGGGGAGATAGAAGCGATGCCACAGGGGCGTCAGTTTCAGCACGGAAGCAGCAGGTCCGAAGATCAGATAAGGATAGTAGGGGACAGCCAGCAGCCAAATGATGTAAACGGTGCCGGCCACCAAGCCAAAAATGGATTCGGAACGGCGAACCTGCGGCTGCTTGGGGAGTGACGGCAGGGAACGCGGATCCCACTGACGATTCAAGCGATCGAGTAAGCGAAATTTGGCTTCTAAGAAATCCAGCATCGCAAACATCAGTGTTATCCAACCGAACGCGGGCAGAGCTGCACGCGCCAAGGCCGGCACTCCGTTCAAAAGCTGCCGAAGTGGCTCGCCACTGGTGAGCATGGCGATGCTGTTCAGCACGCAAACTCCGAGGGCGATCAACAACAGGGTCCTTAGAACGAACCAATAAAACGGGAAGAGGATTGGGCCGATGAGATATTGAACGGGAGCTTGCCGATAACGGCTAGCCACAATTAACGGATGGCCGTACTGCTGGAGAATGGCTATTTGTTCGATTTCATTCAAGGGCCGGCCCGCCTCGGCCTCTTTGTCTTCTGTTTGCGAGCGGATGTCTTCGGACAATTCTTTGACGATGTCTTCTTGCTGCGCCCTGGGCAAAAGGAATTTGACAGCTTGTAAATAGCGCTGGAACAGTTCCATGATCTTAGCCTTTCACGATCCCGTTCAGGGACGAATCAATGCTTCTCCATTCGGCGAGCAATTGCTTGAGGATGTGTTTGCCGGGGGCGGACAGGAGATAAAAGCGCTTGTTGCGCTTATCTTCTTCGCGCCATTCGCTGACGAGCAGGCCCTGCGATTCCAAACGGCGTAAAAGGGGATACAACGTGCCTTCATCGATCTCCATGCCGTGCTCGGCAAGGGCCTTGCGGAGGGTGTAGCCGTATTGCTCGGTGCGGAGCTGCGCGAGGACCGCGAGAATCAAGGAACCGCGGCGGAGTTCGAGCCGGAGGTTTTCGAAGAGATTGGGTTCGCCGGTCATACTGTGCATCACCCACTGTGCTACGTACACTGTATGACGCACAGTAGTGGTTGTCAAGCGTTTTCTTGATCTTTCTTTTAACTGGGCCCGCCTTACCTTGCGAAGCACTCGTGTTTGTCGCGCGGGGGCCCACGGCGCCCAAAAATGCGAACATGATGTTTCTTTTGTGGGGGGCGGCGAATCTAACGGCGCATGGCACGAATACAGACAATAGAAGACATCCGGTTGGAAGAGGCGCGTACCCGTAAGAAGCACTGGAAGCGCTGGGGGCCGTACCTATCCGAGCGGCAGTGGGGCACGGTGCGCGAGGATTACAGCGCCGACGGGACCGCGTGGGAGTACTTTCCGCACGATCACGCGCGGTCGCGGGCTTATCGATGGGGCGAAGATGGGATCGGTGGCATTTGCGACCGCCACCAGATGATTTGCTTTGGGTTGGCGATGTGGAACGGGCGGGACCCTATCTTGAAGGAACGCCTCTTTGGCCTGAATGGCCACGAAGGCAATCATGGGGAGGACGTGAAGGAGCAGTATTTCTATTTGGATTCGACGCCCACCCATAGCTACATGCGCATGTTGTACAAGTATCCGCAGGCGGAGTTTCCTTACAAGCAGTTGGTGGAGGAGAATCGGCGGCGGGGCAAAGATCAACCAGAATATGAGTTGCTCGATACAGGAGCGTTTGGCGAGAACCGTTACTTCGATGTGTTTGTGGAGTACGCGAAGGCTGACGTCGAAGATATTCTGATTCGCATCACAGCGGTGAATCGCGGACCGCAAGCGGCCACGTTGCACCTTCTGCCTTCTCTGTGGTTCCGAAACACGTGGTCGTGGGGCAGGGATGCGCGGCGTCCCTCGGCGCGAATTGCTCCCGGACTGCCTGGAATTGTTAGCGCTGAGTTGGAGCACTGGCAGTACGGCAAGCGATGGCTGCTCTGTGCCGGCAACCCAGAATTAATTTTCACCGAAAATGAAACCAACAATCGGCGCTTGTTCGGATGGCCGAACCGCTCCTATACAAAGGATGCCTTCCACGAATACTTGATTAGAGGCGATAAAGCAGCAGTGAATCATCAGCAGTCGGGAACCAAGATGGCCACGCTGTACCGGCTGGAACTGACCGCCGGCCAATCCGTGACTTTGAAGCTGCGGTTAACCGACACGGACCCGCTCGGATCGATGGACCTCAGTTCGCCGATCGTAGGAGCAATCACCGCGCCGGGACACGCCGAGCGCGCCGAAGGTGTTCCTGGGAGCAACGACTTTGGCGAAGGCTTTGAGGCGGTGTTCGCGCAGCGGCAGAAAGACGCTGAGGAGTTCTACGCATCACGAGTTCCGAAGGAATTGTCGGAGGACGCCAAACTGGTGATGCGGCAATCGTTTGCGGGAATGATGTGGAGCAAGCAGTTCTATCATTACGATGTGCGCACATGGCTCGACGGCGATCCAGCAGGCCCGCCTCCTCCGAAAGAACGACTGGACGGGCGAAACCATGATTGGACCCATCTGTACAACGACGACATCATCTCCATGCCGGACAAATGGGAGTATCCGTGGTACGCGGCGTGGGATTTAGCGTTTCATACTATTTCTATCGCGTTGATCGACCCAGATTTCGCGAAGGATCAGCTCATTCTGTTGCTTCGCGAATGGTATATGCATCCGAACGGTCAATTACCCGCGTATGAATGGGCCTTCGGAGATGTCAATCCGCCCGTGCATGCGTGGGCGGCCTTTCGCGTTTACAAAATCGAGCGGCGCTTGCGTGGAGCTGCGGATCGCGGGTTCCTGGAGAAGGTATTTCACAAGCTATTGCTGAATTTTACGTGGTGGGTGAACCGCAAAGATATCGAAGGCATGAATATCTTCCAGGGCGGCTTCCTGGGACTCGACAACATTGGGGTGTTTGACCGCTCAGCACCGCTCCCCACCGGCGGCCACCTGGAGCAATCCGACGGAACGAGTTGGATGGGCATGTATTGCTTGAACATGCTGGCCATCGCGCTGGAATTGGCGAAGGAGGATCCAGCCTACGAAGACGTGGCCAGCAAGTTTTTTGAGCACTTCGTGCACATCGCGCATGCGATGAACGACGTAGGCGTCGGGGGCCGTTCGTTATGGGACGAGGAGGACGGCTTCTACTACGACGTGCTGCACCTGCCGAACGGAGAAGAACACTTTCTGAAAATCCGATCAATGGTGGGCTTGATTCCGCTGTTTGCGGTGGAAACGCTAGAGCCGGAAATCGTCGAGCGGCTGCCTGGTTTCAAGAGGCGCATGCAATGGTTCATCGACAACCATGCGGATATCCGCGAGCATATTGAAACAACGCAACGTTCGGCGCGCGGAGTCAGGCGGCTACTATCGTTGGTGAGCCGGCGGCAGTTGAAGCGGGTTTTGGAACGCATGTTGGATGAGTCAGAATTTTTGTCTTCGTATGGTGTGCGCGCGTTGTCGCGATTTCACGCTGACTTCCCGTATGAGGTCGCGGTGAACGGCCACGTGAGCCGGGTCAGCTACGAACCTGCGGAATCCACTACCGGCCTGTTTGGCGGCAATTCCAATTGGCGCGGACCGATTTGGTTCCCCGTGAATTACTTGCTGATTGAGGCTTTACAGAAGTTTCACCACTACTATGGTGAGGACTTCAAGGTGGAGTTTCCTACGCGGTCGGGTAGTGAATGCGATTTGTGGCAAGTGGCCGGAGAAATATCGCGGCGGCTGATCCGGATTTTCCTTCGCGATAAAGACGGGCGGCGCCCGGTGGCCGGAGGAATTGAACTTTTCCATGGCGATCCGCATTGGAGAGATCTGATCTTGTTTTACGAATATTTCCACGGCGACAACGGTGCGGGCATCGGCGCCAGTCATCAGACTGGATGGACAGGTTTGGTGGCGAAATTGATTGAACAAAGCGGTGAGTAACGAGTCCTCAGTACGAATCAAAGCCGTAAAGGCCCGGGATTTGCCCGTACTGCTGCGCATGATGCGAAGTCTCGCCGAGCACCCCCCGGCACTTGATTTTGACGATGGCGAGGTGCGGGCGGCCCTGAGGAAGTTTCTTGCGCATCCGGAATTCGGCCATTCGTGGCTGATTTACTTGCGTGGGCAGGTCGCTGGTTACATTATTCTGACTTTGGGTTACAGCTTCGAATATCGCGGCCGCGATGGGTTTGTCGATGAGCTGTACATCGAGCCGGACTTCCGGCGCATGGGTTTGGGCCGGCGCGCACTGGAGTTTGTTGGAAAACGGGCGCGCAAGTTGGGCGTCAACGCACTGCACCTGGAAGTTGATCCCGGTAACAACGCGGCCCTCGAACTTTATCGGAGCGCAGGGTTCGCCAGCCACGGACGATACTTGATGACGAAGTGGTTGAGGTGAATGGCGATGAAGGTGGCAATTCAGTTTGGGCCTGAGTTGAGCAGAGACATGGCAGCCGCCGAGTCGCGTGAGTGGCTGGTGACCAACGGCATCGGCGGATACGCGTCGGGAACCCTGGCGGGAGGCATGTCACGGCGATATCACGGATTGCTGGTAGCTGCGCTGCAGCCGCCTGTTGGACGCACGCAACTGGTTGCCTGGGTGGACGAAACTGTACGGTTTGGTGGCGAGGAGTTTGCGCTCGCAACTCACCATTGGGCCAGCGGCGCGGTTGAGCCCAAAGGATTTCAATACATCGAAAATTTCCGTCTGGAAGGCACGATACCGGTGTGGACGTACGCCGTGCGTGATGGGCGCTTGGAAAAGCGCGTTTGGATGCAGCACGGGACGAACACAACTTATGTTCAGTACACCATGCTGCAGGGAAGCAGTCCGCTGGAGATGGAGTTGAAAGCATTGGTGAACTATAGAGACTTCCACGCCACCACACACGCTGGAGACTGGCGAATGAGCATCGAAGCGGTCGAGAAAGGCGTGAAGATTGTCGCTTTCGACGGTGCTACGCCGTTTTATCTGAGGAGCGCAGAAGCAGCTTGCGAGGTACATCACGATTGGTATCGCGATTGTTTGCTCCCTGTGGAGAGGAATCGCGGCCTCGATGACAGGGAGGATCAACTATTCGCTGCTTTATTTCGCGCGAAATTGGAAGCCGGCCAGAGTTTCGTCATTGTATTGAGTACGGAAGGAAATGCCTTGCTGGACGGACGGGCAGCAAGAACTCAACGAGTGACCTATGAAACAACTCTGCTGAGTAGCGCGGTTTCCCTGAAGCGAGAAACCCGTGCGGCTTCGCGGGATTGGCCGGGGCAGCTTGTGTTAGCCGCCGATCAGTTCGTCGTGAAGCGAGCTTTGCCGGACCAACCGGATGGGCGTAGCGTGATCGCGGGGTATCATTGGTTTGCTGACTGGGGCCGCGACACAATGATCGCGCTACCGGGCTTGACGTTAGCGACGGGACGCGCTGACGTGGCCAAACAGATTTTGCTGGCGTTTTCGCGGTACGTTGATCGCGGGATGCTGCCTAACAATTTTCCGGATGCAGGAAACAAACCGGAATATAACAGCGTTGACGCAGCGCTCTGGTATTTCGAAGCTGTCCGGCAATACTTTGCTGCCACGGGCGACAAACCTACCTTGCAAAAACTTTTCCCGGTGCTCGCGGGAATCGTCGATGCCCACGTGAACGGCACGCGCCATCAGATCCACGTGGATCCGGCGGATGGTCTGCTATATGCGGGTGAACCGGGAGTGCAGCTTACTTGGATGGATGCCAAAATCGGCGATTGGGTGGTGACTCCTCGCACAGGAAAAGCCGTAGAGATCAATGCACTTTGGGTTAACGCGCTGGAATCAATGGGCGGGTTCGCGAGCGTTCTTAATAAATCAAGCGAGGCCTACGATACGTTGTCGCGGAAGGCGAAGGAGTCCTTTCAAAAGTTTTGGAATTCGCGGCGCGGATGTTGCTACGACGTCATTGATGTACCCGGGATGGGCAACGATGAATCGCTGCGGCCAAACCAAATCTTTGCTGTGGCGTTACCAGTCAGTCCGCTAACCGCGACGCAACAGAAAGCTTTGGTGGATATTTGCGCGGAGCGTTTGCTGACGCCGTTCGGCTTGCGCAGCCTGGCGCCAGGCGAGCCCGAATATCAGGGGCATTATGGTGGCGGGCCGCGCGAGCGCGACGCGGCGTATCACCAAGGTACCGCCTGGGGCTGGCTGCTAGGACCCTTTGCGCTGGCCCACTTTCGCGTTTACGGGAACCGTACAGCGGTGTTGGGGTTATTTGATTCGGTCGATAGCGCGATTCGTTCCTACGGAGTCGGCTCTCTCGCGGAGATTTATCATGGTGACCCGCCGTTCACGCCCGACGGCTGCATCGCGCAAGCTTGGACTGTTGGCGAAGTGCTGCGCGCTTGGGCGGAGCTGAACCGAGTCGCGCAACCTATCGCCAACGACGAAAATTTGACGGCGAGGCAAACCGCCGGACTGCCTTAGCGGTCGCCAGTAGGCTGATAAAGCTCGATCAAGACCTTGCCGCTTGTAGGCGAAGGCACGAGGAAGAAGTTGACCCGCGTATTGTCCGCACCCCCGCGAGGTTGTGGGTAGATTGCCTGTACAGCGAAGTGCTCCTTTAAGATTTGCGTGGCCCGAGCAACATTGGCGCAGCGGAACTCGACCTGTTGTACTCCTTCCCCGAACTTTGCTAAGAACTTCGCAATCGCGCCTGGCCCGGACGGATCGCGGGTGGTCAGTACATCTAAAGAGACATCATTCGCAAAATGCAACTCGAATTCTTCGGCATCCTGGTCAGGCGGCACGGCAGCAAGGCTCGGTAATCCATTTGCGTTACGGATTCGGTCGAACGTCGGGCGCTTGACGGCGATTCCGACCGTGACAGTTGGAGTTGTTCCGCAGAGTGATGTGAACTCTGCATTAGTCCACCAGACATAAATGGCGCGGTCCGCGGGGGCTCGCCCGCGGCGATAGATCTCCGTAGCCGCCGCGGAGCGCATTACGGCGTCGGCTGAGGCCAGGTCGGTTATCGCGGAGGCGAGCGGGCTGGACATGGATACCGCGAGATTGTAGCGTGAGGGCTGTCCTAAACGAAGCGCATCGATATTAAGTAACCAAAGTGGTGTTTTTTTCATCCGAAGTGCTATGCCGAAGCCTGTGATGTTGACGGTGGACGATGATCCGGAAGTTCTGCGCGCGATTGAACGTGACCTGCGCGGCCACTACGCCGAGCGCTACCGCGTTATGCGAGCAAACTCAGGAAGTGCCGCGCTAACCACTCTTCGCGAGCTCAAAGCGCGCAACAATCCCGTGGCGCTTCTCCTAGCCGACCAGCGTATGCCGCAAATGGACGGAGTAGGGTTTCTTACGCAAGCGATGGACATTCATCCGCAGGCCAAGCGCGCACTGCTCACCGCGTACGCTGACACCAACGCCGCGATAGACGCAATCAACGAAGCGCGCGTGCACTACTATCTGATGAAACCCTGGGATCCTCCGGAAGAAAAACTGTTCCCGGCGCTCGATGATTTACTGCACGACTGGGCTGCACAGTTTCGTCCGCCGTATGAAGGTATTCGCGTTTTGGGCACCCGGTGGTCGTCGCGTTCCTACGAACTGCGCGATTTTCTAGGGCGCAATCAAGTGCCGTACCAGTGGATTGACATTGAGATCGCGTCGACGGATCCGGAAGTTCGCCGGCTCATCGAATCTCTGGGTCCGGAAGCGGAAACTCTCCCATTGATTCTTTTCCCGGATGGGGAACGGCTCGCCGAGCCACCATTTCC
>Ga0307479_10002988_pt1 | contig 15365 bp, 12 predicted proteins | sample atmos_gasesECM4C_FD_203743 | JGI IMG/M metagenome (GOLD analysis project Ga0307479, IMG submission 203743) | Hardwood forest soil microbial communities from Morgan-Monroe State Forest, Indiana, United States - atmos_gasesECM4C_515 | ecosystem: Environmental > Terrestrial > Soil > Temperate... | reverse complement strand
GTGGACCTCGTCGCTGGTCGATCCCGACAACCGCCGCCCGGTCGACTACGCGCTGCGGCGGCGGCTGCTGGCGCGGCTCCCGGGCGCCTCGCCGGAGGAGGTGCTGGCCGGCGCGGAGGAGGGCCTGCCGAAGCTGTGGGTGGTGCGCCAGGCGCTGCACCTGCGCCGCCGGCGCCCGCGCTGCTTCGGCCCCGGGGCCGGCTACCGCCCGCTGCCGGTCGCCGGCGCGCGCGCCGTGCACGCCGTGGCCTTCTGCCGCGCCGGCACGGTGGCGGTGGTGGTGCCGCGGCTGGTGCTGGGCCTGGCCGACGGCTGGGGCGACACCGAGGTCGAGCTGCCGGGCGGCGCCCGCGGTAGCCCGGAGGGCTGGTGGAACGAGCTGACCGGAGAGCCGCGCGCGGCCGGCCCGTGCCGGCTCGCCGACCTCCTGGCGCGCTTCCCGGTGGCGCTGCTGTCGCGCCTCGAGGGCGGCGCCGCCCTATAATCGCTTGACCGCGGCGCCCTGCCCGCACGCAGCGCGCCGCTCGGAGAGCCCATGAACAGAAGCCTACCGGTTGTCGCCTTCGCCCTCCTGCTCCCGGCCGCGGCCATGGCCCAGCGCGTCGGACCCTATAGGCCGCACCAGGACCCCGCCGCCTCCCGGGCCGAGGCCGCCGCCCTCGCCCGGGCCGCCGCCGAGGCTCCCCACATCGCCGAGCGCTACGGCGTGGCCCCGCTGGCCGAGCTGGGCGACGCCACGGTCGAGGCCCCCGCCCGCCTCGAGGCGCTGCGGGTCTGGAACGAGACCCATCACCTGCCGCTGCACAACGGCTTCGCACGGCCGCTGCCGGCGCCGCGGCAGGTCGAGCTCGACTCCGGCCTGCTGGCGGCGAGCGCGGTGGCCGAGCACGCCGGCGGCCTGGCGGTCCAGACCGCGCTGGACAAGGTGGCGTGGGGAGGCAAGGTGCGCGTCGCCAATGCCTGGGGGCTGCGGCTGCACCTCGCCCGGGTGAGCCTGCCGGCCGGCACGCGCCTGTGGGTGCACGGCGCCGGCTACACGGCGGGGCCCTTCGGGCGCGAGCTGATCGACGGCGCCGGCGGCCTCTGGACGCCGATCGTCCGCGGTGACGAGGCGGCCCTGGACGTCGAGCTGCCGGCGGCGGCGCTCGCCGGCAACGCCCGCTTCGGCTTCCGCGTCGACCAGGTGATGGAGCTGGTGGACGTGGGCACCGTCGATACGGCGGTGGGCAAGGCGGCTCTCGCCTGCAACCTCGACGCGTCCTGCTTCGGCACCAGCGACTTCCCGGCCATCGACGACGTGCGCCACGCGGTCGCCGCGATCTACTTCGTCGACAGCGGCGAGGGCGGGCAGTGCACGGGGGAGCTGCTCAACGACACGCACAACAGCGGCATCCCCTACCTGCTGACCGCCAATCACTGCATCTCGACGGCGAGCGGCGCCACCTCCCTCGAGGCCTTCTGGGACTACTACACGCCGTCGTGCAACGGCCCGGCGCCGAGCATGGGCTCCTTGCCGCGCACCAACGGCGCCACCCTGCTCGCCACCGCCGCCGCGGGCAACGGCGGGGGCGCCAGCGATTACACGCTGTTGCGCCTGCTCAGCGCCCCGCCGGGGCAGCGGGTGTTCCTGGGCTGGAACGCCGAAGCCAGCGCCACCGTCGACGGCACCCTGCTCTACCGCCTGTCGCATCCGCTGGGCCTGCCGCAGAACTTCGTGGTGACCAAGGCGGACTCGACCACGCCGACCTGCACCGGCGTCCCGCCGCCGAACTTCCTCTACTCGGACCAGGTGACGGGAGGGAGCTTCGGCGGCAGCTCGGGCTCGGCGGCGTTGCTCGCGAACGGCGAGGTGGTGGGTCAGCTCTATGGCGGGTGCGGCAGCGACAACGACTGCAGCCCGCAACAGTTCACGGTCGACGGCGCCTTCGATCAGAGCTTCCCGGCGCTGCAATCGTTCCTGGCGCCGAACGGCAGCGTCGGCTCGTGCTTCCCCGACCAGCTGACGCTCTGCCTGTTGCAGAACCGCTTCCGGGTGAAGGTCAGCTGGACGAACCAGTTCAACGGCACTTCCGGCGACGGCGTCGTCATCCCCTCGACCGACAGCACCGGCTTCTTCTACTTCACCGACCCGTCGAACTACGAGCTGGTGGTCAAGATCCTCGACTTCGGCACCGTCGTCAAGGTCTTCTACACGGAGCTCACCGACCTGCACTTCACCATCACCGTCACCGACACCGTGGGGGGGACGATCAAGACCTACGGCAACACCCCCGGCGACTGCGGCGCCATCGACGAGAGTGCCTTCCCGGGGGCGGCGCAGACCGGCGCCAAGGCGCGGGACCTCGGGAGCGCTGCCGCTGGCGGCGCGACGGAGAAGCGCGGCTCGTGCGCGCCTTCGAGCACCACCCTCTGCCTGCTCAACCAGCGCTTCGCGGTGCACGTGAGCTGGTTCAACCAGTTCAACGGCGCCTCGGGGCAGGGCAGCCCGCGCACTCTGAGCGACCAGTCGGGCCTGTTCATCTTCACCGATCCGACGGTGATCGAGCTGGTGCTGAAGATGGTCGACTTCGGCGACCGCACGGCGCTGTTCTACGGTGCGCTCTCGGACTACCAGTACGACCTCACCGTCTTCGATACGATCGGCGGCTCGACCAAGACCTACCACAACCCGGCGGGCACCTATTGCGGCGGCCTCGATAACACGGCGTTTCCACCGTAGTGCCGATCGAGTCCCGATCGCCTGCGGCTCATCCGCTCGATCCCCTTGCCTCCGGGCAAGGGGACGCCCCTGCCATCTCGTCGCGTTGAGGTACCGGGGATCGTCGCCGCCACCCGGCCAGCTGCCGCCCCACCGCGGCCAGGGCCAGCGCCAGCGCGACGAGCAGGGGGGCCGCGCCCTGCATCAGGAAACGCTCCCACGTCACCGCCGCCAGGGAGACGGGCCGCGGGTGGATGGAGTACGCGATCCAGGCGATGGCGGGCGGCCCCGCGGCGCCCGCCAGCAGGCGGCGGCAGCGCGGGTGGCGCAGCGCGCGGCGGCCGGCGATCAGCACCACCGGGGCCATCCACCAGAACCCCGCCCAGTGCAGCAGGCGGTTCATCTTGTCGGCGATGACCGGGGCGAACGCCGCGGCGTTGGTGAGGATGCCCGGCCAGAGGTGCCCGGTCCTCACCAGGTCGGCATAGCTCTCGTCCTGGCGATTGGGGATGCCGGCGCGCCAGGAGGCGAGCAGCGCCAGCGCCAGCACCACGGGCACGGCGGCGGCGGCAAAGCGGCGGACCCCGGCCCTGCCGCCGCGCCAGCCCAGCGCCAGGGCCAGGACGGCGAGGATGGACCCCTCGTTTTTGGTCAGCACCGCCGCGGCCAGCAGCAGCCCTGCCGCCAGGCCGCTGCTCGGCCGCGGCCGCGGGCGGAGCAGCAGCACCAGAGCGGCGCCATAGAAGCAGGCCAGCGGCAGGTCGCTGTAGCTGCTCTCCGCGCCGCCCTCGCCGTGGACGAGGAAAGGGGCGGCGGCGGCGGCGAGCGCCGCCAGCGCGGCGGCGGTGCGCCCGGCGCCGCGCCTGGCGCCGTCGTAGATCACCAGCAGCAGCACCGGCAGGAAGGCGGCGTAGATGTCGCGCGGCAGGAGGACGTCGGGGTCGGCGCCGAACGCCTCGAGCGCCGCCGCCTGCGCCACCGGCAGCAGCAGCGGGTACTGGGGATGGGTGACGAACCAGCGCGGGTCGCGCAGCACGCCCGCGTCCACGGTGCCCGCGGCCCGCACGTAGCGCGCCTGCGTGCACCAGGTCATGCGCCCGTCCCAGTCGTGCGGCGGGTTGATCATCGCCTCGGCGAAGACGCCGGCGCAGATCCAGGCCGCGGCGAGGACGCAGGCGGCCCGCGCCAGCAACGCGATGAACGGCAACCAGGTCTCGGGCCGGCGCGGGGCCGGCCGCGGCGTGCCGCGGCCCTGGCGCCGCAGGCGGCGGACCAGGGCGGCGGCGAGGCCGGCGAGCGCCGGCGCGGCGGCGACCGCCCAGACCGCCGGCCGGCGCAGCGGCACGCCGCAGACGTGCGACAGCGCGTAGAGGCCGCCCGCGACCGCGGTCACTCCCAGCAGGTAGCCGTAGGCGGCGCGCCGCGGCGGCGGCAGGCGGCGCAGGCCGGGGAAGAGCTCGGTCAGCCCGTAGCCGGGGACGGCAAACAGGGCGACGGCGCCCAGGCCCCCTGAAAGGTCAACGGACACGGTCCCCGGGGGCGCCGGGGGCGGCCGGGGCCCCGGGGGCGGCGGGGGCCGCGGTGCCGGCGCCGGAGGCCGAGGGAGCGGCGGCCCCGGGTGCGGCGCCGGCGCCGGGGGCCGGGGGAGCGGCCGTCGCTCCATGCTGGCCGCGCCGGGCGCGCGCGGCCGCGAGCTCGCGGCCGCGGCGCTCGACCTCGCGCATGAACTCGTAGCGCTCGTAGAGGCGAGGCGGCACCCCCGGGTTGAAGGTCACCACCACCCGCCGCAAGTTGGCGGTGAGGCGCTGCCGGACGCGGCTCGGGTCGGTGAGCTCGTAGAGCTGGCCGAGGTAGAGGGCGCGGCGCGGCGCCAGGTCGTAGCGCACCCAGTAGGCGCCGCCCGACCCGCTGGCGCCTGCCTCGACCAGCAGGTACCCGCCGTCGGCCGGCACCTCGCGGCGGATCCGATCGATGGCGCGGGTGTACTCCTCGCCGTATTCGCGGGCGCGCGCCGCCGCCAGGGTCTCGTGGGCGTTGGATGCATGGTCCCACTCGGCGCAGGCATACTGCAGCGCCCACGACAGGCCGAGGGCCAGGTAGAGGCCGAAGGAGACGACGGCCGCCAGGTCCAGCCCCCGGGCGATCCAGAACCGCCTCCCACGGGCCGTCGCTGCCGTACCGGCGCGCATCGGGCGGTATTATGCAGCACGGGTCGAGGCATGCACGAGTATCGGACACGGCGCAGGATCGAGTTCTCCGACACCGACGCGGGCGGTATCGCGCACTTCGCGCGCTTCTTCGTGTTCATGGAGATCGCCGAGCACGAGCTGCTGCGGTCGCTCGGCGCCGATCCGGGCGCCGCGCCGGAGGCCGACGGGCGGGTGGTCGGCTGGCCGCGGGTCGCCGCCGCGTGCGAGTTCCTGTCGCCGGTGCGCTTCGGCGACGAGATCGACGTCCACCTGCAGGTGCTGCGAGTGGGCCGCACCTCGCTCACCTTCGGCTTCGCCCTCTCGTGCGACGGCACGCCGGTGGCGCGGGGGCGCACCACCACGGTCTACGCCGTGCTCAACGCCCCGGGGGGCATCCAGCCGATCCCGATCCCGCCGGCGCTGCGCGCGCAGCTCGAGGAGGCGCCGCAGCCGGCGGCGGGCGAGCTCAGGGCCAGGGCCGGGTCTTGAAGCTCGGCGCCGACAGCAGCCGGAAGCAGGGCATCAGGCCTACCGTCTCGTCCCAATACGGGGTGTGGCGGAACCACCACAGGTAGCGAGCCTGCGCATCGCCGGCCAGCTTGGGGTCGGCGAGCGCCTGCTGCCACTCGGCGGCCACCGCCGGATCGCGCAGCAGCGCGACGGCCTGGTCCTCGAGCACCCAGGGCGAGATGTACTCCTTCCGCTCCCATACCATCGACAGCAGTCCCCAGGAGAGCAGCGAGTCGCCGGCCTCCGGCTCGAGCAGCTGTGCGGCCACCGCGAAGTCCGGCTGGTCGGCGGGGACCCAGAGAGTGCCGGCGGGAAGGCGCCGCCGCTCGGCGCGGCGGGTCACCTCGGCGGTGGCGCCGGTCAACCCCTGGTAGGGGGCGGCGGCAAACCGGGGCGGCCCCAGCCGCATGGTCTCGACCTCGAGCTCCACCGCCTCGGCGAGCTGCATGACGCGCAGGCCCTGGACCCGCAACCGCTGCTCGATCTGCGGCCAGCCCGGCATCACCAGGTAGCCGCGCGGGCGGGAGAGCGAGAGGGCCGCGCGCGAGCCGTGATACCAGGGGACCTCGAGCGGCCGCACCTCGCCACGCCGGTAGCGCAGCAGCGGCTTGCCGGTGACCCGCGAGGTCGTAAGCTCGGTGGCGTAGAGCGGCAGGCGGATGCGGTCGGCGGCCGGGCTCTCCTCGAAGTTCACCACCATCTCCCCTGGCGGCGCGTGCGGTGCGCCGGCCGCCACCGTCGCCGCCTCCGCGGCGGCCACCGCGCCGCGCAGGCCGGCCGGGTCGCGGCCGACCTCGGCGAGCAGCGCCAGCAGGAAGTCGCGGGTGGCCAGGACGCGCTCGGCGTAGGGCTTGTAGGAGAGCGTCTCGACCAGCACCGCCGGCCGGTTGCGCAGCGGAAAGTAGCCGCTCGAGAAGCGCGGCTGGCCGACCCAGGAGCTGAAGCCCTTGGCCGGGTCCGTCGGGTCCTTGAGGTCGACATAGGGGCCGACGGCGTGGCCGGCGCGCGCGGTGGCGGCCAGGGCGACCGGCAGGTGGCTCCGCATCCAGGCGTCGACCGGCGCCGGCAGCTGCGGCGCCTCGGCCCAGGACCAGGTCAGCACCCAATCGTGATCGACGCCGTCGGTGACGTGGTTGTCGACGACGAGGTGCGGCCGCCAGGACGCCGCCAGCCCGACCAGCGCCTGCGCCTCGGGCGAGACGACCTTGACGTAGTCGCGGTTGAGGTCGAGGCCGGCGGCGGTGGTGCGGAAGCCCATGCCGCGGTGGGGCCCGTCCTGGTTGGGCCGGTTGTACGGCGAGATGCGCTCGTGGCCGTCGACGTTGTAGATCGGCACGATCAGCAGGGTGGCGGCGTCGAGCAGCTCGCGGCGGCGGCCAAGCGCCAGGTCGCGCAGGATCAGCAGGCAGGCGTCCTTGCCGTCGATCTCGCCGGGGTGGATGCCGTTCTGCACGAGCACGATGGGCTTGGCGAGCCGGGCCGCCGCCTCGGCGGTGAACGCCTTTTCACGCGAGACGATGACCAGCGGCAGCGGCCGCCCGGCGGCCGAGCTGCCGAAGCTCTCGAGCCGCATCTCCGGCAGCCGCGCGGCGAGCCGGCGCAGGAACGCCATGGTCTCCGCGTAGTCCGGCGTCGCCTCGAAGCCCGCCGCCTCCGCCGGCGTCAGCCACTCGTGCGGCACCGGCGCGGCGGCGTCCGCGGCCGGCCGTGCCGGAGGCTTCGCGGGCGCCGAGACCTCTGACGCCGTTGCCTGCGGGGCCGCCGGAGAGGCCGCGCCGCTGACGGCTGCCACCAGGGCCACGGTCGCGGCCAACGTCGACGTCCTGATCCACCAGCCGAGCCGGCGCGCGGCATGTCCACGTTCCATGTCGGATTCCTCCGGCGGGCGAATCTACCACTGCGAGCCGGTGGCACGCCCATAGCCGGCAGCCTTGCGGCAGGCCGGGGGTATGACCTCGCGCGGCGGGTCGAATCGCGGTACGATCAGGCGACAGCTAGGGGAGCCGCAAGGCTGAGAGCCCGGCGCCGCGGCGCGGGCAACCCTCAATACCTGACCTGGGTAATGCCAGCGTAGGGAAGCGATGCCCGCCGGTCGCGATCCGCACTCGTATCCGCAGCCGAAGCCCGTGACGCTTCCCGCCATCCTGCCAGCGCGCAGGGGAGGAGAGCTTCTATGATCGATCCGGCCCAGCCTCCCGCCGATCTCGCGGCGCCGGCCGACCCGGCGGCCATACCCGTCGCCGCGGAGCCTTTCCCCGCTTCCCGGCCGCAGCTCCCGCCAGTTGCGGCCGCCGCCCGGCCGGTGATGGCCGTGCGGCATCACCCTGAGGTGTCTTCCGCAAGTCGGCCGCAGCTCCCGCCCGTTGCGGCCGCCGCACAGCCGGTGATGGCCGTGCGGCATCACCCTGAGGTGTCTCCCGCAGGTCGCAAGGTCTATGTCACGGGGTCGCGGCCCGGCCTGCGGGTGCCGATGCGCGAGATCGCGCTCTCGCCGACGCGCCTCCATGCCGGCGGCCGCGGCGAGGAGCCCCTGTCGGTCCCCAACGAGCCGCTGCTCGTCTACGACACCTCTGGTCCGTACACCGACCCCGCGGCAGGCACCGACGTGCGCCGCGGGCTGGCGCCCTTGCGGCGTGCCTGGGTCCTCGAGCGCGGCGACGTCGAGGAGCTGCCGGCGGTGTCGTCCGAGCACGGTCGCCGCCGCGCCGCCGACCCGCGCCTCGACGGCCTGCGCTTCGCCCATTCGCGGCGGCCGCTGCGCGCCCGCCCCGGCGGCAACGTGACGCAGATGCACTACGCCCGCCGCGGTATCGTCACCCCGGAGATGGAGTTCATCGCCATCCGCGAGAACCAGGCGCTGGCCGCGGCCGGCCCGGCCGGCGGCGTGGCGCGCCACCCCGGCCACTCCTGGGGCGCCGCGATCCCGGAGCGCATCACCCCCGACTTCGTGCGCGACGAGGTGGCGCGCGGGCGGGCGATCATCCCGGCCAACGTCAACCATCCGGAGTGCGAGCCGATGGTCATCGGCCGCAACTTCCTGGTCAAGATCAACGCCAACATCGGCAACTCCGCCGTCGCCTCGTCGATCGACGAGGAGGTGGAGAAGATGACCTGGGCCATCCGCTGGGGCGCGGACACGGTGATGGACCTGTCCACCGGCAAGAACATCCACGAGACCCGCGAGTGGATCCTGCGCAACTCGCCGGTGCCCATCGGCACCGTGCCGATCTATCAGGCGCTCGAGAAGGTGGGCGGCAAGGCCGAGGAGCTGACCTGGGAGATCTACCGCGACACCCTGATCGAGCAGGCCGAGCAGGGGGTGGACTACTTCACCATCCATGCCGGCGTCCTGCTGCGCTACGTGCCGCTCACAGCCGGGCGCATGACCGGCATCGTGTCGCGCGGCGGCTCGATCCACGCCAAGTGGTGCCTCGCCCACCACCGCGAGAACTTCGCCTTCGCGCACTTCGCGGAGATCTGCGAGATCATGAAGGCCTACGACGTCAGCTTCAGCCTGGGCGACGGCCTGCGCCCGGGCTCCATCGCCGACGCCAACGACGCGGCGCAGTTCGCCGAGCTCGACACCCTGGGCGAGCTGACGCACGTCGCCTGGCGGCACGACGTGCAGACGATGATCGAGGGGCCCGGCCACATCCCGATGCACCTCATCCAGGTCAACATGGAAAAGCAGCTCGCCGCCTGCGGCGAGGCGCCGTTCTACACCCTGGGCCCGCTCACCACCGACGTCGCCCCCGGCTATGACCACATCACCTCGGCGATCGGCGCGGCGATGATCGGCTGGTACGGCTGCGCCATGCTCTGCTACGTCACGCCGAAGGAGCACCTCGGCCTGCCCGACCGCGACGACGTCAAGGCCGGCGTCATCGCCTACAAGATCGCCGCCCACGCCGCCGACCTCGCCAAGGGCCACCCCGGCGCCCAGGCGCGCGACAACGCGCTCTCCAAGGCCCGCTTCGAGTTCCGCTGGGAGGACCAGTTCAACCTCTCGCTGGACCCGGACACCGCGCGCGCCTTCCACGACGAGACCCTGCCCGCCGAGGCCGCCAAGGTCGCCCACTTCTGCTCCATGTGCGGCCCGCACTTCTGCTCGATGAAGATCACCGAGGACGTGCGCCGCTATGCCGCCGAGCAGCAGCTCGCCGAGGTCGACGCGCTCGCCGCCGGCCTCGCCGAGAAATCCGCGGAGTTCCGCGGCGCCGGCCTCGAGATCTACCGCTGAGCCGGGCCCACCCGGCAGGCCCGGGCGCTCCAGGTGCGCGCGTTGGCAGTTGCGCCCGTACCAGTCGAGTGGCGATTGGCATATCGCTGGCATTCGCATATACTCTTCCGCCACTGAACCGGCACGAGGAACCTTCTCCGGTTATTATAGTGCGGGCCGCGATGCGAACTGAATCCTGCGAGTTTTGTGGGAATCCGGTGCCGGCGAGCGCCACCTGGTGCCCCCATTGTGGCCGTCCTGGCCTATTTCCCAACGTGCGAGCGGCGGAGACCGTCGCCGAGCGGAACGCGCTCGCCGAGCGCTACAGCCTTTCTGTCGAGGCCGCCGCGGTTCGCGGCTGCGCTGAGGTGCTCCGAAGCTTCGAGGATTCAGCCTGCAGCTCGAAGGCCGTGATCGCCCGTCCCCTGGCACAGACCGAGCAACTGACCTGCTCGGACGATCAGCTCTATTCGACCTATTACAAGCTCATCGAAGCGGAGGTCCGCCTCCCCTCCGGGGACAAATGGGACGTACTCCGCCGAGTCGCAGACGCGATTCTCTTTCCCGGCTACGAAAAAGAGATCCGGTTTGCAGCGCTGAGCATGGACGGGATTGGAGCCTCAACCTATGGCGAGTGCTCCCTCGTGCTGCGCGACAGCATGATCGCCCATCGGGCGTCGGTGTTCGAGGGCAATTCCGCATGGCTCCTGAAGCAATGGAGGTATGATCTGACCTCGGGCTTTCGGGCGACCTGGGAACAGCGCTCGATGCTGTGCGTCGCCAAGCTGGCAGCGCAGTTGCAGGCTGAAGCTACGCCTGAGGACTTCGCTGAGATCTTGCTATGTCCTGGCCCTATCGCCGAGGAAGGCCGCTTCGTCGAGGTGCACATCTTGAGAGGCTTGACGCGCCGCAGTCTGGAGAAGGTCATGATCGCATCGCCTCCACGTGGCGGGCGCCCCGGCAGTACTAGGCTCAAGGCACTACGCGACCGCCTCGCTGAGGCGGGAGTTGCCTTCGAGGTTTCCTGATTGGACGCCCTGATCTCTGGCGAGGCCGGAGTCGCTCTGCTGTTCGATGGCGCCGCAGTAAGGTCTCTGCATCTCGGCGGCGATACGCAGCCCGTCAGCCGGCGGCCGGAAGAAGTGGGCCTCCTGCTCGGCGACGCCCGCGATTTGCAAGTGCTCGAGAACGTCACGCAGGAAGAGGCACATCGCCACCTTGAGGCAGCGACGAGGCGCATCGACACCATGCACCTCATGCTGATCCTGCTGGACCCCAAGCTGACCGACGATACCAGGCAGGAAGCTGCCGTCGAGGCCGAAGAGCTGCTGGCGGGACCCGGCACACGAGAGGCGGCGGAGGACATCCTGTACGCCCATCCGCTGCCCAGCGGAGCCGATCCGGCGGGTGCGCTGACCTTCTGCTCGGGTGAGGCACCCCGGACCACTGAGCTCCTCAGCCAGCTCTTCACGCGACAGTCGCTCATCGCAGAGGTTCAACAGGCCTGGGAGCAGGTGCCGGACGCTGAGATCGGCTCGGCGGCCGATCGCGAGTACGTTCAGGCGACATTCGTCCGGGAAGGTCTCTTCCGCAGCATGGTCTTGCTGCGCGAAGCGCAGCAGGCTGTCGACGGTTTTCTGGTCAGCGCCCTCCTTAACCGTGAGGTGCAGAAGCTCACCAGTTATCGAGCGATCTTGCAGTCTTGGGTCGAGCCGTTCCGCCGGGAGAGCGCGCGGCCGCTGGAAGTGGCTGCGGCAGCCGACGTCATCGCTGAGGAGCACGTTCCCTACCGTCGCAGCTTCGATCGTCAAGACAGATTTACCAAGGTGCAATTGCAGAAGGCTTCAATCGTCGGTGCAATGAAGGCTCGGGATCTTAGGAGAGCCCGGAGCTATGTTTCTGCCTTGATCGACTTGCAGACCAGCGGTGGCCTGGATCCTATTCACGCCTGCATGTCCCTCTGCGATCTCGCACTCGATGCAAAGTCTGTGGGCATGCTGGACCTTCAGCTCGAGCTGAGCCAGACTGCAACGAAGCTCAAGGAAGACGATGCCTGGTCATGGGTCCAGTACGCCGACGCCTTGCTCGACGCGGGGCACCTGAACGAAGCCCTGCCCGCTGCAGAAAGCGCTATAGTCTTCGGAGCGCTTGATGCAGGAAAAACTATACGCGCTAAGGTACTGCGCGCGATGAATCGGCTGGGAGAGGCATTGGCAGCCTACGACGAGGTGATCGGTGATTTTCCTGAGAACGTCGTGGCAAGAACAGGCAGAGCCGAGACTCTACGTTCCATGGATCGCCTGGTAGAGTCGTTGGCAGCCTACGACGCAGTAATCGTCGACTTTCCTTGGGATCTTTCGGCAAGAAACGGAAAGGCCGAGGTGCTCCATTCGATGAATCGTTTAGTGGAAGCCCTAGCGGCCTACGAAGGAGTGATTGTCGACTCTCCTCAGAACGTAGTGGCGAGAAACGGCAAGGCCCAGGTGCTTCGTTCGATGAATCGCTTGGAGGAGGTCTGGGCAGCCGACGACGAAGCGATCACTGCGTTTCCGGATGACGCAGATTATCTTGGTATCAAGGTCGTGCCAGGATTCACAGTGGGGGCACGCACCGAGGGATGGATGGCCACCAGGGACCAGGAAGTGGTCTCGCTATTCCTGCACGGGGACGCCGAGGCGGTCGGCACAATAGACTCCTGGATCTCGCGGGCAGCGTGGCCTTACCAGCGACGGCTCTCCCACGTGTGGGAGAATGTGCTTCAGAACGTGCGTCTGGAGGTAATTCGGCTGTTGGGGCAGGGGAAGTTCCGCGGCGAGTCGTCGCTGCGCACCTACCTGTGGCAGGTGGTGAGCAACAGCTGTCTCGATCAGCTCCGCTCGCAGGGGCGCTGGCAATGGGCGGACCTGATGGACGACAGCGTCAGCGCGCCCGCGCCGCCGGTGACCGGCGGCCACGAGGACCGGGACCCGGTGCAGCGGATGCTCGGCCGGATCCCCGCGGAGTGCCGCGAGGTGTGGCGCCTGATTGCCATGGGTCATTCGTATCGCGAGATGAGCCGCCGCCTCGGGGTCGCGGAAGGCACTCTGCGAGTGCGTGTCCTGCGCTGCCGCGAGAAGGCGATCGCGTTGCGCGGCGAGCTGCTGGCCGGCCGCCGGAAATGACCCGGCGCCGCTCCATCGCCTCGGACACGGCTTGTCGCGTTGGAGCGGTGCCGAATTCACCTGCCAGCTGATTGCGCGGCAGCCGGTTGCGCTACGGGGGATTCCGCGGCGCCTCGGAGTCACTCGCCCAGCGGCTACTTCTTGGGGATGAAGCGCAGGGCGGCGGAGTTCATGCAATAGCGCAGGTGGGTGGGCGGCGGCCCGTCCTCGAAGACGTGGCCGAGGTGCGAATCGCAGCGGGCGCAGAGCACCTCGGTGCGGCTCATGAACAGCGACCTGTCGCTCTCGGTGTGGACACTCGTCTTGGGGTCGAGCGGCTGCCAGAAGCTCGGCCAGCCGGTGCCGGAGTCGAACTTGGCCTCGGAGCTGAACAGCGGGTTGCCGCAGGCGACGCAGACGTACCAGCCGGCGGCCTTGTTGTGGTCCAGGGCGCCGGTGAAGGCGCGCTCGGTGCCCTTCTCGCGGGTGATGTAGAAGGCCTCGGGCGTCAGGATCTTGCGCCACTCGGCGTCGCTCTTGACGACGTGCGCGACGCCGGGGTCCAGCAGGGTGTTGCCCGGGATGTTGATGACGGTCACGGCGACTCCTTTCGGCGCCGGCGGCGGCGCGGCGGCGCGGTCCGCGGCGGTGATGGCGGCGGCCCCCCCCGCCACCATCGCTGCCAGGCCGGCCAGGATGAGCAGGATGTTCTTCATCGACGGCGATCCTTTCTTGTAACCATACCGCCTGCCTGGCGGCGGCTTCAATGCAGTGTACGCTCCGCGCTGCCGCCTTGGACTTCGACTCGCCCGTCCTCTCGCGCCGGGCGCCCCAGGCACGTCAGTCGCCGGCCGGTGCCACGGCGTGGCCGGCGAGGCGCGCGAACGGCGCGCGCAGCTGCTCGGGCATGCGGCAGGGGCGGCCGCTCCGGGCCTCGATCCAGATGTGCTCGGTGCGGCCGCTGGCGAGCAGCTCCTGGTCCCGGCGCACCTCGTAGGCGAAGCGCACCCCGCGGCTGGCGAGGCGCTCGCCCCAGCAGATCACCTGCACCGTGTCGCCGTAGCGGGCGGGGCGGCGGTAGCGCAGCTCGACCCCGGTCACCATCAGCAGGTAGCCGAGCCGCTCGATCTCGACGTAGCGAAATCCCGACATCGCGCACAGGTGGGTGCGGGCGAGCTCGAACCAGATCACGTAGTTGGCGTGGTGGACCACCCCCATCTGGTCGGTCTCGGCATAGCGGACCTCGATCTCGGTGACGTGGCGGATGGGTTCGCTCCGCTCCGCCCGCTCGCCCCGCTGGCCCATGGCGCTCTCCCTGGCCCTTCCGGGCCGCCTCGCCGCGCCCCGCCCTGCCGCCGCCGCTCGGCGCCGGCTGACTCTCGGGCCGCCGCCAGGCGCTCGCCGGCGCTCAGCGGCCCAGCGAGTGGCGCAGCACGGTCCAGAGGATCTTATAGCCGGCCCGCAAGGTGCCGGCGACGGTGCCGGTGATCTTCGACACGCCGACGCGCCGGCGGTAGGAGACCGGCACCTCGGTCACCCGCAGGCCGCGCCGCAAGGCCTTGACCTGCATCTCGGCGGTCCAGCCGAAGTCGGGGTCGGCCATGGCGAGGCGCTCGAGCGCCTGCCAGCGCACGGCGCGGAAGGGCCCGAGATCGGTGTAGCGGTGGCCGTAGAGCACGCGGATCAGGGCGCAGGCCACCAGGTTGCCGGCGCGCGCCTGCGGCAGCAGCGCCCGCGGCTCGCGCCGCCCCAGGATGCGCGAGCCGATCACCAGGTCCGCGTCGCCGGCCAGGATCGGGGCGACCAGCCGCGGTAGCTCCTCCGGGTGATCGGAGTAGTCGGCGTCGACGAACACCACCACCTCCGGCGGCCGGTTGCGGCGGAGGTGGTCGAGCGCCGCCAGGCAGGCGCTGCCGTAGCCGCGCCGGGGCGCCGCCACCACCACCGCGCCGCCCGCGGCGGCCACGCGCGCGGTGCCGTCGCGCGAGCCGTTGTCGGCCACCACCACCCGCCGCACCGGCGGGCGCGGCAGGTCGGCCAGCACCAGCGGCAGCGAGCGCTCCTCGTCGAGCGCCGGGATCACCACGTCGATGGCCGGGCCGCCAGTGGCGGCGGGGCCGGAATCGGGAAGGGTCATGCCTTGAGGTGAGGTGCTTGCCGGCCGCGAATGCGCGACCCCCGGCAACCGGCCCTCGGCGCGGTTGGACGCCGCCAGATTTTATGCCATGCTCTGCGCCGCCTTGCTGCTGGTGATGAGGTGCAAGATGATCCGTCACAATCGTTTCCTTTCCAGTTCCAGCTCGCCGGTGCTCGTCCCGGCCCTCATGCTTGCCGTGCTGTTGCTCGGCGCGCTGCCCGCGCCGTCCGCGGCCGCGGCTGCGGCTCCGGCCCCGGCCGCGACCCCCGCTTCGGCCGCTCCCGCCGGCGCGTCTCCACCGCCGCCCGCCGCCGCCTCCTCCTCCACGCCGGCCCGTCCGCCGGCGGCGGCCGGCGCGGCCGGCCCGGCCCGCCGCATCGAGATCCCGGGCTTCGCCGGCAAGCCGTTTCCGTACACCATCGAGGTCCCGGCCGGCTGGCAGGTACTGTCGTCCGCGCAGGTTCCCGGCGGC
>Ga0307479_10002987_pt1 | contig 15366 bp, 16 predicted proteins | sample atmos_gasesECM4C_FD_203743 | JGI IMG/M metagenome (GOLD analysis project Ga0307479, IMG submission 203743) | Hardwood forest soil microbial communities from Morgan-Monroe State Forest, Indiana, United States - atmos_gasesECM4C_515 | ecosystem: Environmental > Terrestrial > Soil > Temperate... | reverse complement strand
CGAACCCGGTCTGGGCGAACTGCTCGCGCAGACGGAAGGCCGTCTGACCGCGATCGACGATGTCGAAGCTGCCATACGCCAGACCGACATCAGCTTCATCGTGGTCTCGACTCCGAGCGATCCGGCCGGTGGATTCTCGCTGCGTTACGTGGACCCAGTATGCCATGCCATCGGGCGGGCACTCGCGGCGAAAGATACTTATCACGTGGTTTGCCTCACCAGTACGGTGATGCCCGGGACCACGGGTGGACCGGTCCGCGAGATGCTGGAGAAGGCCAGCGGCAAGCGCGTGGGCGCCGATTTCGGTCTCTGCTACAGTCCGGAGTTCATCGCACTCGGCAGCGTGATCCGCGATTTCCTGAATCCCGATATGCTGTTGATCGGGGAAAGCGATTCGCGCGCCGGAGATTTTCTGCAGTCGCTCTACGCTCAGGTGTGCGAGAACAAACCTGCGATCGCGCGTATGGCGTTCGTCAACGCGGAGATTACGAAGCTGGCGGTAAACACCTACGTGACGACAAAGATCAGCTATGCCAACATGCTGGCGCGCATTTGCGAGCGGCTCCCCGGAGCAAACGTGGATGTCATCACCTCCGCGCTCGGCCTCGATACGCGCATCGGGCCCAAGTATCTGAAAGGAGCGCTCAGTTACGGCGGCCCGTGTTTTCCGCGCGACAACCTGGCTCTGGCCCAACTGGCGCGGCAATTGAACGTTCCGCCCGACCTCGCGCAGACGGTGGACCGCTTCAATCGCGCGCAGATCTCCTGGCTGGCGGATCTGGTGCAACAGCAGACGAACGGCACGGCGGGAATTCTTGGGCTGACGTACAAGCCGGGGACGGACGTGGTCGAAGAAGCAGCCGGCTTTCTCTTGGCCAAAGAGCTGCTTGCGCGGGGCGTTCGGGTACTGGCGTTTGATCCAGCTTATGGTCGAAATTCGCGCGGTCCGGCTCTGGAGAAGCTGTGTTTTGCTGCCAGCGCGCTCGAATGCGTGCAGAAGTCGGATATCGTGGTTCTGGCGACGGCCTGGCCCGAGTTCAGCGCGCTCCGGCCGCAACAGTGGGTACGCGACGGCAATCCCAAGCGGACGGTCATTGACTGCTGGCGGGCGGTGAAGTTCCTGCGCGAGGAGACCGGGGTGCACTACCTTGCGCTGGGCCTGGGAGAGGGCTTCGTATGAATCCCGGCACGGCTGACGCATTGCCCACAACGCTGACCCTGTTTGCGACACCCAAGCGTTTTGACGGGCACATCGGGGTGATCCAGCGCAACGCGATTCAGAGTTGGACGCATATGCGCCCCCGGCCGGAGATCATCCTCTTCGGCCGGGAACCGGGAACGGCCGAAGCCGCTGCCGAATTTGGCCTGCGTCACATCCCCGATGTGAAATGCAATCAGTGGGGCACTCCGCTGATCAGTGACCTGTTCGGGCAGGCCGAGAAATCGGGACGCGGCCGGATTCTCGCTTATGTAAACTCCGACATCGTTCTCTTCGATGAGTTTGCGCAAGCGTTAACCGGCGTGGCGGAATGGAGTCACCACTTTCTGATGGTCGGCCGCCGCACCGATCTGGATATTAAAGATGCGATCAACTTCGACGCCGACTGGGCGACCGAACTCCGCAGCCGCGCGCGGCGAGAGGGCAAGCTGCAGATCGCGCGCAGCATCGATTATTTTGCGTTTTCTCGGGGATTGTATCCTGCGATTCCGGCTCTGGCCATCGGACGGTTCTGGTGGGACAACTGGCTGCTCTGGAAGGCGCGCTCGCTGCACGCGCAGGTGGTCGATGCAACCCGGGCGGTACTGGTCATCCATCAGAATCATGACTACTCCCATACCAACTACGGCCCCAGCAAAGAAGAAATGATGGCCAGCGAGGAATGCATCCTGAACGCGCGCCTCACGTGCGAGGAAAATCCGGGCGATTACGAGCAGGGCTTCTTCTGGCGGTATGCGTACACCATCGATGACGCGACCCACAAACTGACCAGCCGAGGAATCGAGAACAATCCGCGCCGGTTCTGGAAGCAGTTCAAGCGCTACAGTTCGCGGCCCCTGAGCATGGCGAAGCTTGTCCGGCGGCGATTCACGCATCCTCAGGCGAAGACAGAAAAAGTCGTCGCGGAGAGCCGGCGATGATGCTGCGGCTGGGCAGGCAAGCGCGCTGGCCTTTTCCTCCGGGCGTGGGTGCCGATGAGCATCTGGCGGAAACGTTTCGCATTCTGCGCACCAAGTGGGGTGAGGTTCCGGGCGGCGAGCAGACACGTGTGCGCTCCAAAGAACTGCTGAAGTTGTCCGATCAGGAACTGCTGCGCCTCTGGTCGGCCGCGCTTGCCGACTCCTCCACCGGAGATGCCTATTCGGTGCGAGGCTGGTATCACACCCTGTACAGCGACGTATTTCGCGGCAGGAAGGTATTAGAGGTCGGCTCCGGGCTGGGGTTCGACGGCATTCCGTTCGCGGCCAACGGCGCCGACTGGACGTTCGTGGATATCGTGGAGACGAATCTCGAAGTCGTTCAGCGGCTCTGCAAACTGAAGGGCCTGACTCATGTGCGCTTCTGCTACATGGAGGACCTGCGCTCGCTGGACTCGCTGCCGGATAATTACGCAGCCATTTATGGACAAGGCTCACTGATTAATTTGCCGCTCGAGGCGACGCGGGTGGAAGCACAAGCTCTGCTGAAACACTTGCCCGTCGGGGGACGCTGGATCGAGTTGGCCTATCCCAGGCGCCGCTGGATTCATGACGGGCGCATGCCCGCGGATAAGTGGGGCCAGAAAACAGACGGCGGCGCGCCCTGGGTCGAGTGGCATGATCTGAAGAAGATTCGCGATTTTCTGGCTCCTGCGCAATTTGATGTGGTGTTCACACTCGATTTTCACAAGTACGATTTCAACTGGTTTGATCTGATTCGAAGGAGATAGCTGGTGGCTGGTGGCTGGTCGCTGGTCGCTGGTGGCTGGTAGCCGGTAGCCGGTGGCTGGTGGCTCGAAGCTCCTAGCTCGAAGCTCGTGGCTTCATTGAGAGTCAATATACAGTGAAAAATCTGTTTCAAAAACTGAAGCGGACGCCTCTAGCTCCGCTGCCCGAGCAGCTGCCTTACCCGGTCGACATCCGGCGGCGCAATTACAAGAGCGAAGGTGTGCGGCGGCACGGCGGGCTCGAAGTCTTCGATGCTCCCAACGCGCTTGCGATGAACCGGGCTCGCATGGCGAACCTCCAGGCCATGGGCTTGCCGCTCGCGGGAAAGCGCGTGCTCGACGTGGGCTGCGGGGTCGGCCACCTCGGCGCTAAGCTGGCCGAAATGGGCGCCACTGTGGTTTGTGTGGACGGCCGCGAATCGAATATTGTCAGCTTGCGCGAGCGCTATCCTCATCTTGATGCGCACGTGGGTAACGTCGAGACCGAGCCATTATCCCGCTTTGGCCGCTTTCACATTGTCTTTTCCTACGGCCTGCTCTATCACCTCGAGAACCCGCTGCAGTCGCTGCGCAACATGGAGTCGGTTTGCGACGAGATGTTGTTGCTGGAGACGATTATTTGCGATCATGAACTGGCGCTGGTGCGCATGGAAGACGAAAGCACAGACGTGAACCAGGCACTCGGCGGGATCGCGGGCCGTCCCACGCCGCACTATGTGGTGCTCGCGCTAAATCGCGTCGGCTTCCCGCATGTGTACGCGCCCGTCAAGGCGCCCGAGCATGAAGACTTCCGCTTCGACTGGCGCAATAATCTGGATACTGCGCGCGACGGCCACAACTTGCGTTGCATTTTTGTCGCCTCGAGGACAGAGGTGAAGAATCCTGCGCTAGTGTCGCTATTACGGGACTAATGGCTCTGCCCTCCAGGCGGATTCACTACCGAGTTGAAGGCTCGCGGCCTCTTTGCGAGAAAGATACAGCTGGCGCAGAGAACAAAAACTTAACCACGAAGGGGCACTAAGGTTGCACGAAGGACTTGCTGACAGAGCCTTCGTGATTCCTTCGTGTCCTTCGTGGTTGCTTTTGATTATGCTTACGCCGCCCAACTCGCGGGGACTTCCACACAGCGAAGCATGAGTTCGATGAGCGCAAACGCGAATGTAGGTTCAAACCCACCTGCCTGGCCGAAGATCAGCCTGGTCACGCCGGTGCGGAACTCCGCGCGTTACCTGGACGCGGCAATTCGCTCGGTGCTGAACCAGGGCTATCCGAATCTCGAGTACATTATTGTGGACGGGGGATCGACGGACGGCAGCGTCGAAATCATCCAGCGCTACGAACCGCACCTGCAAGGATGGGTCAGCGAGCCCGATCGCGGGATGTATGACGCCATCAATAAAGGCTTCGCGCACTCGTCCGGGGAGTTGATGGGCTGGATCAGCGCCACCGACATGCTGCACACCGGTTCCCTGTTCGTGGTTGGCAGCGTGTTCGCGAAATTTCCCCAGGTGGAGTGGATCACCGGGCGCCCCACGGGCTTCAGCGACGATGGCATGGGGGTGGAGATCCTGAAGCTTCGCCGTTGGTCGCGTATGCCGTTCCTGGCGGGCGCGAATCGCTATATCCAGCAGGAGTCAACTTTCTGGCGGCGGAGCTTGTGGGAGCGCGCCGGCGGCCGTGTGGACGATTCGCGCCGCAATGGCAGCGATTTCGAATTGTGGGTGCGCTTCTTTCGATACGCGAAGCTCTATTCCGTGGATGCGCTGATTGGCGGGTTTCGCTCCCATCCCGACTCGCTCGGCCTGCAGAACCTGGCGGAATGCCATCGCGTGCACGAGGAGATCGTCGAAAAAGAAGTTGCAGCGCTTCCCCGTGCAAGCACGCTGAAGAGCTTCCGCCGGCTCAGTTCACGAGTCATGAATATCGACGGCCTGGAAAAGCCGTGGCGCAAGCTGGTTTTGGGAACACTGGCGAAATTGCCCGGCAAGGAGTTGGCGCCCGTCATCCGTTACCGGAAGAACGGTTGGGTGATGGAATGATGGTTCGTGGGCAAGAATGCGGTCATCCATGCCGATCCGCATAGAAGGCAAACCACGTAGCCTCAGCACATTGAGCGTGGTACTCCGCTCCGGTGGGTCTCCAAACCCGAATTCCGGGGTGCGAAAGCGCAGCTGCTCTGACCGGTCTTTCTGACCGGCCCCGGATTTCGGAATAATCTTTACGTTTTCGCCAAACCGAACTATAAATGTGCTCCAACGTGGGGCCCCGCCGGAAGCATTACTGTCACGTAGACGTTCAAAGCGGCGCTGAAAGTGGTTTCGAGGGCAACCAAGGTCGCGCAGGCAGCGACCGACAAGGAGACTGTTATGGCCACGCGGGAACAGGCACTCGGGAGACCGGAATATAGCTTACCGCTTGTGATCTCGGCTTCATCCGTCGGCACCATGATCGAATGGTACGACTTCTACATCTTCGGGAGCCTGGCTGCGGTCCTGTCCCCCAAGTTCTATCCGCCGGGCAACAACACGTTCGCCTACTTCGCCTACCTGGCCACCTTTGCCGTGGGCTTCGTGGTGCGGCCCTTTGGAGCGATCTTCTTTGGCCGGATCGGCGACCTGATCGGACGCAAGTATGCCTTCCTGGTCACGCTCTCGGTGATGGGATTGTCCACCGCCTTGATCGGGCTGCTGCCCACCTACGCGACTGCGGGTTGGTTCTCTCCGGTCGCATTGATTGCCATCCGCGTGTTGCAGGGGCTGGCGCTGGGCGGCGAGTATGGCGGAGCTGCGGTTTACGTGGGCGAGCACTCACCGGACGGGAAGCGGGGCTTCTACACCAGCTTTATCCAGATCACGGCGACTCTCGGGCTCTTTGTCTCCATTCTGGTGATCATCGCCACTCGCGCCAACATGACGCCGGAAGCATTTTCGGCCTGGGGCTGGCGAGTTCCCTTCCTCGTCTCCATCGTCCTGGTCGCGATCTCGCTTTACATTCGGCTGAAACTGAAAGAGTCGCCCATTTTCGCATCGATCAAGAGCAGCGGGAAAGCTTCCCTGCAACCACTGAAGGACGCGTTCACGAAGATGTCGAACCTCAAACAGGTGCTGCTCTCCTTGTTTGGGGCGACCGCCGGTCAAGGCGTCGTCTGGTACACAGGTCAGTTTTATGCGCTGTTTTACATGCAGTCGATTCTCAAGATAAACAGCAAGACGGTCAACAACATCATCGTGGTAGCCCTGTTATTGGGAATGCCCCTCTTCACCCTGTTTGGCTGGCTCTCCGACAAAATTGGACGCAAGCGAATCATGATGGCAGGCTGCCTCCTCGCCGTCCTTACCTACATTCCGATTTACCACGCCATGCAGCGTGCCGCTGGAAACAATGTCGTCACCGTGAAGTCCCAGCGTAATGCGGTGACGGGTGCGATCAGTCTGACGCCGATGTCCCCGGATGCAACCGGAGCCCTGGTTCCAGCTAAGGAAGCGAGCAATCCTGATTCGACGATGCTGGTCCTTCTGGTGCTGATCCAGGTTGTGTACGTCTGCATGGTGTATGGCCCAATTGCGGCTTTCCTGGTCGAGTTGTTCCCTGCCAAAGTTCGTTATACCTCGCTCTCGCTGCCGTACCACATCGGCAATGGCGTGTTCGGCGGATTGCTGCCACTCATTGGCCTTTCGATCTGCGCCCAGACGGGCAATATCTATGCCGGACTTTACTATCCCATCATCGTCGCAGGACTCACTTTCATTATAGGTACGTTGTTCTTGCGCGAGACCTATGGCACGAAGATCTGGGATGAGGTAGGTGGACAGCCGGCATTGACCTCTGCGGATTGACAGTGTTCGAGTTGGCGCGGGCGTCCCGACTTGAGTGTGCCCCGACTTGAGGGTATTGACAGCGACCGGAGTTCAATTCGGGCCTGGACTCCGAGGCTGCGCGAGTAGAGCGTCAGACGTGGCATTGATTTCTCGCGCCGCACTGATTCCGGATGCGATCGCGCCCTGCATCCATCCCGGCCAGGGAGAGGCGTGCTCGCCTGCGAACCAGACTCGGCCTTCGCGCCGGCATATCTCCGAATACCATTGCATCTGGCCCACCGGATACACGACGTATGCTCCCCTCTGCCACGGGTCCTTTGCCCAGGACTTCGTGACCACCGCCTCCAGGTTGCGGCGCAACCCCGGATGCACTTCGTCCATATCGCCGATCATTCTCTCGACTCGTTCATCCTCCTGCAATTGGTCCAATTCCCGCGCATAGTTCTCGTAGTTGTAGGCCTGGAGTAGTCCTCGCCTGCCGGGCTTGCCGTAGGTCGGATGCCAGACCTCGAAGTTCTTCTCCGACACCCCAAAGCCGTTCAGGCCTTCGTCTTCCCAGTAACGGCGGCTCACTTGATAGGTGGTCCGCACGACCGGACCGTAGTTCAGATGATCGATCACGTTGCGTTTCGCGGCTGACCATTCCGGTGTCACCGGAATGTGCCGCAGGACCGTGTATGGAATGGTGCAGATGACGGCGTCCGCTTCCACGTGGTCGAGCATCCCCATGTGACGGCAGTCGATGCGAACGCGCTGTTCGCCGCGCTCGATGTGCTCCACGGCGCAACCATAGTGGACGACGTCGCTCAGCTTCGCCGCAAAGGCCCGCGGGAGCTGATCGTTGCCGCCTCGGATCTTCCACAGCGACCCGGCGTGGAAGTTCAGTTGGTCGCGAATAAAGTCAAGCGCCGCATTGTCGTCAAAGCCCGACAGCATGGAATGGATCGCGTCCTCCGACGCGCCCCGCTGCTTCAGGAAATCGCGAATGTTGATGTCGGTAAGACGTGCGAATTCCGGCGGCCACTGCTCGCGCATGGCATTGCCGACCGCTCTCATGATTTCGCCGTAATAGTGGTCGTCGAAATTCGCCAGCCCGGCCTTGCGCTCCTCGGGTGTCAGATTGAGCGGTACGGTCGACATATCCACCGCTCCATTCGCCACGATCTTGACCCGCTTGCCCTTCAGCAGCGCGATCTGCGCCAGTTCCGTGGGATAGAATGGCTCCAACTCAAGCCCAAAATGTTTTACCCACTCCAGCGTGATTGTGTGAGTAGCAGGAATCCGCCCGGCGCCGGCTTCGGCGTAGAGATCATCGGAAAGTCCTTCGCGAATAGTGTGGACGCGTCCCCCGGGATGAAGCTGGGCCTCGAGGATCGTGACGTCATGCCCCGCGTTCTTCAGTTCCCAGGCGGCGGCGAGGCCGGCGAGTCCCGCGCCGAGGATGACCACCCGCTTCCCACTCGTGTGCCGCGGTTCCACGCTCTGCGGAAGAGCCCAGTTCAGGTCAGGAGAAAGGACGAGTCCTCCTGCTGCCAAGCCCGACAGCTTCACGAACGCCCGCCGATTAACTTTCATTTAGTTTGCCGCTCCGTCGTTTTCTCCTGCGGAGACGAACAACACCCCGACACCTTCACGAACGCTCGCCGGCTGGGTTTGATGTCGCCGACATCTTATCGGCCTGTAACCCTCTTCGCAAGAAAACGGCCTGCCTACAGCTTTGTTCGCGAAATCCCTCAGCTCCGCTAACAACCCTATACAAGTCGGCCTTGATCTCGGCTTGCCGATAGACTCCGCCGGCCGGCCAAGGTAAGCTCTCGCTTGTGTTGCAGGTCATCGCGCAGAAGCACACAGTAGCGCGATGCGCGGGCAAAAAGACGCGGGGGGCTTCTTGCCATCGAAGGGAAACGAAATTTCTCAGGGCTACAACAGTTTCTTTCCACCGTTCACGATCTCACCGGTGAGGGACGACTTCGGCGATATGTTTACCTGGCCGAACGGCCGCAGGGGCAGTGACGCTCTCTCGAATCTGATGCGGCGCCGAATTGCTGACACAGCCATTTCAATCTTGATCGCGGTATTTGAGTAAGGGCCCTATGTGTAATCAGGAGAAGCAAACTCCGGAACTCGACATACGCGCACGAATTGCCCGCCTGTCCGAGGCCGAAGAAAAAAATGCTAAGCCATCGGCGTCCGAAGAAGAGCTGCAGGTCCTCACAGCCGTGACTGCTCGTCTGGATCAATTATTGGCGACAGTTGCGAAGGCTGAAGTCCAGGACCTGCACACTGCATCTTCGCGTCTGGATCAGCTTTTGAACGACATCTCCGAAGGAAAAGATGTGCGAACAAGGCTTAAGCGCCGTGACCAGCGCGAGCGCCCCTGACCCATTCCGCATGACCCATTCCGATACAGAAGAAGAATTGGCAGGATTTCTCTGTCGGGGGATGCGTTTCCGAGAAATCTGCAACCTGCTGTTACTTTCGCTGCGCGAAATCTTCGACGACAAACAGCTGCCCATGGCGCTCGTAAACGCCGATGCCCACGGTGTTCATCTCGGCGTCCAGAAGGTTCGCTTTGTGCGCCGGTGATTTCATGAATTCGGAGTGCGCGGCGGGAGCATCGCGCGACTGTACGACATTTTCCGAGAGCCAGCTGAAATGTGCGCCTGCTTTGGCAGCACGTCCGGGGAGAGAGGCTTCATCGGGCAAGCGATGTGAGACCTCGTTGTGGCGCGCCATTTCCTTGGCGTGGGCACGAGCCGCCGTGGCCAGCGCTTCATTCCATTGCAAAACATGCAGCCCTGTCGCCCTGCGCTCGCGGTTGGCGGCTGCGAACAGGTATCTTTCAGCTGGCGTGGCATGAGTTTGCGCCCGCGCCGGCGCCGGGATCGCGAGCATTCCGGAAAGCATCACCACACATGTGCCTGGCCAGTAGACCCTGAGCATCCTGTCTCCGTTGGATTTGTGAACCCGCGAGGCAGAAAGTTGTCGCGCCGGGAACGAGTTCTCATCGAAGGCCGGCGGAAGCGCCGCACCTATGGACCCCTCATACGCGGAAGTAGTCCGGCCTCCAGACCTTGATCGACTTTTTGATTTCAGACCTGGACAGTTTCCTGGCTAACGCCTCCTCGACCAGCCCGGGAATTTCGGCATCGGAAGCGAAACGCAGTCCCACCAATTGCGCTTCCGTCAGCTCGCCAATTCGAGCCCGCAACGTCTCGGGCAACAGTCCGTACAGGCGCTGACGTTCCTCCAGACGGATGATGCGATCTTGCAGCTTGGTCGCGTACATACGCACCTTCAACGTCACGACCGCGATGGCAATCGAAAAGATCACCAGCCAAATAGAGAACCAGTTCCGTCGATAGAGGCAATGCACCAGGGTCACGATCACCGACAGCACGACGACCGGCAGAGCGAAAAAGTGAAAGAGCGGGTCGAAGCGGGTGTGGTTTCCGTAATTCTGCGGAACACGATCAGCCATAGTTTCAGTCTCCTGCAGTTCTATTCTTTTAACACACTCGGGGACGGCAATCGTGCGGCAGAGCAGGGGCCCGTAGTGCCAAGAGAGATCACAATTTCGAACAAGGGGACACAAAGAGTCAGTGAAACCGCGGGGAATGAGTACCGCTTCGAACCAACCCTGGGCAAGTAGCTGTCATCCCACGACTGCTTGGCGCGGTCTGAAGAAGACGCCGGTGCTGATCGACAGCTCAGCGGGTGGTGCTTATGCGGGTGCCAACCTCGAAGGGTCCAGGATCAGCACCGACGACCAGGCCATCCGCGACTTGTATGGACGGCGCCACGTTGCAGTCAATTCCTGGAGGCCAAGTAACACCGCCTGGATCAGCGCAATGTCTCCTCGCAGCGCTGAATGAGATCACCGCGAAGCAGTGGCTCAATTTGCAGATTCAGTTTTCGGAGTATGGTGGAGCTGACCGGGATCGAACCGGTGGCCTCCTCGTTGCGAACGAGGCGCTCTCCCAGCTGAGCTACAGCCCCACTTGTTGGAGTGCGATGTAATTTTAGCAGCGTTCCCCAGATAGACCAACCCAACGTGCCCGCGAGGGCAAACCCCGGCTTCGCACGGAGGCTGCGTCTTTGTGCTTTGCCCGCGTTACCCGCAGTGGATCATGCCGCCGTCTATAATGTTGGAGTGAGCTCTTCAGGTTCCGTTCGACAACTCGCCTCGGCTGATTTCCCTACCCGCTGGGGACGATTCCGCATTTACGGCTTTGAAGCTACGTTTGACAACGGGACTGATCGGCCAAAGAGTGATCGATCAAAAAATGACCGGCCCAAAGAAGAAGCCGTCGCCCTGGTCATGGGAGACGTGCTCTCGGCGCCGCCGCTGGTGCGTATTCATTCCCAGTGCCTCACCGGCGATGTCTTCGGGTCGCTTCGCTGCGATTGCCGTCAGCAACTCGAGATGGCTCTATCCATGATCGCCGAACAGGGCGCGGGCGTGCTCATTTACGAGCAGCAGGAAGGACGTGGCATCGGCTTGATGGCCAAGCTGCAGGCTTACGAACTGCAGGATGCCGGGCTGGATACGGTCGAGGCCAACGAACGGCTCGGCTTTAAAGCGGATCACCGCGACTTCACGCTTCCCGGAGAAATGCTGAAGGCTCTCGGCATCGGCAAGGTTCGCCTGCTGTCGAATAATCCCGACAAAGTGTCGGCGCTGGAACAGGCAGGCATTGAGGTCGTGGAGCGAGTTCCCTGCGAAGTCGATCCCAGCCCGCACGCTGAGGACTATCTCAAGACGAAAAAGGAAAAGCTCGGCCACCTGTTCACCTCCCGCTGACCGGCGCCATCTCACCGGGTTGCTTTCTGCATTGCAGATGGTTTTAATGCCTTCATCCCCATATGCAGTTCCGCGAAAAGCACGTCCTGACCTTGTGCCTGCTGTGCTCTGTTTGCGTTGGCTACTACTTCTTTGAATTATTCCTTCCGGCGGCGCACGTAGGGGCGCTCTCACGCGAACTGGCAGGCGGATATGAATATGGCAACGACTTCTACCAGATATGGATCACAACCCAGGAACTGCTAGCCCACAGAACCGATCCCTACTCCCCTGCAATGCAGCAGAAGATTGAGACAGGATTGTACGGGCGGACTCTCGATCGCAGTGCGCGCCGCGATGCCGCGGTTCCCTATCGAGGTTATTCCTATCCACTGCAGGCGAATCTCTTGCTGGCTCCTTTGGGGCTTTTATCTTTTGAAGGCGTGCAGATCGTCTTGAGCCTGCTTCTGCCCATTTGCGTCGCGGTGGCCGTCGTGTGTTGGTGTTGGGCTTTTGGGCTGAATCTCTCCTGGTACACCTTGGCCAGCTTGAGCGTGATCGCGCTGGGCACTTGCCCGGTGCTCGAAGGGATCTATGCCCTGCAGCCCACGCTCATGGTGGCCGCCATCCTTGCGGGCGCAATGCTCCTTCTCCGGAGAAACCGGCTGGCGCTGGCGGGGATTTTACTCGCGCTCGGCTCCATGAAGCCGCACCTGATCGCCCCGCTTGTAGTGTGGCTGGCATTCTGGTCAACCAGCGACTGGCCACGCCGGAGGGCATTCCTGATCTCGTTCGCTGTGGCTTCAGCAGCTCTGCTAGTGGCAACAGAGATTTGGGTGCCGGGATGGTGGCTGGGATGGTGGCATTCTCTAAGCGCTTACCGGCAACTGAACACGCCACCGCTGATGCGTCTGGTTCTGGGGACGGCGGCCGGCTATCTCGCAAGTTTTCTTTTGATCATTTTCGGAATAGCCGCGGCAATCCGCTTTCGCCGCTGTGAAGCCGATTCTTCTTCCTTTCTCCTGGTTTCCGCTTTCGTGTTGGCCATCACCGTGTTGGTCGGATCCAGCAGCATCGCGGTCTACGACCAGTTTCTTCTGTTCCCGGCAATCCTATGGCTATGGTGCGAACGCCGAGCCATCCTGCGAAGCGGTTGGCCGGCGCGGGTTATTACGCTGCTCGGCATCGGAACCTTCCTGTGGCCGTGGGCGACGGCTTCCCTGCTTACCATTACATCTCCAGTCCTGCCATGGGCACGATCTTTTCGCGCAGTGCTGTTGCCTCTTGCGACCGCCGCTTCTTTTCCCCTTATTACTCTGCTTCTGCTGACTCTGATGGCATGGGAAGCGCTTCGCACAGTAGAAACCCCGGAACGGCAATTCCCGCGCGAGCCGGTTTCGGTCAGGTCAGAATCTTGAGCAGCTGTGCTCTGTTCTTCACCGCAAGGTTGCGAACCGCCGACCGGGCAAGAGCGCGGTAGACATCTCGTGCCAGCGGAATGCGTCGCAGCACTCCCAGATGCTTGGCCACGGTGGCTGCGTCGCCACGAATAAGAGGCCCGCTGAATCCTTTGGCGGGCCCATGCTTCGCGTAATTCGCAAGCGTCTGGCGGAGAATCGGTAGCATCATCCGGCGCGTGGAGGCGCGTGGAATCCGCGCGGCGCCAGCGACCTGTTCGGTGGTTACCAGCAGCGCGGTAAGGAGCGGGGACGCGAACGCTCCCCACGCATGATAAGCACCTTTGTCGCGCTTTCCGATTAGGAAAGGTTCCCCTCCGAGACGACGGGCGATTTGCCTCGCGGATTTAGTTGCCATACGGTCTCCTTCGATTGCGAAGGGTACGCGCGCAAGCGAAGGTATTTCGCCCGGCACAAACGTCATCAACGGGTGCACGGAGGCGACCGATGCTCCACATTTTCGCAGTGCGGACAATTCATCGCTCGTCAGCGCGCCGCTCGAGTGCAGTACCACTCGCTTCGCCCATCCATCCACGCGGGCGAACAGTTCTGCGCAGTTGCGAATCTCCCGGTCGGGTACACACAACCACAGGATATCGGCATGGCACGGATCTTTCCCGATCACAAGGGCGCTCGCTCGAAGTTTGCGCGCGAGGGCACGTGCGCGCTGCCGCGAGCCTTTTGCCGGGCGCGAGAAAATTTCGCGAATCCGATACCCCGCCGCGCTGAGCGAAGTGGCCAGAGCTTTCCCCAGGCTTCCGGCCCCGGCGATAGCGATGGTTGGTCGGCGCACGTCGGCAGCATACCAGCGTGCGCCGGGAAAATGTGCCATAGCCAGCCAGGAATCGCCCGCAAGTCTGCATGCACCCACTGCTGTCGCTTATATTCTTTGCATGCAAAAATCTCCTTGTTCTAAAAAAGCGAAAAAAGGCCCTCCCGCCCGCGTCCTTTCCCGCCGGCTTGTCTACCGCGGCCCGGTTTTCTGGATTACATCGGAGCGCGTCATTGAGCCGTCTGGCGTGCGCGCGGCGAGGGACATCGTGCGTCATACCGGATCGGTCGTCATCCTCGCTACCACCGATGGTCCCCGTGAGCCCCATGTGCTACTGGAATGCCAGTATCGGCATGCGGCCGATAGCTATCTTCTGGAGCTTCCCGCCGGACGCATCGATAAAGGCGAGAAAGCCTTGCCTGCCGCCAAGCGCGAACTGCTGGAGGAAACCGGCTACACCGCGCAGAAATGGAAGCAGATCCTGAACTTCTACGCGAGTCCGGGATTTGTGGCGGAGGCGATGACCCTGTTCTGGGCGCGGGGCCTGAAGCCGGGAGTTGCCCAACCAGAGGCCGACGAGGTCATCGAGCAACGGCTTGTACCTCTGTCGGAAGCCGTCCGGATGGTCAGGAATGGCTCCATCCGGGATGCCAAAACCATCTCCGGGGTCCTCTGGCTGGCACTGCACCAGAACGGTTCGAAGTACAGGAAATAACCCCCTTTGCCTGTGACCTGAATCCTTGACAGCCCCCTACCCCCGCCGCACAATGTGACGCAGAATCGGCAGGCAGGCCCTGGACTCCCTGGGTTGAACGGCAAGAAGGGATGCCTGCTTGAGGGGGCGCACGTGGAACGCATGAAAGGTACGGTGAAATGGTTTAACAATGCCAAAGGCTATGGCTTCATCGGCCGTGACGATGGACCCGACGTCTTTGTGCATTACAGTGCGATCACGACTGAAGGCTACAAGAGCTTGCAAGAAGGAGACACCGTCGAGTTCGAGATTACTCAGGGGCAGAAAGGCCCCCAGGCGGCCAACGTTAGCAAAGCATCCTGAAGAGCGGATCGCATTCATCTCCCCCGCATCGGCCTGTTGACGCTCGTTCGGAGTCCAGACCGGTCTATCCCACCCAACGCGTCTTCGCTGATCCCTGTCCACCTACTTCCGCTCGCGCCGCAACTTATTTAATCTGGTCTTCGGCATGGATAACAAGGCCATCGCGAACCTGCTTTACGAAACCGCCGACTTGCTTGAGATCGATGGCCAGGATTCGTTCCGCATCCGCTCGTATCGCAACGCCGCGCAGGCGATTGAAAATCTTCCGCAGCGGATTGCCGATCTGATCTCGGACCCGAAAAAAATTCTCGCGATTCCCGGCATCGGCAAAGGCATGCTCAACAACCTGCAGGAACTGTTCCGGGAAGGCCGGCTTGCCACGCATGTCGAGCTGCTCCAGAAATACCATCCCTCCATGCTGCAGCTGCTGAAAATCCAGGGGCTGGGACCGAAGACCATAGCGCTTATCTGGAGCGCCTACCAGGTCTCGGATCTCGATGGCGTGGAGAAGCTGGCGCGTGCGGGCAAAATCCGGACTCTGCCACGCATGGGCGA
>Ga0307479_10002986_pt1 | contig 15366 bp, 12 predicted proteins | sample atmos_gasesECM4C_FD_203743 | JGI IMG/M metagenome (GOLD analysis project Ga0307479, IMG submission 203743) | Hardwood forest soil microbial communities from Morgan-Monroe State Forest, Indiana, United States - atmos_gasesECM4C_515 | ecosystem: Environmental > Terrestrial > Soil > Temperate... | reverse complement strand
TTTGCAACAACTGGGAGGTCGTCCAATTGGTAGGACTCCAGACTCTGGATCTGGCTATCCTGGTTCGAGTCCAGGCCTCCCAGCCAATTCTCTTGTCCCTCTTTTGGCGCTTCTGTGGCGGCGGAAATATCACTGCGTTGATTTTTTCAGGGAAAGTTACAGGCTCGAGGAATGACGCGTGAGCAGCAGCCGTTCGCCGCGCATATCATCGCCGCGCAACTCGCGCAGCGCATAGGTCACAAACTCTGCGGTTACTCGTTTGCGCCAGGTCATGTCGAAATCCGTGTTGTCGAGCGGCTTGGCTATGCGCGCAGCAAGTGCTGCCGCTCCCGCAATGGACCCCTGATTCAGAGATCTGCCGATAAGCGAGTGGGATGCTTCTGCGGCAATCAACGGCAGGCAGGCCACCGAGCCCACAACAATACGCGCATCTTCGACGCCGCCATTCTTTGAAAGACGCGCTGCGGCCGCAACCGATAGCACCGGAAAATCAAAAGAGCCGCGGCGCCGCAATTTCCAGTACACGCTTTTCCAGCCGTGCAAGGAATCCACGAACACGTCCGTCAGCAGCTCATTGGGCTGGCGCTTCATGTAGTGGATGCCGTCGTTTTGATACAGCTCCGCCAGGGGAACTTCGCGTTCGCCCGAACGCGACACCAGCCGGACTCGCGCGCCGAGCACCATCAGCGCCGGCGCAGTGTCCGTCGAAGAGACCGCCATGCACTTTGCGCTGCCCGGAGCGACCCAGCAGATGTCGCCGTCCTTCTTCAGGCAGAAGCCAATCGCTTTCCGCCACTCGTAGTTTTGATCGTAGTAGTTGCAGCGGGTGTCTAGGCAGAGATTCCCGCCGAGCGTGGCCATGTTGCGGATTTGCGGCGTGGCCACAAAGGATGCGGCTTGCGCCAGGGCCGTCAATCCGTTGCGGAATAGCGGGTCTGCCGCAATTTCAGAGAGGGTGAGGCAAGCGCCCAGCCGCGCGCTTGAAGCGCCCAGCTCCAGGCGATGCAATTCTTGAATGTGGTTCAGGCTCAGCAACGTTTTCGGAACTTGCTGCCGCCGTTTCATGTTTGGCAGCAAATCCGTTCCTCCGGCAAGCGGCATGGCCCGCGGGCCTTCGCCGTCGAGAATACGCGCCGCTTCCGCCACCGTTTGAGGCGCGCGAAATTCGAAAAGAGGCAGGCGCATCATGGCGTGAGCACTTTCTCTTTCGCGGCGGGCCGTTTCGCGCCGTGCGCAACGTCGTTCACCGCGTTGCCGTCCCCGCCTTCCCATGGCGGAGGAACGCGCAGCGCTTCCGGCCACTCTACGTGCGGGAAATGGTCCGGGCCAAAGCGCGGCGGCCGCCCCGCTTTTTTCTCGGCCAGCGCCTTCATGATTTTTTCCGGCGTAATCGGAACTTCGTCGATGCGCACTCCCACGGCGTCGTAAACCGCGTTGGCCACTGCCGGCATGATCGGCAGCAGCGGGCCTTGCCCGACTTCCTTGGCGCCAAACGGGCCGCGCGGATCGGGATCCTCGATGAGATCCGTGGTTACTTCGGGCATGTCCAGCGAAGTCGGGCTCTTGTATTCGAGCATGGAAGGAAACTTGTGCACCAGCGCGTGGGACAGCCGCTTCGGCAAGCGGCGAAACTCCTGCTCCTCCATGAGCGCCTCGCCCAGGCCCATATAGACGCTGCCTTCCACTTGCCCGCGCACCAGCGTCGGATTCAGCGCGCGCCCGATGTCGTGCGCAATCCAAACCCTGGGAACGTGAACCCAGCCGGTTATGGTATTCACTTCCACTTCGATGACGGCGGCCGAATAGGAATACGTGGGCGACGGCCCCACGCCGCCGCCCTTGTAGAGCGCCGGCGATTTTGGAGGAGTGTAGGAGCCAACGGTGCCTATAGTCCCGAAGCGCGCTTCCGCCAGGCAAACGGCTTCCGCAAAGTTCACTCCCTTTTCGGGCGTTGCGGAATCAAACACGCGTTTGTCAGCGAATCGCATTCTTTCCTTGGGCACTTCCAGTTTCAGCGCCACGGCTTCCGCAAGCAGCACTTTCCCGCGCTCGGCGGCCTGCAACGCGGCGTTCCCCGCCATCAGCGTTACTCGGCTCGAATAGGAACCCAGGTCTACGGGCCCCAAGTCCGTGTCGCCCGTGAACAGCCGCACATCAAACGGATCGATTCCCAGTACTTCCGCGACAATTCCCGCCAGCACGTCGTCCGATCCCTGTCCGATTTCCGTGGCCCCGCAGAAAATGCTGACGCCGCCGCCGCGATCGAATTTCAATTGCACGCCCGAATGCGGCATCTTGTTCCAGTAAATCGGCAAACCTGCTCCCGTCAAATATGCGGAGCAAGCCAGGCCCACGCCATGCCCTTCAGGGAGCTTGCCGAATTTCTCTTTCCAATTTGAGCTTTTTGCGACTCGCCGGATGCACTCCGCAAGATTTACCGTTCCCAGCCGCAGAAAATTCGCTGTCACGGTATTCGGAGCTTCCACAATGCGCAAGCGCAGCTCCGCGGGATCGAGCCGCAGTTTCTCCGCGATCTTATCGAGCTGTACTTCCTGCCCGAAGCGCGGCTGCGGCGTGCCGTGCCCGCGTTTCGGGCCGCACGGCGGCTTGTTCGTGAACGTGCGGCAGCCCTCATAGCGATAGCGCGGAATGTGATACGTCGTCGTTTGCAGCGCTCCGGCGTAATACGTGCTTGCCACCCCGTACGAACCATAGGCGCCACCGTCGATGAGCGTCTGCAAATGCATTCCCGTGATGGTGCCGTCTTTTTTCACTCCGGTCTTGAATTTCATCAGCACCGGATGCCGGCCTCGGTGGCAGTAAAACACTTCTTCTCGCGTCAGGCAGATTTTCACCGGGCGGTCGAGAACGAGCGCGGCCTTTGCCACCACGATCTCGTGATTGAAAGGATCGCTCTTCCCGCCAAAGCCGCCGCCATTGGGCGTGGCGATGACGCGAATGTGCGCCGCCGGCATTTCCAGCACTTTCGCCAAAGCCCTGTGCAAATAGTGGGGCGTCTGCGTGCTCGACCAAATGGTCAGCTTTCCGTCGGGGTCTTTGATGGCCACCGAAGCGTGTTGCTCGATGGGGAGATGGGTGTTGCCCTGGTAGAAAAAAATGTCTTCGAAAATTTCGTCTGCTGCGCGAAAACTTTGCTCGACGTCCCCGAATTCCAAGGCCACCTGTTTGTGCATGTTTCCCGTCTCGCCGTATTCGTGGATGCGCGGCGCTGGCGTGGTCAGCGCCTCCTCGGGATCGGAAATGGTCGTCAGAATCTCGTAGTCCACATCGATCAAATCCAGCGCGTCGAAAGCTGTCAACTCTTCGCGAGCGATGACCGCGGCAACCGGGTCGCCCACGTGACGCACATGGTCCACGCAGAGCGCTTGCTCGTCTTGGCTGACCGGCAAGATGCCGTATTGAATCGGCAGGTCTTTCCCGGTGAGCACCAAATAAACGCCGGGGTGCGCCAGCGCGCGGGAAAAATCAATCTTGCGAATTCGCGCGTGCGGGTGCGGCGAGCGCAGCAATTTGCAATGCGCCATCCGCGGCAGAAAAATATCATCGGCGAAGCGGGTTTGCCCGATGACCTTGGCGCGTCCGTCAACGCGCCGCCGCGGCACGCCGATGACCCGCAAGCCATCGCTTTTTGCCCCGGATTGCTGGGGAATTGCCTTCGATTTTTCCTTTTCGTCTGGCATCTGGCTTCTCAGAGTTCTCTCGTTTCCGAACTGTGGTAAAACCTAGCCGGCCTTCTTCCCTGTCCCTGCAATCTTGACCATCGCCGCTTCCACCGCCTCGAAAATTTGCAGATATCCCGTGCACCGACACAAATTCCCGGAGAGCGCTTCGCGAATCTGGTCGCGGCTGGGATGCGGATTTGCGTCCAGCAGCGCTTTTGCTGTGACCAGAATCCCCGGCGTGCAATATCCGCATTGCGCTGCGCCCAGGTCTGCAAAGGCGTCCTGCAGCGGATCGAGCTTTCCGTCTTTCCCGAGCCCTTCGACCGTCAGCACATTTCTCCCGTTGCACTCCAGCCCCAGCACTAGACAAGAGAGCACCGGCTTGCCGTCCAATAGAACTGCACACGCGCCGCATTCCCCCAGTTCACACCCGTGTTTCGTGCCGGTATGCCCCAGATCCTCCCGCAACACTTCCAGCAGCGTCTTGTAAGGAGCGAACGCGACGTCCGTTGCTTCTCCATTCAGCGTCAACCGGATTTGCGCCGTCTTTTGCGATTCAACGGGAAACGTTGCCACCAGCTATCACCTTTCGAGCGGTCTGCCGCTCGCCACACTATTTCGCGCAGCTTGGGAAATCCGTCTGTGAACCTCTCGCCGCGTCTCTCTTTCGGCCTCAAGTGCCCGAACCGCCCGCGGAGCTTCCGCATTGGCCGACAAGCCGCGGATCAAATAGTCCGCCAGGCCTTCCGCGATTTCTTCTGCAGTCAACTGCCCCTCCGGGCGAAACCATTGCACGCTCCAATTCAACGCGCCGAGCATGGCGCGCGCCACCAGTGCCGCGTTGCCGGAGATAAACTCGCCGGTCCGCATGCCACTGGCGATCAGGCTTCGCACACCCAGCTCATAGCGGTCGCGTTTCGCCACCAGATAGCGTTGCTGCCGCGCGGGCAACGCATTGGTCAGCAAGTGCGCTGCGGAACCTTCCACTTCATCCAGCAGGCATCGCAAATGAGAAATGATCACCAGGCGCAGTCTTGCGCCGGCGCTACCCTTCGCGCGCCGCGCTTTTTCGAGCGCCCCGATCATGCGATCCAGAGAACTGTCCTGGCAGAAAAAAAGAATTTCGTGCTTGCCCTGGAAGTAGTTGTAGAGATTCGCGGGAGAAAGCTCTGCGGCCGCGGCAATGTCGCGCATCCCGGTTTCCCCGAAGCCGCGCGAGCGAAACTGCCGCCCCGCGGCGCGCAGGATTTCCAGCCGCCGCGCCAGGTACCGCCGCTGCTGGCGCCCGTTGCGCGAAGCCTTGGATGGAGGGTCGAACGGCACAGTTCTTGTCTTTGGAAGCCGCCTTTCTGTGGAAAACAGCTTCAATTCCGAGTGTCGCTCTTTTGCTTATCCGTGTCAACATATTCTGAACACCTGTTCAGAATGTGAATGTGAGTTCAGTCTTAGCACAGGCTTTAGTCTGTGCCCTGAGGTAGGTTGGTTATAGTGATTGCTAAGAGCCAGGAGCACAGACTTCGGTCTGTGCTTTCAAGTTCACAAGCATTGCCCAGAGTTCACTCCAGCCTCTGGAATCGCCGCGCCTTCATCTCAAAACGCCCGAGCGCCCCTGGTTGCGCCACAGTAACAGTGGGTCGCAGCGACAGCGCGCGGTAAATTGCCTGTTCCACGTGCGCGCGCACGCTCTCCGCATCGTGCCCGGAAATCACCTCAATCTGCACTTCCAGGTCGTGCATCGCTTGCCGCGTCCTCACGTTCACGCGGAATTCATCCACCGCGGTAAACTGCCGGATCACGTTTTCAATCGCCGTGGGATACACATTCACGCCGCGCACGATGACCATATCATCGCTGCGCCCCAGCAAACCTCCGTCAAAGAGCGCAAACGTGCGCCCGCATGCGCACGGCCCCCGGTTCAGCCGCACCAGGTCCCCCGTGCGGTAGCGAATCGCCGGAAATCCGGGCCGCCCCAGGTTCGTTATCACCAGCTCTCCGGTTTTGCCCGCTTGCATTTCTTCGCTGGTTTGCGGGTCGATCACCTCGATGATGAACTCGCTCTCGATCGCGTGAATCCCGCCCGGCTGCGCCTCGCATTCGAAGCTGTGCGCTCCCACTTCCGAAGCGCCCGCGTGATCGAAGCATTTCGCTCCCCACGCCGTTTCCATGCGCGCTTTGGTTTGCGCTACGTTTGCGCCCGGCTCGCCCGCATGAATCAGCGCGCGAACGGGAAGAGCCCGCAAATCGAAGTCTTGTTCGCGCGCAATTTCCGCGAGCCGCAGCGCGTACGTCGGCGTCAAGCACACCACCGTGGCCCCCAGGTCCCTCATCATGTGCAGGCGCTGCAGCGAATCCCATCCCCCGCCGGGAATCATCATCGCTCCAAGTTGCCGCGCTCCTTCCACCGCCGCCCAGAAGCCGATAAATGGGCCAAAAGAAAAAGGCAAAAAGATGCGATCCTTTGCCGTCACGCCCGCGCCGCGCAAAACGTATTCCCAGCATCGGCCCCACCACTCCCAGCTTTCCGTCGTGTCCACCACGCGCAGCGGCGCGCCCGTGGTTCCCGAAGTCTGATGGACGCGCGAGTAGGCCTCCGGCGGAAAAGTGGTGTTCGTGCCAAACGGCGGCGCTTCTTCCTGGGCGCGCACCAGATCCGCTTTGTGCGTGAAAGGGAGCTTGCGCAGGTCCTCGAGCGATTTGATTTCTTCTGCCGCGACGCCCGCTTCGCGCCATTTTCTCGTGTAGAAGCGGTTGCGGCCGGAGACCACGCGAAGCAATTCCTGCAATTTTTGCCACTGTACTTCGCGCAGGCGCTCACGCGACGCTTTCTCCATCGGCTGGTCGGCGGTCATCATGGTCGCCAGACTCTTACTTGGGGAATAGCCGCGCCGCGTTGTCATACAGGATTTCCCGCTTGGCACCCGCCCCGATCGGCAACGCGTTGAACTTTTCGATGTTCCCTTTGATCTCGGGGACGCCGGGCCCGGGCCAGTCCGTGCCCCACAAGACTTTGTCGGCGATTTCTTCGATTCGTGGAAAATACTCCATGAGTTTTTGCGGCGGAATTCCCGAAATGTCCATGTACATATTCTTATGCCGGCGCACCAAAAAAAATGCTTCATTCATCCACAGCGGCCTTCCCCCGTGCGCCAGAATGACCACGAGATTGGGATAATCGATCGAGATGTCATCGCACAGCATCGGGTGTGCGTGGAGATTTCGCGCGCCTGGAAAAATCGAAGTTCCCGTGTGAATCATGATCGGCAAACTGTTGGCTTGCGCCCGCTCGTAGACCGCCGCGAGCTCGCGGTTGCCATCCATGTAATCGTTGGGCGAAAGCGCTTGGTGCGAAGGATGCATCTTGATGGCGCGAATCCCCAGCTTCGCCAGACGGTCTACCTCGGCGCCCGGATCGCGAACCGTCCCGGGGAGTACGCCGCCGAACGCGATGAGCCGCTCCGGCGCCGCGCTGCAGTATTTCGCGCTCCAGTCGTTCACTTCCGGGGTGAAGCCGATGATTTTCGGCGCCACGTAGTTGATCAGTCCCGCGCGCTCCACTCCCAGCGTGTCGAGGAAATTCAGAAATGCTTTGGGATCGGCGGAATAGCGCTCCACGTCCGCGTAGTCTTTGCGCCCTTTCTTGATCAGCTCCAGCGCCGAGGACTTTACCATCTGGTACGGCATGATGTGGATGTGGATGTCGATGATCGGTTGCACTCTCTCCCGCCCCCCTTCACTTCCCCGCCGCAGTCAGCGTCTCACCTTGCGGAGTCAATGGTGCACGGCGCCCGCCGAGTGCGCCAGTTTTTTCAGGTCCACGCTCTCATCCGCAGCCTCTTCCGGCGTCACGCGCGCGCCCGCCGCCATCAGCTTGCGGCCGATCATATGGTCCATCGGCCGATTGATCGAGTCGATGGCCATCAGCCGCCCGCCCTGAAAATAGAATACGGATAGTTTCTGCGCCTCCGCGCTCCCTCGCGTCACGATGCGGTCGTGCCCATGAGAAATTCCGGCCATTTGTAGCTTCAAATCGTATTGATCGCTCCAAAACCACGGCAAAGCAGTGTAGCGGTTTCGCCGGCCCACGATGGTGCTTGCCGCACATTGCGCCTGGTCGGCCGCGTTCTGCACCGATTCCAGTCGAATCCGCGCACCTGCAAACACACAAGGGAACTCCACACAATCGCCGACGGCGAAGATGTTTTCATCTTCTGTTTGCAAGTATTCATCGACCACAATTCCATTTCCTGTGCGAAGCCCCGCGTCGCGCGCTAATTCCATGTTGGGAACGACGCCGACGCCCACCACCACCAAATCGGCGCGGAGCTGCGATTCATCGCCGAGCGCCACGCTTTCCGCTTTTCCGCCCCGGCCTTGAATCCTTGCGACCGTTGCGCCGCACACGACTGTTGCTCCTTTGGCGGTATGCAGCTCGCGGTAAAATTCCGAAATGATGGGCGCCACCGCCCGCGACATCAGCCGCGGCAGAACCTCCAGAACCGTCACCGTTTTCCCCAGTGTGCGCGCCACCGCCGCCAGCTCCAGCCCGATGAACCCGCCGCCGATTACCACAACATCTTCCACGTTTTTCAGGTGGTCTCGTATCGCGATCGCTTCCTCGAGCGAACGCAGATACACAACTCCATCGAGCTCGGCGCCAGTAACCGGCAATTTGCGGTTGCGGCTGCCGGTGGCGAGGACCAGTTTTTCGAAGGGAATTCGGCGGCCGGATTCCAGCCTCACCGAGCGGCTGCTCCGGTCTATCGCTGAAACTCTCTGGCCGGCGAGCAATTCGATCCGGTGGCCTTGATAGAAATTCTGCGGCCGCAATTGGATGCTTTCGAAATCCTGCTGGCCAAGCGCGAAACTTTTTGACAGCGGCGGCCGCTGATAAGGAATCTGCGGCTCTTCGCCGATCAGCATAATCGGCTCCGCATATCCTTCCGCGCGCAACGAAGCGGCGGTTTGAAATCCCGCCTGCCCCGTCCCCACAATGACGGTTCCCGCGCCCATTAACGTTGCTTCTCCGGAATCCGAACGGTCAAGCCGCCCAGCTCCGTGGTCATTTTGATCTGGCAGCTCAATCGGCTAGTGGGCTGGCGTTCCACGGCGGCGATTTCGAGCACCGCTTCTTCCGTGTCGCTCGCCGGCGGAAGCTGACCGTAGAACTTCTCATCGACAAACACGTGACACGTGGAGCACATGCACACGCCGCCGCATTCCGCAACGATTCCGTCGATGCCGTTCTTGAGCGCCGCAGCCATCACCGTTGTGCCCGCCGGCACTTCCACTTCGCGCGCCTCGCCTTTGGCCGAAATGTACGTAACTTTAGGCATTTACGACACACACCAAAACCCAACCTGCGAACCTGCCTCGCTTCCGTTTCCTTGGGTGTTGCCGCCGGGTTAGTTGAACCGAACGTATTCGAAATTCAACTGCTGATTGTTGATCCCGCGCGACGGCGGCGCAATCCAGTTGGCGAATTTCCCCGGCTCCGTCACGCGTCCGCTCATCAGCGATTGCACGAAGGCGTAGTCCTGCTGGCTCGGCAGCCATTCGGGTTCGTGTTTCTTCCAGGCCTCTTCGGTCAAAACTTGCCCGTCAAGAGTGATGAAATGCCCCGCAAAATTTCCGATGGCGCGGTGAAAGCCTTTGTGTGGCAGCGTCAGGCGGAAGGGAATTCCCGCTTTGTCGATGACCCGCTGCCAGCGGCTCACCCCCGATTCGATTTCGCGAATGTAGTCGTCGCGCAGCCTTTCATTCAGCGCCGTCAGCGCCGGAACGTTCTTCGTGATGATTTTGCCTCCGGACACTTCCGAAACCGGATACTCCGCCTCGCTCAGCACGTGGTCGTCATTGATTTTCGTTTCCTCGAACCGCCCCTTGAGCCCGCTGGTAAAGTAATTCGCCGCGTTCGAGGAGACATCCGAGCCGTAGAGGTCCAGCGTCACGCTGTAGTGAAAGTTCAGGTATTTCTGGATGGTTGGCAGGTCGATCGCGCCCAGCGCGCGCACCGCCGACGGGTCTTCAACTTTGTTTTCCTTCATCAGTTCGCACGTTCGCTGGATGATCCGGGTCACGCCCGTCTCGCCTACGAACATGTGGTGCGCTTCTTCAGTGAGCATGAAGCGGCAGGTCCGCGCCAACGGGTCGAACCCGGATTCCGCCTCCGCGCAGAGCTGGAATTTCCCGTCGCGGTCGGTAAAAAACGTGAACATGTAAAACGCCAGCCAGTCCGGCGTCGGCTCGTTGAACGCGCCCAGAATGCGCGGGTTATCCGTATCGCCCGAGCGCCGCTCCAGCAGCGCTTCGGCTTCTTCGCGGCCGTCGCGCCCGAAATATCGGTGCAGCAGGTACACCATGGCCCACAAGTGCCGTCCTTCTTCCACATTCACCTGAAAAATGTTCCGCAGGTCGTACAACGAGGGGCAACACAGCCCCAGCATCTTTTGCTGCTCCACGGAAGCTGGTTCCGTGTCTCCTTGCGTGACGATGATGCGCCGCAGCGTCGAGCGGTATTCTCCGGGCACCTCTTGCCATGCGGGCTGTCCCTTGTGCGTGCCGAAATTCACTTGCCGCTGTTCATCGCGCGGCTGCAGGAAAATTCCCCAGCGATATTCCGGCATCTTCACGTAGCCGAATTGCGCCCAGCCGTCCGGCTCCACGCTGGTCGCCGTGCGCAGGTAGACGTCATAATTGAGGCTCTCGGTCGGCCCCATGTCGTGCCACCAGCCCAGGAACGCCGGCTGCCAATGCTCCAGCGCACGCTGCAAGACTCGGTCTCTCCCCAAGTCCACGTTGTTCGGAATTTTTTCCGTGTAGTTGATCATGACTGCTCCTCAGTTCCGTGGCGCAAACGCAGTGACCCTTCCGCTTCTAAACTTTCTCCCAGTCGAATTTCACCGGTGCGCCCGTGCCATACACTTTCAGCGCTCCGTTCGGGCCCACCGCGTTGGGCCGCACAAAGATCCAGTTCTGCCACGCCGAGAGCCGCCCGAAAATGCGCGTCTCCGGCGTCTCCATGGGTCCAAACCGCAAGTTTGCTTCTAGGCCAGTTAGCGCGTCGGGCGATTGCGCCGCTCGTGATTCGATCGCTTGGCGGATTTCATCGTCCCAGTCGAGTTCATCTGGCGCCGCACTGACCAAACCGGCCTCGAGCGCTTCGCGCGCCGAAAGTTTTCGCCCGATCTGCTTTCGCAAGGATTCCAACTGCGCCCGGTCGTCGTAGAACCGCGCGGCGAGCCGCGAGAGATGATTCACCATGGGCAGTGCGCCAAAGTTCATCTCCGACAGCGTTATGGCAGCGGCGGTTTCGCCCGCCGCCGTATCCCGCATGTAGACGCGGTCCGCGGCCAGCGCCAGTTCGAGCAGCGTGCCCGCAAAACAAGATCCCGGTTCGACAATCGCGTAAATCGAACGCGATGTCACTTCCAGCCGCGCGAACGTGCGCCGCATCATCCCTAGGACTTCGCGCACGAACCAATTCTTCTGATGGCTCAAGATAAACGCATCCATCGCGAAAACGGCATCGGGATTCCCGGCCGTTTTCATCAACCAGAGGCCTAGCTCGAGTTCGTTGGTGCGCAGACTGAGAATGGCGTCGTCTAGCTCGCGCGCCATCTGCAGCGGCCACCAGTGCGCGCCGCTCGCAACTGCAGCTTCCATCGTCGGCCCAGGCGTTTTCTTCGGAGCGCGCACGGTAATCGTCGCGGTGCGCCCGGCCCGGTTGTATTGCACGTCCACGAATTCGTAATGCAGCCCCGTTTCATCGGCGAGTTTCTTCAGCGGTGTGAGCGGAACGCCTTTTTCATCCTTCGGCCGGTCGGACTGCTCCGCAAGCTTCCGCGCGCGCTGTTTCACGTGCTCCGCAAACTGCTGCGGCTTGACGATCTCGTCCACCAACCGCCAATCTTTTGCTCTTTGCCCGCGCACACCGTCCTGGCTCGTGCAGAACATGTCGGCAAGGTCTTTGCGGGCTTTTCTCTTGTCCGTGAGGCGCGTCAGCCCGCCCGTTCCCGGCAGAACCCCCAGCAACGGAAGCTCCGGCAAGCTAACCGCGGACGAACGGTCATCCACCAGAATGATTTCGTCACAGGCCAGCGCCAATTCGTAACCGCCGCCAGCGGTAGTTCCGCTGCACGCGCTGATAAACTTCAGCCCCGAATGCCGGCTGGCATCCTCGATTCCGTTGCGCGTTTCATTGGTGAAGCGGCAGAAGTTCACTTTCCAGGCGTGCGAGGAAAGCCCCAGCATGTAGATGTTGGCACCGGAGCAAAAAATGCGGTTCTTGGCGCTGGCAATAACTACGGAACGAATCTCCGGATGCTCGAACCGGATGCGTTGCAACGCATCGTGAAGTTCGATGTCCACGCCGAGGTCGTAGGAGTTCAGTTTCAGTTTGTAGCCTGGACGAATCCCGCCGTCTTCGGCCACGTCCATTGTCAGCGTCGCTACGGGACCATCAAAGGAGACCTTCCAGTGTTTGTACCGCGACGGATCGGTCTGGTAGTCGACGGCCGCCGGCTTGGCCTGAGTTTCGTGAGATACCGCAACGTCCACAACGTCCTCCTATTGCTGTCGCAGCAGGTTCGCGCGCAAGGTCGCTTTAAGCTCCGCAAAACTATCTTCCGCGGAAGTTTCGGAAGTATCCAGGCAGAGGTCCGCCTTCCGGTAGAGCGGCTCGCGGGCCTCGAGAATGCGCCGCAAGTCTTCCATGGCCTGGTCGTTCGCAGCCATGGGACGAAGGTCTCCTTGAGCCATCACGCGCGACATATGCTCTTCCGGCTGCGCCTTAATCCACACCGTGTAGCAGTTCGCGAGAAGAAGATCGAACGTCTCCTTTTCCGAGACGACTCCGCCACCCACGGAAATCACCGCGCGCTGATTCTCCTTCAAGACTCGCTCGAGTGTGCGCTTTTCAATGGCACGAAAGCCTGACTGTCCGTAGAGCGAAAAGATTTCGCCGAGGGGCATCCCGGTTTCTTTTTCAATTTCGCTATCCAGTTCGACAAAGGCATGGCCGGCTTCCGCAGCCAGCTTTGCGCCGAGCGTAGATTTTCCCGCTCCGCGCATTCCGATCAGCGCGATGCGCATGCGGCGCGCTTTTTCTTCGTGGCCGAAATCGCGCATCAACCGGAAGGCCACTTCCTCGAGGCGGTGTTGCGGCAGCCGCTCCAGGAATCGCATGATAAGTTTTTTCTCGGCGGGCCCGGGGGTTTCCGGAGAGAACAACTCGGCGAGAGAAACGTGAAGGGCGCCCGCGATTCTTTGCAACAGCACAACCGAGACGTTACCTTCGCCCGATTCCACTTGCGCCAAATGCCGCTCGGAAACATCGGCTTCCTGCGCTACCATCTTGCGTGTAAGGCCCAGGCGATCGCGCAATTCGCGGACCCGCTTTCCCAGGAAAGCAAGGAAATCGTCAGGGGTGGGCGGCGCGGGCCTCGAGAGAGTGGAGACTTTGGGCAGCGTGCTCGTAGGCATTCTCCGGTAAAGCGAATCTGCATATGCAGTATAGTACAGATGGCGTTCGCTAGGTCAAGTAGAAAAGTGGAGTTTTTGTTCACATGGCTTGCGCTGTCTTTAAAGAGTGAACAAGTCAACTCAAGTGCTGTTATTTTAATGAGATAAGGACGGCATCATAAGTTGACAGGCTGCAAAACAGCTGGATTTTTGCTATTGGGATATGCATTATTGTGCTGGTCGAAGGCATCTGAGGCAGCAAAGGGGCGAAGCCGTGACCTGGCGTGCGAACAGAGTACTTTGTCGAGCAAAGTGAATCTGGGGGGAATTGATTATGAAACTGGCGAATTACGTTTCCGGAGAATGGGTGCAAGGAGCGGGGGCGGGAGAGGCATTGGTTGATCCCGTGACCGGGGAGGAATTGACGCGCATCTCCTCGCAAGGGATCGATTTGAAAGCGGCGCTGGATTTTGCGCGTACAGAAGGCGGGCCGGCGCTGCGGCAACTCAGCTACGTCCAGCGCGCGGATATGCTGGCCAAAGTTGGCGAAGTACTCTCGGGGAAGCGCGACGAATACTTCCGGCTATCGCTTCTGAATCTCGGAGCCACGCAAGCGGATGCCTCCTTCGACGTGGACGGCGCACTTTATACCATGAAGTATTACGCTAAGATTGGGCGCGCGCTGGCGGAAGGGAGAATGTTGAAGGAGGGCGCGGTGGTGCCGCTGTCCAAGACGGGGGTGTTTGCCGGGCAGCACTTTCTGATGCCCAGTAAAGGCGTGGCAGTCTTCATCAATGCTTTTAATTTCCCCGCGTGGGGCTTCTGCGAAAAGGCGGCTCCGGCACTTCTTTCGGGCGTGCCAATCGTCGTGAAGCCCGCTTCTCCTACGGCGTGGCTGGCCCACCGCATGGTGGAAGACGTGGCGAAGGCGGGCCTTTTGCCGCGCGGGGCCATCTCGATCGTTTGCGGCGGCGCCCGCGAACTGCTCGAGCACGTACGCGAGGAAGATATCGTTTCCTTTACAGGATCCGCTGACACAGCCGCGCGGCTGCGCTCTCATGCCAACGTGCTGCGACGCTCGGTACGCGTGAACATCGAAGCGGACAGCATCAATTCTGCGATCCTGGGGCCTGATTGCGGCCCGGGATCGCAACTCTTCGACCTGCTAGTCAAGGAAGTCCTCAAGGAGATGACGCTGAAGGCAGGCCAAAAGTGCACCACGATTCGGCGGGTGTTCGCGCCGCGGAAACAGCTTCGGGCATTCGGAGAAGCCGTGTCTTCGTCCTTGAGCGCAGTGAAAATCGGGAATCCGCGGAACGCCGAGGTGAAAATGGGCCCAGTGGTGAACAAGGCGCAACAGGCGGCCTGCTTTGCAGGCATTCAGAATTTGCGAGCGGAATCTTCGGTGGTATTCGGCGGGAACGGAAATTTTCAGCCGGTGGATGCAGATGCGCAGAAGTCGGCGTTCGTCCCGCCGACGCTGCTCTCGTGCGATAACGGGCAAGCAGCGAAAAATGTGCACGAGATCGAAGTGTTTGGCCCGGTGGCGACGCTGATTGCGTACGATAGCCCAACGGATCTCATTGCTATGATTCGCCGGGGAAGCGGTTCGCTGGTGGCTTCCGTTTTTTCCGATGACCCGGGGTTTCTGCAAGAAGTGGCGCTGGGCATCGGGGACATGCACGGCAGAATCGTGGCGGTAGACTCTTCCGTGGGCAGCCAGCACACCGGGCATGGCAACGTAGTGCCCAGTTGCCTGCACGGCGGGCCGGGCAGGGCGGGAGGAGGCGAAGAGCTTGCGGGGTTACGGGCGCTGCTGCTCTACCATCGGCGGTTTGTTGTGCAGGGGCCGGTGAATTACATTAAAGAATTGTCGGGATTGTGCGCGGATACGAGTCTTCTCTATTCATAGAGGACGGTGTAATTCACAAATTCGCTTCGGCTTTACTTTGAATTTCCCGAAAATTGCTTCCCATTAGGTTGCACCAACACGGTCCATCAGGCGCCACGAGAGCAGTCAGTCAAGCGTGAAGGAAACGAAAAGCAGCCTCTGTTCGCGCTGAATTTGCAAGGCAACCGGCCCTCCAGGCGGCAGGGATTTCAGTGCGCTGCGAAGGAGGTCCAGTGTGGTCATGCGTTCTCCATTGAGAGTGCGAATCACGTCCCCCGCAAGCAAGGGCACTTCCACGCTTGCTCCAGTGGAGCGCGCGGCGACGAAGATGCC
>Ga0307479_10002985_pt1 | contig 15372 bp, 16 predicted proteins | sample atmos_gasesECM4C_FD_203743 | JGI IMG/M metagenome (GOLD analysis project Ga0307479, IMG submission 203743) | Hardwood forest soil microbial communities from Morgan-Monroe State Forest, Indiana, United States - atmos_gasesECM4C_515 | ecosystem: Environmental > Terrestrial > Soil > Temperate... | reverse complement strand
ATACGTCTCGGACAGGTCGATTTCTGTGGCGACACACCAGGCGTGGTCGTCGGGCCACCAGAGGTTCGGAGGATGCTGAAAATCTCCAAGGCTGAGTGACGTCACCGCGTCGATCGGGCCTGGAAATAGGAAGTACGCCCGATGCGGCAGCATCAATCGGGGCAGACCGGCAAAGGCATTCAACTCCGATACGCCGTACCCTTCCCAGAGGCCGAGGTAACAGCGGTCGGGCGTGGTGGTGTGCGCCCGCAGGATCGCCACGAGCCGCTCGCCGTCGTCAATCGGGAGCTTGCCTTCTGACGGCACCATTCCCCACGTGGGAAACCGCTGGCCAGGGAAGGCGGGAAGGTTCGCGATCCGATGGAACTGCATCAGTGGATGCACCGTACGTCCCGTCCAGGAGGCGATCTCCGACCAGCGGACGGGTTCGAAGCCGCGTTCGGTCTCGCGCCAGGCGGGATGGAGCACCCGAGCGTACGCCTCGAAACCCTCCGGCACCAGGCTCCCGACGGCCACGCCCTCTCGGTTACTACCCGGGCCCCAGGTCCACAGGCGTTGCTGGAGCCAGCCGCCCGGCGAGACGTCACGCAGTGGCCGGCCGGCGTCCCATCGCCGTTTCACGACCGTCAGGTTAGATGTTGGATTAGGGTGCCGGCGTCGGATGCGCGCTTTGCGTGTTCTGCTGGCCCTCGATCGTAATCTGCCCGGTTATAAGATAGGGGGCTCGGCCGTTCTCGCGGATGAACCCCATCGTCACCATCATGGCGACGGTCAGCACCGCCGACAGCACCAGCAGCCGTTGCTCGCCACGGCGCGCGGTTCCCCAGACCACGCCCGGCAACCCGCGCAGATACCACACCACGGCCGCGATCGCAATCAGGCTGTAGCCGATCAGGGCGAGGATTTTCCATGGGATCATCGAGCCCAGCGGATTGATCAACCCGCCCTGCCAGAAAGGCCGGTCCAGCCCGGCGGCCACCACCGCGTCGTACGTGAAGTTCAGGTGATAAGGGAGGGCCGCCAGCACGGTGCTGGCGATCAATCCGGCGGTGGCCAGCTTGAGCAGGCCAGCGCCCGGAGCGCCATCGGTGCGAAGCCGGCGGGTGAAGTAGGTGACGGCAACGATGAAGATCAACCCCAGCAGGGTGATCTGCCAGAGGAATACGGGGCTCAGCGTGCCGAACATCATCTTGTACCAGGCGGAGTAGGCGTGGAGCTGAATCTCCTTGGCGTAGGAGTAGCCCACGATCGGCTGCATCAGTGTCATGCCGACGCCCCAGAGCAGCCCGAAGCTACCGGCCCAGTCGTAGAAGGCTTTGTCTTCCGGGTTGCGAGCGCGCCGGAAGCGGATGGCGCAAAACGCGGCAGTCACGAAGCCGATGTAGGCGAGGTTGCCGACCGTACGATGAACCGTCAGCGGATACGAGGTCGGGTTCAGGGCCAGCCGCAGCGGATTCTGCGGATTGGTCGGGGTCAGCATGTAGCTGGCGACGATATCGATCATGTAGACCTGCAGGAACGAGGCGACGGCGAGCAGGCCGCCGATCGCCATGTGGACGCCCTTGAAGGAACGAAGCGCGTCCCAGGAGTAGTACCAGATGTAGGCGAGGGAGACCTGCAGCACGAAAGTCGCGGCCTCGATGACCAGGGGCCACCAGGCAATCGTCAGCATGGTCGACCAGAAATGGCCCCAGAAGCCCACCAGCAGCACCGTGATCAGCAAGATCGCGATGGTCGAGCTGACGCTGAAGTAAAGGGTGATGAATCGGCCCAGCCCATGGGCGAGCCGGTCATAGCGGCGTCGCTGGCGCGCGTATCCGAGGAACTCGATCGCGGGCGCCAGCTCACCGGCGCCGCTGACGAGACCGGCAAGCAGGATGTGGATCGAAAACAGGGTGCCGATCGCGGCCTGGCTGCCGATCCGGTTGTTGCCCTGCGGCGCCTGGGGTGGCAGCTGGGCAGCCAGCTGGTGAACGGCCGGAGCGACTGCGGCCACCAGACCGATCACTGGTTAAAAAGCCTCCCCGAACCGAGCAAAGTGAGGATGACGACGAACACCACCGCGAAAGCGCCCGGGACCATGACGGCCGGCCGCTCGAAGGGATTCCGCTCGGGCCCGCGGTCGATGAAGGGCAGCCCCAGCAGGAGCACGACGCCACCGACGGGCAAGACCAGGATGAGCGGGATCAACTGCTGCGGCACCAGCAGCAGGAGCTGATCGAGCGGCAGGAAGAACCACTCCGGTACCGGGACGTAGCTGGTCGTCGAGGGATCGGCGATGGCTTCGAGGGGGGCGCCGATGGCGACCGCCAGGACGAACACCACGACCACGAGAACGACCGAGACGAGGCCGTCCTTGAAGGTCTGGTACGGATAGAAATCCTCGGTCTGAAGCGGCACCGCCCACATCTCGTCAGTGGGCACGGCCGGATAGGGTGGCTCGATCGGCCGCTGGGCTGGCGGCGGAGGGACGTCGACGCACTCGCGCGCCCGGAAAGCCCCCCGGTAGTTGACGTACGAACCGAACTCGCCGTGCTTGCGCAGCAGCGCCAGGTGGACGCCGATCAGCGGAAACAAGATAGCGGGGAGCAGCCACACGTGGATGCCAAAGGTCCGGACCAGGGTGATGGGCCCCATCGCGTCGCCGCCGCGCCACAGCGCCCGGACGAACGATCCGATGAAGGGTGTGTAGGCCGGGATGTTCGTGACCACCACGGCGGTCCAGTACGCCGCCTGGTCCCAGGGGAGGAAGGCGCCCGTGATCGCCATGCCGAGCACCAGGACAAAAAGGATGACGCCCGTCACCCAGTTCAGCTCCCGGGGCCGCTTGTAGGATCCGGAGAAGAAGGTGCGAACCATGTGAAGGCCGATGACGAACAGCAAGATGTACGCGGACCACAGGTGGATGCCGCGGACGATCGAGCCGAATACGTCGTGCTGCTTGAGGAATTGCAGGCTCGCCCACGCCTCCGTCACCGAGGGGACGTACAGCAAGGTGAGGAAGATCCCGGTGACCAGCTGGAGCAAGATCAGGACGAGCGTGGCGCTGCCGAGGGTGTAGAACCAGGCGCCGCGGACCGGAACGGCCTCGTACAGCCCCTTGCGCACCAGGCTCCGAAGGGCAGCCCGCTCGTCGAGCCAGTTGTAGGTGGCGTCGAGCCGGCGGCCCATCAGATGCTCTCGGTGTAGCGGTTCTCGACGTAGAGGGTGGTGCCATCCAGTCGATGGACGTACTGGGGCAGGGGCTTGGGTGGGGGGCCGCCGACGTTCTGCCCGTCGATGTTGTACAGCCCGCCATGGCAGGGGCACAGGAACTGGCGCAGCGAGTCTTCCCAATGTACCGCGCACTGCATGTGCGAGCACGTGTTGGAAAGGACCTTGTAGTTATCGCCATTCTTGACCACATAAACCGCCGCCGAAACGTTGGCGCTTGTCCACTCGCCTTGCGGAAAGCTGACGGTGAACTTGGTCGGCTCCCCGTCGGGCACCCCCGAGATATCGCCGACTTTCGCCTCGTAGATGGCCGGCCGGCGAAAGAGGGGCGAAAGCACAAAGCCAACGATCGGAATGGCCAGCAGGACGGTGACGCCCGCCGCGACAAGTTGGGTGCCGAGGATTGCGAATTGCCGCCGGCTCAGCCGGCGCGGCTCACTGCGTGCCATAGCGAATGAACCCGTAGAGCACGCCGACGGTTCCGAACACGAAGAACAACAGCGTCACCGTGATAGCGCCGCCCACCAGCCAGAAAATCAGCGGCGTGTGCCCATGCGCCTGCTTCGCCCAGCGGCGCAGGCTGCGGAAGACGTAGAAGACCAGCAGCAGGCTGAGGCCGACCATGATCACCGAGATGAGAGCCAGGTAGAAGTAGGTTTGCAGGTCACCCATCGCCCATCACGGGTAGTACCCCTTGCTCGGCGCCTGGAAGATGCCGTAGCTGTCCTGCTCGGTCATGACGCCGTAGATCGTGTAATTGCTGCGCGCCGTCTCCCGGATCACTCCCATCAGCAGGAAGACCAAGAGGGCGCTGGCGCCGGTAACGGCCAGCGTGATCTGGCTGGCACGGCGCAGCTCCTGGCCGAGCGCCCGCCCCTGGGGTCGCGAGATCAGCCAGTGGATCAGGCTCACCAGCACGGCGACCGCCAGCGCGATATAGCGCAGCCAGAAAACACTCCTCGGATACGCCGCGGCCGGCAGCATCGTCAGCAGCGATCCGACGATCGCGATAGCGGTCAGCGCGGGCCCGGCCGGCGTGCGCCTCGATTGGGCGAAATAGAGGTTGGTTCCGATCAGCAAGATGGCGATGAAGGTCGCCTGGATCAGCCACAGCCAGGCAAACGGCCCCTGCAGCGAGTACTGAAAGGCGCCCGGCGACGCCTGCTTGATGCTCTCCACGAGGACGGCACCCAGTGCCACCTGGACGATCAGGCTCAGGAATCCCACCACCAGGCTGGTGCGCGCCGCCCAGTGAAAGTAGACGCGATTGGTCGGGTGAGGGCTGACGGCGGCGTAGACTGCCGCCACCGCCGCGATGAAGAAGGATGCCCACGAGAGGTTGCCGACGAACCGATGCAGCAGCTCGGGGACATAGGAGGCGTTGAAGAAGGCGCCGATCCCCTGGCCGGGCGTCAGCATGTAGCTGTCGAGCGCGACAATGATGACCAGGAAGAGGTGTTCGGTCGCGGCCGTGCCGTAGCCGATCAGAATGTGCAGTCCCTTCCTGGTCTGCATGCGGTCCCAGCGCAGGTTGTAGAGCAGCAGTCCCCCGATGGTGAAAAACCAGATGGTGAAGGCCACCACTGCCGGCCAGAAAAAGATCGTGATCAGGGTGGTGAAAAACTTTCCGTAGAGGCCCGAGACCACCAGCACGGCGAAGCCGCCCAGGGTCGCACCAAGGCTGAAGATTTTGAGGTTGACGTTGCCGAGCGTCCGCGCGTAGCGCTCGAAGCGAGGGTCCTCGCGACGAAGACCGATCCACTCGTAGGTCGGGCCGAGGACGAGGGAGCCCATCGTAAACGACCCGAAGATGATGTGGATCAAGAAAAAGGCCCCGACCGCCCAGCGGTTGGTGATGAAGGGCAGCTGGATGCTGGGTTGGTTCACGTTGAAGGCGGCCTGCAGGACGGCCAGCATTGGCATCGGTCAGTCCGTTTCGAGCACCCGGCGTCCGAGCCGTCCGGTCAGGCCGATCGCCCCGACCAGGAATCCGAAGCCGCCCAGGACGGTTTCCCATGGCAGCAGGTTCGGCTGACCACCGAGCGCGCCAACCAGCGCCTGGTACAGGTAGCTGAATGGCAGCAGTCGAGAGATCGTCAGCAGGGCCGGTTGCTCGGGTGGGCTGAAGACGCCCGACAGGTAGAGGAGTGGGAGCAACGGGAGAATGACATAGAGCATCACCTCGCCCGGCGAGTCGGACAGCGTGCTGGCGACGGCGCCCAGCAGGTTGCCGATCAGCAGCACCGCGGCCATGCTCAACAGCAGGGCCGGCCACCAGGCAAAACCGGACGGATGGCGGAGGGCGACCAACACCACGACCGGCGTCAACTGAACGAAATCGATCAGCGCACTGGTCGAGAGCCGCTCGATCAGCAGCCGACCCGGTGTCACCGGTAAGGTTCGATAGCGCAGGGTCAGACCGGACTGCCGCTCGCGGGTGAGCACGGCGCCCGATCCGATCGCGCCCACGATTGTCACGAGCATGGTCAACGCCAGGGCGGCGTAAATCGTGGGGGCGCGGCTCAGGACGAGCGGAGCCGCCACCAGCAGTGGAAACGCGAGCTTGACGACCAGCGCGCGCCTGCGCTGCGCGAATTCGACCAGCTCTCGCTGCCAGATCGTGCCGGCCAGCATCATGAGCGCGCCGCCGGCAACGCCACGCCGGTGAGCTTCAGGAACAGGTCGCCGAGATTGGGGCGGCGGACGCGCATGTTGCTCACCAGGTCGGCGGTGCCGTTGAGCACGGCGAGGACCTGCGCCGGGTTCGCCCCGCGCGCCAGGACGATATGCACCGTATCGCCCTCGACGTTGGCGGCTTCGACCGCCGACAGGGCGCGGAGATTCTCGAGGCCAATCGGAGAGTTCATCTGCAGCTGAACCTCCTTGGAGCCGGCCACCTCGGTGAGCAGCTCGGGCACGTGTCCCTCGCGAACGACGCGACCCTGGTGCAGGAAGATCACCCGGTCGCAGATCCGCTCGGCCAGATGGACGTCGTTGGTCGCCAGCACCACTGCGGTGCCAGTGAGGCTGAGCAGCTGCAGGCGTTCGATCAGGTCGAGCTCTGCCCGGTAGTCGAGCGCGAGTGTCGGCTCGTCCAGCAGCAGAATGGACGGCCGATGGACGAGAGCCTCGACCAGGCTGAGCCGGCGCTTCATGCCGAGCGAGTATTCGGCGACCCGCTGATCGCGCGCCTCGGCTAATCCTGACCATCGAAAGAGCTCGTCGAGCCGCTCGCGGGCGAGGCCGTCGCCGAGCCGGTACTGGCGGGCGAAGAACCAGGCGTTCTGGTAGCCCGTCATCTGCTCGAAATGGGCGGGCTGGTCGAGCATGATCCCCAGCCGGCGGCGAACCGAAGGATCGCGGTGGTTGGAATTGCCGAACCAGGTGATCTGGCCACTGGTTGGCGTAGCCGCCGTGGCCAGCATCCGGAGCAGCGTCGTCTTGCCCGAGCCGTTCGGTCCCATTAGCCCGATGACCTCGCCCGGGCTCAACCGAAGACTGATATCGAAAACGCCCTTCCCGCCGCGATAGGCGCGAGCGAGGCCGGTCGCCTGCAGCAGGCTACGCTCGGAAGCCGTATCGGCCTTCATGAAAATCGCCGGTCTCGATCCATTTCTGAATGACGACATCCATCACCCTGGTCGTGACCCGCTCCTCGCCGAGCTCCTGGGCGTTGCCCTCGACGGCCGCCATCACCTGGCCTTTGACAAACGGCGGCATGTTCTCGAGCCGCTTCTCCGCGTCCGGCTCCCAGGGCATCTGTCGACCCTTCTCCTGGAGCGCCTGGGAAACTTCGTCCCACATCTCGAACTTGACGTCCATCGCCTCCGGTGTGATCAGCGGGCCGAGTCCTTTCTTGGCCGCGGTCCACTCGACGCGCCAGCGGCTCAGTTCCCGGCAATAGGAGGGCAGGTTGGCGAGGCGCGCCTCCGCCTCGGGCGACCAGGTGAAATGGTGCTCGAACGTCTTCGGGCTGAGCGGGTGTCCGTAGCCGATCTTGATCCCGAGCCGCTCGAGGAACGCGGCATTGATGGCCTCCGAGGTTCGCGCCGCCCGCGATTCGGCGGCGTGCTGCGCAAGCTCACGGGCGCGTGACGGGTCAAACTTTTCCTGAGCGCGGATCTCCACCTCGTTGAGCCGCCGCACCCCATCCTCCGTCCACCCGGGCGACGGCTCACGCGGTTCGGTGCCGTTGCCGTCCTGATGGCCGTGTACCTTCATGGCGGCCTCGACCACCTCTGGCGAGTGCGCCTTCAGCGCCTGGTCCATCATCATCCGGGCGTCGACGAGGCCACCCTCGACGACGTCGGCCGTGATGGTCTCGGCCCGGATTTTTCGGGCGAACTCCTCGACCTTGGTGCGGGCCATCATCCGCATGAAGCCACCCGGCACGCGCTCCATCCGTTTGGCCGCCTCGTCCGTCCAGGTCAGCGGCGCCTCGCCGGCCGGCTTTGGCGCCACCGGCAGCGTGTCGCTGACGACCTCAGCCACCGGCCCGTACGCCTCGTCCAGATTGTTGTCAGCGAAGTCCCGGGTGATGCTGGGAAGCCGTTGCACCCTGGCGATTTTTTCGATGCGCGCCTTCACCCGGCGCCGCTCGTATCCCTTGGGAACGCGGTTGAGGATCTCCTTAGCTTCGGCGGTCCACTTGACCTTGAAGCCGTCGAATGCATCCTCCTCCTCGGTGCCGCCCTCTCGGAGTGCCGCCGCGGCGACGGCGGCCTTGTCGACCGGCTGGAAACTCGTACCCTCGCACACCGGGCAGGCCTGCGGTTTCTCCACCCGAGCCGGCCGTCCGCACCTGCGGCAGATCCAGGTCGGCGTGCTGTCGTCGCTGCTCATGATGGTCTGTGCCCTCACCGGCTCGACGCCCATCGCGCGGGCGGCATGCTCGGGCATGACCTCGGAGACGGCGAGGTCGATGATCGAGGAGCTGATGACCGAGTGCCCACGTTCCATCGCATAGCGGCAGATGGCGGTACGGGTTATCGCGCGGAAGGCGGCCGGAACCCGCTCCATGCGCGCCTCGGCCTCTTCCGTCCAGGTCACGCTCGCCTCCGCCTGCACGTCAATGGGCGGCACGAAGGTGCGGCTCGAGAGCAGGACGCTGACCGGCGCCAGCCGAAGCAGGTTGTCCGTGTTGCTACCGAGGTCCATCTGCGCCGCGGAGTGGACGCCGATGCGGCCCATCACCAGCAGCCAGGGTGGGTCCTGGCGGACATACTGGAGCACTTTCTTGAACGCCTTGCCGTCGAAGAGCGTGGTCTTGATCTCGATCCCCTCATCGCGTGCCACCGATTGCGCGACCTTCAGGTGCGATTCGTAGATCTTGGCCAGGCCGGTGTCGATGATCTCCTCGTGCAGCTGCTCCTGCTCTTTGAAGCGGAAGATCTTGGAGGCTTCGGCGGAGAGGACGTCGACGATGCCGTTGAACATCGCGTAGTGCAGGTACGGGTCGTAGACCGAGACCGCCTCCACCTGCTTGCCAAAGGCGCGCGCCAGCTCGATCGCGGTGCGAAGCCCGGCGAACGATTGCGGGCTGCCGTCGATCGCCACCACGATCCGCTGGGAGGCGTCGTCGCGGAAGGGGTGCGTATCGCGGATGACGAGGGAGTCCGTCCGGATCCGGCGCACCACCCGGTCGGTCACGCTGCCGACCATGCTGTCCTTGACCGCGCCCATACCGAGCGCGCCCATCACCACCAGGTCGTACTCGGACTCATTGATGTCATCGACCAGGCATTCCCAGTTCTTGCCGTCGAAGGTCTTGTATTCGAAGGGGAGGCCGGCCCGGTCGCAGGCCGCCTTCATCACGTCGAGGTAGGAATCGGAAATCAGCTGCAGGCCCCGCGTGATCAGCGAGTCGTGGATCTTGCGCTGGCGCTCCAGCTCCTGTTCGTGCTGGTACTCCTCAGGGAGGGTGTATTCCATCTGTTTGAAACGGACGTCGTGCATCCGCGCGGCGTAGACGTGGCTGCCGACGAGGCGGGCCTCGGTGGCCCCTGCCAGGCGCACCGCCACCTCGATGGCGGCGTTGGAATGGTCAGAGTTATCCAGGGGAACGTAGATCTTCTCGTACACCGAAGGCTCCCTCCTTGCCGCGGCGTGGCCTGCCCACTTGATATTGGCAGACCCGGACAATCTCTGCAATGGGGCGGTAATTCGATGATATTGAGCGCGAGACCTAAGCTACGGCCAAAAGTCCCCACTTACTGGTAGCCGACTGGCCCGGTTGCAGGACGATAAGGCCATCACCGCTTCGGAACGCGTTCGGGGCGCAGGTCATCGGCTCGATCCCGAGCCCCCGTCGCCGCCGATCGGTCTGCGGGATCGTATCGCCGGTAAACACCATTAGGAACCGGTAGGCGGGATCCATCCATAGCGTGAGGCGGCGCCGGCCGTCAGGCGTCCTGAGCTCGACCCGCGTGAGGCCGTCGGCATCGGGCAGCAGGCTGCTGAACGCGGTGTCGAGCGTGGTCTGGCCAATCCGTCGCGGCTCAAGGAAGTCGAAGGCACTCCCCTTGGCCGGGATCAGGCGTCCGGTCGGGATCTGCCGCTCGTCGACGTCGAGCCAGAGCAGGGCCGGAACCCGAAGGATCGCGTCGTCGATCAGGCCGGGCGCAACCTTTAGATAAGGATGGTGGCCCGCCCCATAGGGAAGCGGCCGCGAGCCGGCATTGGTGGCGGTGGTCGTGACCGAGAGCCCCTGCTCAGCCAGGCGATACTCGATGGCGAGCGACAGGGTGAACGGGTAGCCCTCCTGCGGGTGCAGTAGCAGGGTCATCAGCACCCGGTCGCTCTGATGTTCGGCGGCGCTCCAGTTCAGCCAGCGAGTCAGCCCATGAATCGCATTGTGTTTCGCCGGCTCCGTCAGGGCCGTCTGGTAGGTGACGCCGCCGAAGGCGTAGCGGCCGTCCTGCAGGCGGTTGGGCCAGGGGAGCAACGGCACCCCCCGGGCCACGGTGGACATCTCGTCCTCCGAATACCCATCGATCAGATCCTCGCCAGCGAGCGTGTAGACCCGCAGCGCGGCGCCTACCTCGGTGACGACGGCGCGCTGCGCTCCGTGGACGATCGGGTATTGCCGGCCTGAGGGTGGGGTGCCAGCCATCGCGCTCCGGATAATAGGATGGTGGCCCGCCTGAAGCTTGGACTGTACGGAACGCCCCGCGATGAGCTGGCCAGCACCGTCGACGGCGACGTGCCGGACTGGATCGAGGCGCTCTACCAGAGCTACGGCACGACCGCCGATCGGGCGCCGGCGAGCGCCTCGGTGCTGGCCCTCGCCGAGTCGATGGGGTATCGCTTGCGCAAGCTTTCGGTGCTGCTCTCCAAGATGGAGGCGCTTGGCTGGTCGATCAAACCCCGCGAGTGGGACCTGGTCGCCAGTACCGACCTCGACGAGACCGAGGCCCAGGCTCAGCTGGAGGCCGCCGGCGTCTGGGTGATCGCCCGGATACACGCGCCGGTCGACAAGGATGGCAACGTCCGCTGGTCCCGCGGGTTGGTCACATAGCTGAGGCGCCGGCTGTCCTCTCGGAGGATGCCGTCGATCCCGATCCGATCAAGCTGTTCAATGCCTGGTTCAGCGATGCGGTCGCCATCGGAGAAATCCTGCCCGAGGCGATGACGGTCGCGACCAGCGCCCGGTCGGGCGAGCCGTCCGCCCGGATGGTGTTGCTGCGGGGCGCGGATGAGCATGGCTTCGGGTTCTTCACGAATTACGAGAGCCAGAAGGGCCGCGAGCTGGCCGAGAATCCACGGGCGGCGCTGGTCATCTACTGGCCGAAGCTGGGCCGCCAGGTGCGAGTCTCGGGGGCGGTCGCGAAACAGTCACTCGAAGAATCGACCCGCTACTTTCACAACCGGCCACTCGCCAGCCAGCTCAGCGCCCTGGCGTCCCCGCAGAGCTCGGTGATTCCCAACCGTGGCTACCTTGACGATGCGGTGGAGGCGCTCAGCGCGAAGTACGAAGGGGCCGCGGTGCCGCTACCGCGGACCTGGGGCGGGTATCGCGTCATCCCCCAAGCGATCGAGTTCTGGCTGCATCGCGACAACCGCTTGCACGACCGTATCCGGTACACGCGCCAGGCGAAGGCTGGCTGGCGGATCGAGCGGCTGGCGCCGTAGAAGGCCCCGAAAAAAGAGGGGACCCTCCCCCGAGAGCGGGGGAGGGAATCCAGGGAAGTGGGATTTACTTGTTGCGATAGGCGACGAGCGCCGCGTCGAAGTTGTGGCTGGCGTCGTAGCTACCGGTGGCGAGCAACCGCATCCCGGCATGAATGTCCTTCAGTGCGCCGGCCTGCCGCTTGCCCTTCGCGATGATCTCGAAGTACTTCGTGCTGTCGTTGACGGTCAACCGGACGTCCTTGCCATCGCGGGTCCGAATTGTGATCACGTTGCCGCTGACGCTCTCGACCTTACCGGCCAGGTGCGCCCGAGTAACGCCGAGATGAATCCGCTTCGCATAGAGCTTGCCGTTGCGCGACTCGTAGCGAACGCTGACGCGGCTGTTGACCTCGATCTCCGACCAGCTGGCCTTCTCGTTGCGGCCCTTGACCACCACGGTGGCATCGGTCCGGAGGAACGTCTCGCCGCCCGCCTTCGCGTTCTTGACGGTCAACTGCGTAGCGCTGATCGCGGTCACCGTCCCACCGAATACGTCCTTCGCCGCCGGCCGCTGCGTCCTTGCCGGGCTGGCCGTGGTCGTGGCCGCCGGGGCCGCCATGGCACCGGTAGCCAGCACAGCCGCCATCACTCCCGCCGCCGCGATTCCCGCAAATACCTTGCCGAACATTTTTAACGACCTCCTGTGTTTTCGACGATTTCGACAAGGCCATGGTCGCGCCCCCGGATGAGTGGATTGGCAGGGGAGGCTTAAACATCGCTGAGAAGGGGGGTTAATAGTTCCTTAACCACGCGCTACCAGGGCCGCGACCGAACTGCGGCCACCGCCTTTCGAAAAATGTGACGCTGCGTTACGTCCGCCGTAGCTTTGCGGCCGTATTCTCGACCGCATGGGATCGACGGTTACGTTCCACCTTGCCGAGCTCGAATCCGCGACCGACGGGCAGGAGTCGAGCCTGGCGGACCGTGATTACGGGCCGATCACACCGCTGCTGAACGACGACACGATCAGTGAGGTGATGGTCAACGGGCCGAATCAGATCTACATCGAACGCAAGGGTCAGCTGATCGTCTCCGACGTCAAATTCACGAGCGATGCGGAGCTGATCCGCGTGATTCGAGAGATCGCCGCCTTCGTCGGCCGGCGGATCGACGACGAATCGCCAATGGTCGACTGCCGCCTTCCCGACGGGTCGCGCGTCAATGCCATCATCCCGCCGCTCGCCATCGATGGTGCCTCGCTGACGATTCGAAAGTTCGCCAAGGATCCCTTCACGGTCCAGGACCTGGTTAGCTTCGGGACGCTCACGGCCGAGGCCGCCGGCTTCCTGGAGGCCTGCGTCAAGGGCCATTTCAATATCCTGGTCGCGGGCGGCACCGGCTCGGGCAAGACGACCACCCTCAACGTGCTGTCCTCTTTCATCCCGGACAACGAGCGAGTGGTCACCATCGAGGACGCCGCCGAGCTGCAGCTGCGTCAGCCGCACAAGGTTCGGCTGGAGTCGCGACCGGCGCGGATCGATGGTACCGGCCGGATCAGCATTCGGGACCTGGTGGTCAACTCGCTCCGGATGCGGCCCGACCGGATCGTGATCGGCGAGTGCCGGAGTGGCGAGGCGCTCGACATGCTGCAGGCGATGAATACCGGACACGACGGGTCACTGACCACCATCCATGCCAACTCGCCGCGCGACACGCTGGCCCGGCTAGAGACCCTGGTGTTGATGTCTGGCGTCGATCTGCCCCAGCGCGCCATTCGGGAACAGATCGCCTCAGCCATCCACCTGATCGTGCAGCAGTCCCGCATCCGCGATGGGTCGCGCCGGATCACGAACATCACCGAGGTGGTCGGCCGCGAAGGCGACACCATCACCCTCCAGGACGTCTTCCTCTTCGAAGAGACAGGCGTAGATGGCAACGGCCGCATCCAGGGGAAGCTGAGCCCGACCGGAATTCGGCCCAATGCGATGGCGAAGGTCTACTCCAAGAAGGTGGCGATCTCGCCGGCGCTCGCCTCCCTCTTTCCCGACCGCAAGGCGCCGGACTTTACGCTGGGGGTACGCCGATGATCGTCCAAAAACCCGAGGAGCTCGACCTGGAGGTCCTACGCGACATCGCCGCCGATATGCGAGGGGAGCTCGACCGGGTCGAGGAACAGATGGCCGAACTGACTCGCGAGCACAAGCGCGCGCTCGCGCTCAAGCAGATTTTCGGCGTCGATCCGCTGACCCGTGACCGCTTCAACCACCTGCACGCCAACATCGACCAGTTCCCTGGGAAGATGGCCGAGCTGCGCGAGGAAGAGCGGTTGCTGACGCGCTGGCTCGATCGCTGCCGGGACCTGCTCGAAGCCAAAGCCGCCTGATCGATCGAACGGTGGCTAGACCTCGAGCGCGCGAACGATGAAGTCGCGGCTGCCGTCCCAGGTCCAGCAGGTCTGCAGCGTGAGCGCGGACGACGGGGTGGCGCCCAGCGGCCAGAGCTGCGTGTTGCTCACGATCGTCGTGTAGCTCACCCGGTAGGTATGGACTCGGCCCGAGGGATCGCCGTACTGCACGATGTCGCCGGCGTGGAGACCGAGGATCGGCGTGAAGGTTCCCGGATTGTGGGCCATGATGTAGGTGTTGTTCGCGCCAGCGCAACTCCAGCGCCAGGCGCCCCAGCGGGCAACCGGCGCCCGGCCGAGACAATCGCCGTACCAGCCGACCGGAAGGCTGAGGCCCAGCCGTGGAATGACGATCGTGTTGGCCCGGACGACCGGCGCGGCCGGGGCCGGTCGGCGGGCAGGAGCCCGTTGCGGAGCCGGGTTGCCGATTGGGGCCGGCGCCACGGCGGCAGCGGCCGCGGCAGAGCCGCCAGCGGCTGTGGCTGCCTGCGCCTCAGCTGCCGCGAGGGCGAGTTTCTGTTCCTGGCCGAGCTGACGGACGAGCTGGTGATCGCCAGCCTCGACGTCGACCGGCCGGCTCTCGTGCGCGGCCGCCAGGGTCACCGGGGTGGGGTGCGCCGTCAGCAACGGGAAGCTCAGCAGCCAGATAGCGACACCGCCGAGGAGTGGAGCGCGCCAGCGGCGCACAAGTCCTGCCATGGGTCGGGCAACGCGGCGGCGGCGGCAAGGTTTGCGCCGTTTACACGATCGTCACGGCGCAGCGAAACGCGACGCGATCTTGGCTAGGCGACCTGGGTTTGAGATTGCGCCGGGCCGACGTACCGCTCGACCAGTGCGATCAATTCATCGAGCTCGTACGGCTTGGTGAGGCACTCGGTGCAGCCGGCGGCGATCGCGGCCTCCCGATCGCCCACCATGGCATGAGCCGTGATCGCCACCACCGGGATCCGCGCCAGCGCCGGGTCCGCCTTGAGCGCCCGGGTCGCTTCCCAGCCGTTCATCTCCGGGAGTGAGAGATCCATAAGGATGAGCCCGGGCTTGAGCGCGGCTGCCATCGCAACCGCTTCCCGCCCGTTTCGCGCGAGCTCGCAGGTAAAGCCGCGCGAACGCAGAATTTTGAGCGCCATCTTTTGCATCGTCGCGTCGTCTTCGACCACGAGAACCGGTTGACTCATGCGGCCGCTCCTTGCGATTTACTCTGACCCAGCAGCTGGCGAACCGCATTGGTCAGGCCCTTCGGTTCGATCGATCCCTTCGCCACGAATCGCTGCACATGTCCGTTCAGCGTCAGCACGTCCTCGGGGGTCAGCTCCTTGGCGCTGACGATCATCACCGGGAGGTTGGCCCCTGCCGGCTGCGCCCGCAAGCGCGCCACCGTCTCGAAGCCGCTCATCCCCGGCATCATCAGGTCGAGCAACACCAGGTCCGGGGGCGTCTGCGCGATCAGGTTCATGGCATCGTCGCCGCTGGCCGCCAGGACGACCTCCGCTCGTTCCTCCTTCAGGATTTTGGTCAACATCGCGCGAGCGTCCGGATCGTCGTCGACCACCAGCACGCGCTTGCCCTCGAGCTGCGGCAGCAAGCGGTGGATTTTCGCGATCAGCGCGCCGCGGTCATAGGGCTTTCCCAGGTAGTCAGAGGCGCCC
>Ga0307479_10002984_pt1 | contig 15374 bp, 17 predicted proteins | sample atmos_gasesECM4C_FD_203743 | JGI IMG/M metagenome (GOLD analysis project Ga0307479, IMG submission 203743) | Hardwood forest soil microbial communities from Morgan-Monroe State Forest, Indiana, United States - atmos_gasesECM4C_515 | ecosystem: Environmental > Terrestrial > Soil > Temperate... | reverse complement strand
CCACGGCGTGGCGCGGCCGCGAAAAGCTGCACTTTCTCAATCCGGTGCCGTTGCAGGAGATCTACGACCGCTGGATCAGGAAATTCGAACGCTCGCGCATCCGCGCGATGAACGACCTGAAGAAACGACTCGAAGGAACGAACGATGGGTAAGTCGACATTCGTCTACGTGATCTACATCGCCTCGCAGCCGCAGGCCGTGTGGAACGGGCTGCTGGACGGCCAGTTCACGCGCCAGTACTGGGACCACGACAACGTGTCCGACTGGAAGGCCGGCTCGGCCTGGGAGCACCGGCGCACCGACGCCGCGCGGACGGTGGATATCCTGGGCGAAGTGATCGAGGCGAAGGCTCCGCACCACCTCGTGATCAGTTGGGCCCAGCCCAGCGACAAGGCCCGCAAGGACCGCTACAGCCGCGTCACCTTCGACATCGAGGCGGTGGCCGACATGGTGCGGCTGACGGTGACCCACGACGAGCTGGAGGCAGGCTCCGAAATGCAGCGCAAGATCAGCGAGGGCTGGCCGCGCGTGCTGTCGAGCCTGAAGTCGCTGCTCGAAACGGGCCGGCCGCTGCAAACCTGGGCCGGCCGTTGAGCCGGCAGCAGCCTGCGGTCGAACCGCCCATCCTTCACCACCCACAGAAAGGGACCCGACGATGCCCGACATCCTTCACCGAGTGGGCATCGACGCCCCCGCGCAACGCGTCTATCAGGCGCTCACGACGATCGAGGGCCTGCGCCGCTGGTGGATCGAGGAAACGAGCGGCGAGGCCCGCGTGGGCGGAACGATCAATTTCGGGTTCTGCGACATGCAGGTGCTCGAATCCGTGCCCGACCGGCTGGTGCGCTGGCGCTGTGTGCGGGGACCGCAGGAGTGGGTGTCGACTGAAGTGACGTTCGAGCTGACGCGCAAGGACGACCAGACCTTCGTGCTGTTCAAGCACGCCGGCTGGAAGGACCCGGTCGAGTTCATGCACCACTGCAGCACCAAGTGGGCGACCTTCCTGCTGAGCCTGCGGGACCTGCTGCAGGCCTCGAAAGGGCGTCCGTATCCGCACGACGTCAAAATCCACGTCGGCGATTGAGTCCGCGGTCGAGCAACATCGATAAACTGTCCGTCCCGCTAGGCCTGTACCCACCTGAAAGGGACGAACCATGCCGCTCGTTCGGATCGATCTATCCCAGCAGGCGCCCGACACACTCGGCCGCGACATCGGCGAGCTGATCTACCGGGCCATGATCGAGGTCATCAACGTGCCCCGCGACGACAAGTTCCAGATCATCACCCGGCACAGCCTGGGCGAGCTCGTATATCCCGCCCAGTACCTGGGCATCGAGTACTCGCCCGGGATCGTCTTCATCCAGATCACCCTGAACCAGGGGCGCTCGGTGGAACTGAAAAAGGCCTTCTATCGGCGCGTCGCGGACGACCTGCACACCAGCCTCGGAGTGCGCCTGCAGGACGTTTTTATCAACCTGGTCGAGGTGGTGAAGGAAAACTGGTCGTTCGGCAACGGCGAGATGCAGTACGCTTGAGGCGCGCACCACAAGCTCAGAAGTTTTCGTCCCAGGTCACGTGGCCGTCGCGGTCGATCAGCGCGACGCGCACCTTGTCCTGCGGTTTGAACTGGAATCCCGGAAGCAGGCGGGCGGTCGCGTCGCGCATCACCTCGAACGCGATCGCGGCCTGCTTGCGCTTCCACAGCTCGCGGGCATCGATGGTCGCCTGCACGAACGACTTCAAGGGGCACACCGCGAACACGCCGATCACGGCGTGCCTCCTTTGCAGCGCAGTTGCGAGCGGCGCCGGCCCGGTTTGCTCGACGGCCGCGCTGGTGGACGCTTCGGCGTAGTCGCGCAGCGCGGCCAGCTCGTTGTACAGGTACAGCATCTTGAACTCGCTGCGCTCCAGCACGCCCTGGCGCACGTCCATGATCCGCAGCAGCCTCATCAGGATCGACGTGGTGTTCGGCTTGTCTTCGAAGTCGGAGTTCAGCGGAAGCACGAAGATCAGGTCGCAGTTTTCCTCGCGGGCGGCCGCAAAAGTGATCGGCACGTTGTTGATCACGCCGCCGTCTTCGTACAGATTGCCGCCGCGCTTGACGTAGGGAAACAGCGGCGGCAGGTCCATCGACGCGAAAACGGCCGCCTTCAGGCCCGACAGGTATCTGCCGGGATCGTGGGGGTCGAGGTGTTCGTACGCAACATGACCAACCGCCGGGGGAGCGGGATTGTTGGTCGCGCACTCCAGCTCGCCCGAACGCACGTTGGACCGGGTCAGGTAGAAGTGGACGCCGGTCTGCAGCAACTCCTTGCTGACATCGGCTCGCCCGAAGATCCGATCGAACACCTGTTGCCACGGCAGGGTGGACAGCAGGGCGTTGCGCAAGGATGGCAGATACCAGATCGGCGCCGTCAGCGACTTGGCGCTGATGCAGCGCCACCAGCGCTCGTGGATGCCCTGGCCGTCCCAGTTGCCCTCCGGCTTGATCAGGCTGGCCAGCCAGAACAGGGCATTCCATGACCCGATCGAGGTGCCTGAAATCACCTTGACCTTGCGCAGCGCATCGTGTTCGGCCAGGAAGCGGTAGATGGCCTTCATGGCGCCGGCTTGATGCGCGCCCTTGGCACCGCCGCCGGCAAGAACCAGGCCGATTCGATTCACATGGGCCAGGGGGTTGTTGGCGGCGGCTGCCCCCGGCTTGGGAACCTGGGGAGGGCCGTGCGCGTAGCGCTGCGGTTTCAGATTCAGTGCAACCAGCATCCAGTTGGCGAGCGCGGCCGCGTTGTAAGCGACCAGCAATCCGACGAAGAAAAACGCAATGACCAGCGCCGCGTGACAAAACGCGCCCAGGCCCGCAACCAGCGGTTCGCGGGTAGCTCCCGGCAGCTGCGATTCCACCAGCAGGACGGCGCGCGCCGCCGCGGGCTCTACCAGGGCTTCATTCAGAAGCCGGAAGCCATCGAACACCCACCACAGGACGATCGATGCGAACGGGATCGAGAAGGCCAGCGGCAAGCGGACGAACAGCCAGCTCAGCGCGCCGGCCACTGTCCTCATGCGCTCCTCACTGCGCGGTCGCGCCGCCGCACGACGATCCGGCCCCGGCGGTGCAGCCGTAGCAGTGATTGGCCATCACGATGCGCCGGTGGTTCAGCTGCGCCGGGTCGAAATCCCTCACGTGGCGCGGCGCCGGGGCTCGCACCGGAAGATCCAGCATCTGGTTGAAGTCGCAGTCGTACAGCGTGCCGTCCCACCCGATCGAGATCGTGTGGCGGCACATCAGGGCGGCGGCCGCGGCGGGATTGAACGCGTTGGCCAGGCGCTGCATGTAGGTCTCGTAGTTGCCGCTGTCGATCAAAAAGTCCAGGAACCGGCTGATCGGCATGTTGGTGATGGTATACAGGTGGTTGAACACGATCTGATGCTGACGCCACAACTCGCGCCGGAACTGCGCCTCCAGCGCCTCCTGGCGCGGCGGCAGGAAGGCTCCGACCGGGTTGTGAACCAGGTTCAGCACCAAGTGGCTGCCTTCGCGCCCGTAGCCGAGCCGGTTCAGCAGCTGCAATGCCTCGATCGACTTGGCGAAGGTCTTGTCGCCGCGCTGGGCGTCGGTCTGCGTTGACCGGAAGTAAGGCAGCGAGGCCACGATCTCGACCTGGTGCTGCGCCAGGAAATCGGCCAGGTCCGCCTGGGGCTTGAGCAGCAGCACGGTCAGGTTGCAACGGTCCATCACGCGGCGGCCCAGCGCACGCGCCTGCTCGACCAGCCAGCGAAAGTTCTCGTTCAGCTCCGGCGCGCCGCCCGTGATGTCGACCGTCGGGATGTCGGTGGCGGCCAGCGCCCGCATGCACAGTTGCGCCGTCTCGCGGCTCATCTGCTCGGTCCGCTCCGGACCGGCGTCCACGTGGCAGTGGCGGCAGGTCTGGTTGCAGAACTTGCCCACGTTGATCTGGAACACCTCGATCCCGGTGGCCGTCAGCGGCGCAAGGCCCGCAGCGGCCATGCGCTGCTGGAACGGGCCGCATCCCGGCGTTGCGCCGAGCGTGCGCAGCTGCTCCCGGCTCGACGCCAGGGGCGTACCACGTGCGAGCAGCGTCATGGCCATGGCGCCTCCTCGGCCCGGACCGCCGCGTTCACATCGACAGCTGGTTCACGACGTTGCGCATCTGCACGCCGTGCGCCAGCGAAGCGCCGCCCCGTATCGCGCAGGCAACGTGCACCGCCTCCGTCATTTCCTCGGCGTTGGAGCCTTTTTCCAGGCACGACTGCGTGTAGGCGTCGATGCAATACGGACATTGCACCGCGTGCGCGACCGCCAGCGCGATCAGGGCCTTTTCGCGTTCGCTCAGCGCGCCGTCGGCGAACACCGCGCCGTAGTAGGCCATGAACTTGTCCCACAGCTGCGGGTTGCCCTTGGACATGTCGCTGAACTTGGCCAGGTCCTTCGGGTGGTAGTAGGTCTCCATCGGCGCGTCTCCCTGCGATCGATGCGCGATTGTAGGCGTGCGGTCGATTACCCAATTCGGCGGCGTGCGATACCGCAGGCGAACAGGAAAACGACGCTGGATCAGTGACTTTGGTCATATCCACGCTTAAGACGCGCTCATGCGGCCTTGACCGCACGGTCCGTTGCAGGCCATCCTGCGCCATTCGGAGGAAGTTGCGTGGACAAAAGCGGATTGTCGTTTTCGGCAGAGCTCGGCCAGCAGGTCCTCAGGCGTATCGGTGACGGCCAGAGTCCGGAAACCGTGGCCCGGCAGCTGGGCCGTACGCCCAAGACGATTCGGGACTGCATCACGGTGATACAGCGCACCGCCGCCCAGGCGCCGCGCCAGCTCACGTTGGGGCAGCGCGCCACGGCATGGCGCAACGAACTGGCCGCGTCGTTTCTTTCTCCGCGCGAGACGCGCTACGCGGCTCAGACGGCGCGCGAGCTGCTGAAGCTGTACTGGATCGTCGTGGCCAGCCAGCCGCAACTGCCGCGCCTGGAGATCTACAAGAAGGTCGTGATGGCCCGCACCGGGGGCGACTACGACGAGGCCCAGACGGTGCTGAGGCGGGCCGAGCAGAGCTTTGCCAGCTGGCCGGCTGAGCGGGCGCTGACGTTCGGCGACGTCGTGCATTACCTGGCCGTTACCGAATACCTCGCGCTGGACGAGCGGATCGGCACCCGGATCGACATGGGAAAGCTGATCAACGGGCGCATTCCGTCGGATCTGTGAAAACCCGCACAGCCTGACCGCGCGCCGGAAAAATAAGATAAAAGCCGGAGGAATTTGATAGACGCACCGTGACGTGACATCACATGCTGTGCCATCGCCGCGCGCAATGCCGCGAGCGGCTTTGTGGCAAGGAGGCACGTCATGGGAATCACGAAACGGTTGCTGTTGGCATTGATCAGCTTGGCGGTCGGCCCGATCGCCGTCGCCGATGAACACTGGGTTGCGACCTGGGCCACTTCGCCGGCGACCAGCTTCGTATACGCTGCGCCGGTTGCGCCGGTTCCGCCGGGGCCGCCCGTGACGTTCGCTCCGGCCAACATTCAACCCGACTTGGCGTTTCCGTTTCCCACCGCCAACACCCTCGGGGCTACGCAGCAAACGATCCGCTCGATCGTCAAGCCCGACCTGTGGGGCAGCCGCATGCGGTTTCGCTTCTCCAACGTTTTTGGAGCCCAGCCGGTCACTTTCGACGAAGTCACGGTGGGCCTGCAGGAATACTCGGCCAACGTCGTTGCGGGAACCCTGACGCCGGTGACTTTCAATGGCCGGCATTCGGTGACGATCCCGGTCGGCCAGGAGGTCTTCAGCGACGCCGTGAAGCTGCCGTGGGCCGGGCAGGGTGAGGAGACATCGATCCAGGGCCGCAACCTGGCCGTGAGCTACTCGGTGAAGGGCAGCAGCGGGCCAATGACGTTTCACAGCGGCGCGAACATGACCTCTTACGTCTCCGCGCCGGGCAGCGGCAACCACACCGAGGACCTCGACGTGTTCGCGTTCGAATTCACCACGACCTCGTGGTTCTTCCTGGACGCGGTGGACGTGATGGCCCCCGAGGGCACGGTCGTCGTGTGCGCTTTCGGCGACTCGATCACGGATGGCACGCACACGACGCTGAACGTCAACGACCGGTGGATGAACACGCTGTCGCGCCGGCTGCACAATGCCTACGGCAACCGGATCAGCATCGTCAATGAGGCGATCGGGGGCAACCGGGTGGTCAATCCGGTCACTCCGAACGCGACGTCCGGCCCGGCCGCGGTGGACCGGCTCGACCGCGACGTGCTGGGGCTGTCGGGACTGACCCACGTGATCTGGCTGGAGGGCATCAACGACATCGGAGCCGGTCACACGACCGACGCGATCATCGCCGGCTACCAGAACATCGTGACGCGACTGCATGCGCACGGCATCAAGGTCTACGCCGGCACGCTGACCTCCGCGCTGGGCATCAGCGGCGTCGACCAGGGCGACAACGGCCCGGGGCATGACGCCAGCCGCATGGTCCTGAACAACTTCATCCGCACCTCGGGTCTGTTCGACGGGGTGGAAGACTTCGATGCGGCCACGCTCGACCCGGCCACCGGCAACATGCGCGTGGTGTTCCTGCCCAACAGCCAGTTCACCGAGCTGCCGTGGGACTATCTGCACCCGAACCACGCCGGCTACAACGCGATGGGCCTGGCGGTCGACATAGCGCCGTTCGAGCCATAGCTCACCACGCCGGGCTGGCGGGGCGCGTTGTCCCTCCAGCCGGCACGTTGCCCCTGCAAATCAGTCGACCAGCCCCTGCCGCCCCATCCATTCGCTCGCGCGGGCGTACAGCTGCGCGATCGCCTGCCCGTCACGGGCTCGCACGTGGCGGCCTGGCAACGTTTCGAAGGTGAGCTGCGCGCGCGACTGACGCAACGCGTCCTGCAACGCCTGGACCGATCGTTGCGGCACGAACTCGTCGTCCTCGGCGTTGATCATGTAGACGACCTGATGCGGACGGAGCCGCCGCGCCGAGTCCTCCGGTTCGGGCGCATCGACCAGCCGCATCGCCGCCGTCTGCGCCAGCCACGCCAGAGCCTCCGCGAAAACCCCGTATCGCGGCCGCCAGCGGCGGACGAACTGATGGCGCAGCGTGCGCGGCAGATCGCCGAAGCCATCGATGATCACCACGCCGCGCCAGTCCTGCTCGGCCGCACCGATCACGGCAAACGGCGCCCCCAGACTGACTCCCACGACGGTCAGCCGATCCGCGTCGATGTCCGCTCGTCGGGCCAGCAACGCATGCAGGCGCCCCAGCGTCTCGATCGTTTCGAGGATGCCCTTTTCAAGCCGGCGCGCCAGGGGCAATGCCTCGGTCCAGCCGAACCGTTGCGGCGGCACGAACGGGTAGTCGAATCCGACCAGCACCGCATCGGTCGTGCGGGGAATCAGATCGACCACGCCCGATCCGCGCTCAAGGCCGCCGAGCACGACGATCGCCGGAAGCCGAACCGCGCGGTCGGACGCGCGCACCAGGCGCACGTGCACCTGCGTTCCGGAAGCCAGCCGCAGCGCCAGCTGCTCCTCGCCCGCCGCGGCAGCGATCGGCAGCAGAGCAGCTGTCAACAGAATTCCAATTACCCGCTTCATGGCCTGGCCGAAGTTACTCGCCGCCCCGCCGTAGCATCAATATTCGAATCATTTAGTGCTATATTTGGTGTATCCCTCAAGGAGCACGCCATGCGCACTACCGTTACGCTCGACGACGCCCTTCTCGATCGGGCCCAGCGGCTTTCTGGCGTCCGGGAGCGAGGCGCCCTGCTAAGGGAGGCCCTCAGCGCGCTCATCCAACGCGAAAGCGCCCGGCGCCTGGCGAAGTTGGAGGGCAGCGAACCGAAGCTGGAAGCCGTCCCCCGCCGTCGCGCAGGCAAGCGGTGATACTGGTCGATACCTCGATCTGGATCGACCACTTTCGGGGCGCCGATTCGGCCTTGGTCCCGCTGCTGGAAAGCGACCTCGTCTGCACTCACGATTTCGTGATCGGCGAATTGGCCTGTGGCAACCTGCGCAATCGTGCGGAGCTCCTTGGCTTGTTGCAGTCTCTCCCACGGCTGGTTGCTGCCACCGAAGAAGAAACCCTGTTCCTCATAGACAAGAGGCGGCTCATGGGACGCGGCATCGGATACATCGACGCGCACCTGCTGGCCGCGACGATCACTCGAGGCGCTCGGCTGTGGACCAAGGACCAGACACTCAAGGGCCTCGCCCAAGAGCTGGGCTGTATGCATCCGCCCACGCTAGGGTGAGTCACTATGACCAGGATCTCGTCGAGGTACGTTTTCGTCTACAAGACGTTATTTCCCATCCTGTGGTTCGGCGTGCGAGGCGTCGAGGAAGACATCCCCCTGTCGAACAGGCTTGTCACGCCCGGCAAGTTCGGCACTGAACTGTCGTTTTCTCCGATCAGGCGCTTCTGGTTGAATCCCTTCGCCAAGAACCCGTTCGGCGAGGATTTGATCGTGCGAGTGGACCGGGCCAGATCGAGGCGCGTCTCGTAGGAGGGATGGATGGGCGTCGTGTTGCCGCCTGCGATAGTATTTGCGCGTCCGGGCGATCATTTTGGGAGATGGGTCATGAAAAAAATATGGCGCGCGTGCCTGTTGATGGCTTCACTGGCGTCGCCAGCCGTCCCCGCACTTGCCGACAGCTATGACGACACCGTCGCACTCTTTAAGAATGCGGGCGCGAGCTCTGCGTTTGTTACCTCTAGCTATGGCTATGCGGTCTTCCCGACCATTGGCAAGGCCGGCCTCGTTCTCGGTGGAGCGTACGGCGAAGGCCGTGTCTACAAGCAGGGCAAGTATGTCGGCGATACATCCATGACGCAGGTGAGCGTCGGTTTTCAGGCGGGCGGGCAAGCGTACAGCGAGATTGTTTTCTTTCAGGATCAGCGAGCGTACGACGAATTCACATCCGGCAACTTCGCCTTCAGTGGAAACGTCAGCGCGGTCGCAGTCACGGCGGGTGCATCAGCGACCGCTGGCACGGAAGGCACCGGCGCGGGCGCGAGCGGCGGCAAAAAGGACGCGACGACTGCAGGCGTCTACCAAAAGGGTGTGGCGGTGTTCACGATTGCCAAAGGCGGTCTCATGTACGAGGTATCCGTTTCTGGCCAGAAGTTCTCCTACAAGGCCGTCCCGGCGAAATAGCATCGACCCCGACCCATCGCTGGCTGCGCCAACCAGTGATTCGCTCGTTCGCAGAGTGGCGACGGCGCTCACAGCCGCGCGGGCACTCCTCGCCGCCAATCAGGACGCAGGCGATCACCACATCGCAAATTGCCTGCATGACCTAACGCCGCTCCGAGCCGCAATGCGGGCGTTGGAGCATCGGATGACCGGTGTACTGCAGTCAGCGGACGTGGCCGCCGCGCCCCGAAAGCCGACCCGCTTTCACCTTGTCGACCCAAAGCGGCGCTTAGGGGATATCCGCTTTCGGGATGTTCAAATCGCCACAGAGAGCGACCAGTCAGCTCGGCGGGACGAGGCCGAGCGACAATTACGAGCTTAAGCTGGCATTGTTCATAAGAGAAGAATTCCCGCAGCAGCCAGAACGCCGACAACAATTCCGTAGCCCAGATACCCCATAAAGACAAGCGCCAACGTCTTGGCCCACGACACTCGCTCCGTCAGATTGTTCCGGCACCGCCAAATCATCTTCATCAAGGGCGCAAAGAGTGCGCACATGATCATCGACCACAGTAGAAGTCCCCAGGCAAGACGCCGCTCTTTGCCGGAAAAGAGCGCCGCAGGTATCTGGTCTGCCAATATCCATAGCGGAACAACCATCAGCCAGAAGACCCGCCAGAGAGATTCCGTGCCGTTCCATGCACGCAACGGAATGAGCATCGGGGCAAATGGCTTTTGCCGAAGACCACTGACGTAAACAACATCGTCCTTGGGCCTCAACGCTGAGGGGTTGTTCCGGTAGTTCAACTCGGCGTAGAACAACGCGCGTGCATCCGGTGTGAGCTCTGTCGCGCCTAATTTCGCCAATTCTTCGTCGGGTAGCGACTCAAGGAGCTTGCGGAAAACGTCCGAATCTTGGGTCATGCGGAGTAGCTTTCGTCAGATCACGTCTCGGTCCACCTACGTCCACTTTGGGGCATGTGGCCAGAGAGCTCGGCCGTCCGCTGCTGGCCGATTGCGCCGATTTCCGGAAGTGTCGTGATCATTCTGCCACTGGTCGCGCTACAGCGAATACCGGTCATTCCCGACGTCGACGACTGCTGTCACCCTGGACCGGACCAGGCCTCGGGCTCTGGATACCGGTCGCATTTCCGCGCTGCCGATTCTTAGCCGGCATCGCGGCTTGTCCGCTATCCGGCGGACCGAAAAAGCGGGCGAAACCGCGACGCTTGAAAAACGCCGTGACCTTTCAGGTGCTTCGAAATCAAAGCTGAAGGGACGAGCGCTCCGGATCGGTCACGGGAAATGCTCCGGAAGCAGCGAGCCTTTCGAGTAGCGCGCCACCTCCTTGCTCGCGTGCATGCGCCGCTTCGACCTCAGAGATTCCGACGACTCGAACAAATTGGAATGAGCCCGACTCGAGCTGTTGCGTGCCAATCGTGTCTTCTGCCGGCGCGAGCATGAGTAGCTGTATCTCCGATGGTGATGGCCCTAATGGGCTGCGCAACGGGAGTCGATCGAAATTGCCGAGGGGCGCCCTACCAGGATAGCGACCATGGCACAGCAGAATCTGATACGCCATAAGCTGCCAGATACGCCGTATAGCCCAGTCGCCTTGAAGGGTCGACTCGAATACAAACTCGCACCCAAGTCCTGAGGTCGCGTCGGGATCGGCCTGGTCAGCTTCCCAAGGAGTAGACATTCCCGAAGTGACATACAGCCATGAGGCGCGAGTCGCCGTCGGTGAAAATTCGAAGACACCGAAGTGCAGCCAGCGTGGATCCACTTCCTCCTGACCGAACGTCTTGTTGAACATGTCGTACGGAATGACGAAGATGCCACGACGAACACTTCCAAAGAGAGCCGGATAGAGCTTCTCCTCTCGATACTCCCAGACGCGCGCCAAGAGCCCTTCATCCATAGGTCGCCTTCTGCCCTCGACGCGTGCGCTGCCAATGTCAGGAAGTGGCCGACTGCGGCGTTCACGAGTGTGCGCAATTCGGCAGCAGAGATCGTACGACCGGTTTCGGGTTTCGTAAATCGACAGGTCTGCGGCAGATGTCGACCCTGAGGGGACTATAGCGGCAGCGAAAAGCGGTCGCGACCCTGCCGCTTATCTATTGCCCACTAATCACCTCCAAGAACGTCTCGCCCTTGGGGACGCCGAGGCCGGTGACATTATCGAATCCTGGCGCGCTATGTAGCGTGTGGGGAACGATTGTTCCATCCGGGCGCATGACCTGAAGGTTCGGGGGGTCCTCCGTGTCGGTCCAACCGCCAACCACGCTAGCGATGGATTGCGGTGACTGCGTCGGCGTGATGTCGCGAAAAGCCGTCAATGCGTGCCTGTAGAACTTCGGATTCGCAAAACCAAGTCGATGGCCAGCCCGCTGCTCTGCCAACGCTACTGTTGCGGCAAACAATGGAGTGGCCAAGCTTGTGCCGCCGCATCCGGCGTACACGACATAGCCCCCCACGAGCGGATCAGTAAGGGCACAGTAGACGCCCGAATCGGCGTCGGCAAGCATCGCGACATCTGGTATTACACGTGCAGGCAATGAACCGGCGAGCGTGACGGGAACAATGCCTCGTTGGTACTTCGGCTGGGAGTAGATTTGACTAGGGCCGCCACCTGCACCGAATAGGAGCAGCCCAGGTGGTCCCGGCACCCATGTCGCTGTAGCGCCTTGGCCCGAAAGCACGCTGTCGCCAGTTTCAAATCCGGTTTCGTAGGCGGGTCGGCCAATCGCATTCAAAAAAAGCGAGGTTCCGCCGACTGCGGTGACGTACGGACTCGAGGCCGGGTACCAGACGCTTATGGACCCATCGCCTGGAGCTGGGTTGAAAATGCAATTGGGACCGCACTGATTGTCGCCCGAATCCCCACTTGCGAAATAGAGTCCAATCCCCTTTAGACCAGCCTGAATAAGTATCGGATCCAAGAGCGATCGATCGCTGTCAGCGGCGGTTTCCACGTCTAAACCCAAGGAATTCGAAACAATGCTCGCGAGATTGTTCTCAACGACGAAATTCAGTCCAGCTACATAGTCCTCGTTACCTGCCGTGGGTGGACCAACGTACAAGATGTGCGCTCCCGGAGCCACGCCGTGTGCCCATTCCGTATCCAGGAGTTGTTCAAAATAGATTGAGGACAGCGTGCTGGGGTCGTACGTGGTTGGTGGATCGCCCCCGCTCGGTGAATCGACCAACGTGATTTGAGACGTGCGCAATGGATGTTTTGGATCAAACTGAGCGGCAAACGTCTGAGCATCCGAAACCAATGTTGGGGAACGCAACGCATCAATGATTGCGATCGTCACACCTCGACCGTCATTGCCGCTTTCAACTGCCTCCGCGAGTCCGTAGGCCCTACGAAGTCGGGGAGGCGATAGTGCGCAAGGGCGAAGCGGAGTGGGATTTGGATAACCACCGCCGTATGGGGGATCGACTGTATCGAAGTACTCCCCCAAATAATCAGCACAGGCCGGCGAGGCAGTCTGACTTGTCGCCAATTGGGCCAGGCGACTCGCCGACAGCGATTTAATGCGTGCGTACACGGGCGGCAAGCTGATTAGCGCAGGCAATAATTTCTTCAAAGGCAACGGTTCGGATGTCTGTGGAACCTTGTCCCACGTCAGTCTGAACTGAGGGGATGAGCGGCAGCGGCTAGCCCTGGCGCCGCTCCGCTCGCTGTTCCCGGATACTGTTGAAGGTCACCGAACGCGCCAACACATCCCGCCTTGAAGGGCCGCTTTCGCCATATTCTCCGTCGCCAGCGCCCTGGCCTCGATGCTGGCGGCGGAGCTCGATCCCGTCGCCCATCATCGCGCGGCCCGCGCGCGCCGGACCGTCTACTCCGGCAACCTCATCTTTCGCAGGAGCGTTCGGTAGCGCGGGTCACCGCGGAGGTTTTCAAGGAGGCGATCCGTCTTGATGAACACGCAATAGGGATCGCGCTTGCGGATCGCGCGGTCGAGCCAGGCGAAAGCCTGATCGATTTCGCCTCGAAATGCGTGGACCTCGGCAATGTCAACCGGATCGGAATCAGCGGACTTCTCTTCCAATGCAGCGAGCGCCGCATCCGAATCGTTCCTCCGGCCAAGCGCCTGGTAAGTAATCGCCCGTCCCTGTTGACGGGATTCTTCGTCGGTTTCGTTGTTGATCTCCGCCAGAGCGTGCGCTGGATCGCCGGAAACCGTCATCACGATTCCAGCGAAGGCATGCCATCCTGCATCATCGGGAATCAGAGCGAGCAACTTTCGGATCGCGGCAAGCGCCTCTCGATCCCTTTTCATATAGAAAAGGAATCTCGCGTAATCACCGTACCTAGACCCAAGCATTGGGTCAAGGGAGACGCCTTTTTCGATGAATTCGCGCGCTGCATCGCCTTGTCCGGCGATTTGGGCGAGTGCCCCCGCCCAGGAGATCGCGAAAGCGTTCCCGGGATCCAAGACCAGCGCCTGCGCAAGGTGAGTCTGCGCGCCCGCCCAGTCCCATTCGTGCAGGGCCTGGATTCGAGCCAGGTACGTATATCCGTCCGCAAGCTTCGGATCCAACGCGATCGCCTTCTCAGCCGCGCGACGCGCATCCGACCACACCTGCTCACCTGGTACAAATCCCCTTTGCGCTTGGTTGAAGCGCGCGTTCGAGAGCTGCGCCCATGCGGGCGCGAATCTCGGGTCCAGCTCGATCGCTCGGTGCATCTGGTCGACGGCCTTCTCGTTTGCCGCCGCTGTAGAAGCATGCCGTAGCATCGACTGCGCCTGCAGGAACAGTTCGTATGCCTCTGTGCTTCGCGATCCCGTTCCGTTTGGTACGAATCCTCCGAGAAGTGATACCTTCAGCGCATGCGCGACGGTCGTGGCGATCTCGTCCTGCACCTTGAAGATGTCTACCAGGGTGCGATCGTAGGTTTGCGACCACAGGTGCGTGCCGTCGGAGGCGCGGATCAGCTGCGCCGTGACGCGCAGTTCGTTGCCCGCCTTACGAACGCTGCCCTCCAGCAGATGGGCCACCCCGAGCTTGGATGCGATCGTTCGCACATCTTCGTTCTTGCCTTTGAAGGAAAATGAAGAGGTGCGCGCGATCACCTTCAGATCGGCGCCGTGCGACAGGTGATCGATAAGCTCCTCCGTTAGGCCGTCCGAGAAGTACTCCTGGTCCTTCTTCTCGCTCATGTCCACGAACGGCAGCACTGCAATCGACTTCTCGGGAACGGCAATCGCTGCAGGCGCCAAAGGTGGTGTCGGCTTCGTGGCCACGCTTTCCGGCACTGGCTCGCGCTTGGCTAACCAGAACTTGTCCGCCACGAAGTACCCCAAGGCGAGCACCAGTACGACGATGATGGCTCGATCGAGCCGGCGCCCCGTCAAAGTCCGAATCGACCTTTTCGGGTCGACCTCGAGCGTGGGTTTCAGTCCCTCGGGTGTTATTTCGAAGGCCCACGCGAACAGCAGCGCGGCCGGTAAGCCAGCGGCCATCAGAACGACCACCAACCGGCTGGCCCAGGCCGGAACTTCGAGCATGTGAAAGACCACGTGTACCGGGTCGAGAATGAGCCAGCAGGCGAGCAGGTAAAGCACCGCAACGCGAACGACGTTGCGGTGCTTCAGTTCCTCAAAGAACTTGAACTCGATATGAGGGTGGTGGCCGTGCTCGTATGGCGGCGGCGCAGGCCTCGTCACAACGGCCCCGGGCCCACCGGGCGGGGCCGGAGCCGCCCCCAGCGGCTCTTTCGCCCTCTGTCCGCCGCCGGATGCGGATTTCTTGCCCATCTCCCTATCCCCAGTGCCTCCGCATGTAGGCCAAAGGATGCGCCGAGCGAACCTTCCTCGCAAATCGTCCCCAGGCTACTGGTATTAGCGAGCTACTGAAGCCGCGTCCGTACGCTGCGGACGACTGCTATCGGCAACTCTTCCGTGCAGCCGCTTGTGGCCGATTCCGTCAGGTAGCGAGGTCCGCCCCGCCATGTTGCCAAACGTCGCTCCAAGGGGCAATGCGGACGTTGGAGGATCCGATGACCGGTGTACAGCAGTCAGCGGACGTGGCCGTTACGCCCGGAAAGCCGACCTGCTTTCACCTTGCCGACCCTCTGCTGACTTTCGCGAGCGCCCGCTTCCGGGAACTCCGATTAGGTCTTCTGCTTCGCGGCAGCCTCGCGAGCGTCTTTGAGCTGCCTCCAGTTCGGCGCGTACTTCAGTGCCTCGACGTA
>Ga0307479_10002982_pt1 | contig 15378 bp, 14 predicted proteins | sample atmos_gasesECM4C_FD_203743 | JGI IMG/M metagenome (GOLD analysis project Ga0307479, IMG submission 203743) | Hardwood forest soil microbial communities from Morgan-Monroe State Forest, Indiana, United States - atmos_gasesECM4C_515 | ecosystem: Environmental > Terrestrial > Soil > Temperate... | reverse complement strand
AAGTAATCCTGCGGAGCCGCCCGGGCGCCGCCAGACTTCTTGCTTTTTCGGCCGATAAGTCGCAATCATCGAAGACGCGTTTTTCTCAGCCATTAGCATGAACGTTTTCGAGCTTACACACGCGCTCGTCGACATCGAGTCCGTAACTGGAAACGAAAAGCAGGTCGGCGACTATCTCTTCGCGTACCTTTCTTCCCTCGCTGCCGATCATGCCGGACAGATCGAGCGGCAGGACGTCGAGACGGGGCGATTCAATGTTTTTGCGTCGTGGGGGAAGCCCCTCGTCACGCTCTCGACTCACATGGATACCGTGCCGCCGTTCTTTCCGTCCACCGAGAATGAAGAATTCGTCTGGGGGCGCGGCGCCTGCGATGCCAAAGGCATCATCGCGGCCATGATCGTTGCCACACATTCTCTTCTCGAAAACAGCGTGAAAAATTTTGCCTTGCTCTTCGTCGTCGGAGAAGAGCGCAACGGTGCCGGCGCGATCGCCGCCTCCAAAACGCCGCGCGGCTCGCGCTACCTGATTAACGGCGAGCCTACAGAAAATTTGCTGGCGCTCGGTTCGAAAGGCGCGCTGCGTTATGAGCTTGTCGCGCGCGGCCGCCTCGCGCATTCCGCTTATCCTGAGCTCGGCCATTCTGCCATCGAGACGCTCCTCGACGTGCTCCAGGACGTTCGCCACATTCCGCTTCCGGATGACGCGCTGCTCGGCCGCAGTACGCTCAATATCGGCACGCTCAGCGGCGGCCGCGCTCCCAACGTCATCGCGGATCACGCTCAGGCCGACTTGATGTTCCGTCTCGTCGGCGATGCTGCCCCGATACGCGAAGCCGTTACGGCCGCGGTTGCGGGCCGCGCCGAAGCTCGCGAAGTCGTGTACACTCCCGCCCTGCGGCTCGAGCCGTTCGATGGCTTCCGCACCACCGTCGTCTCTTTCACCACGGATATCCCGAGTTTTGCCGGAGTTTGGGGCCGGCCTTTCCTCATCGGCCCGGGAAGCATCCACGTCGCGCACACCGCCGAGGAGCACATTCCGAAGAAACAGCTTCTCGAAGCAGTCGAGATTTACACCCGCCTGGTGAAGGGCCTGCTCGCCATGGAGGAAGGGAAGTAAGTCCATTTGCTGGCGCGTTCGACAAATTCTCGCGCCCACTGTAAAATTCTAAAGTTGTCTGCGGGCCGGTAGCTCAATGGTAGAGCAGCTGACTCTTAATCAGCGGGTTGCAGGTTCGAGTCCTGCCCGGCTCACCACTTGTTTTCAATAGGTTAGCTTCATCTGACTTTTGAGAAATAAAAAACTGTGCCCAATTTTGTGCCACACCTGGCTCAAAATCGGTGCCGCTGAGGTCGTCCACGGCCCGGCGCTTCGCTTCCATCATGATATGCGAATACCGCTCTCCTCAGCGACTGAGTTCAAGCTCGTGAAGTGGCGATTTGGCGTGCAAAGCTGGAGACGAATCGTTGCCCTTTAGCATGAGCCACAGGATGTGGTTAAACACAGCGTCATTGACGCGGTCGGGCGCGCTGAAGTCCAGCCCCTGTGACATTACCGCGGCGGCGGAGTTTGCTGCGTTCCTTTCCTCCATGTCCACCTGCGGAACTAGAGCCACGTACGGAGCGAGATCGGGCTTTTCTGCAAATAGGTTCGCAAGGGAGCGGCTGAAATAATCAAACTTCGACATACGGTCCAATCCCAAAATGTCTTCGATTGCAGCCACAACGTCGGTGGTGTTCGCGAATCTATGAATCGCCCCAGCTCGATTGTAGGCAGACACCACCAGAAAGGGCGAGCGGTGGGAGTCCACATGATCGGGACCCGCCTGTGAGTCATCTTCCAGCACGAACATCACAGTGTCCCGCCAATAGGGCGACTTGGAAAGCGCTTCCACTATGCGGCCGAGTGCCAGATCATTGTCCGCCATAAAGGCACGAGGTGTGCGAAACCCTGCGCGCCCTCCCGCTGTATGGTCGCTGGGTAAATGTAAAACCTCGAGTTGGGGCAGATTGCCGTCTTTGACAAATTGTTCGAACTCCGCGATCCAGGCATCTGCGCGGACTTGATCAGGGACATTCAAGTCAAAAGGAGGGTACGAGGGGCTGATGTCTGAACCGAGGTCTCGCTGGGTAACTGGCCACCCTTCGGGAACGGCGACCATTTCTCCATAGTCTCGAAAGGAAACGCCTTTTTTCGCGGCAAGTGTCCAGAGGAATCCGTCGTTTGGTTCGTCAATCTCTTCGCCGTCTACTCCCGCACGCCTATCGGAGTAGGCCGAAGGAATGGTTTTTTCGCCGTAGTCCGTCACGTAGGCGGCCGTAGACCAAATGTGACCTTGGGAGCTAACCTCCGCGTTGGTGAAGAATCGGTCGAACAAGCCGAAGCGCAACGCCAGAGCATGATGGTTCGGAGATATCCGCTGGCCGAAAAAAACCAGACTTGGATCACCGTCTCCTTCTTTCAGATCGCCGAATACCTGGTCGTAGGTGCGATTCTCTTTGATGATGTAGATCACGTGATGGAACGCCGGGTAGCGCCTTGCCGGCCGCTGCTGCCCCCATCCGTTCGCTGCGGCAACCCGCCTCGATAAACCGGCCAGTTCGGGTTGAGTCAGTTTGTCCGGCAAGATTCGCAGCGTGCCGTTCAGTTGCCCAAGGTCATATCCCATGGGTCGCTTGATACCTTCTCCGGGGATGGGGCCGTCGGGATTGGGTCGCGAACCGTGCCCTTTTCCGTTCAGCACCAACAACTGCGTACCAGAGTCCAGGACCGCCGTGGGATACCAATCGGTGGGTATACGTCCTTTGAGAGATTGGTGCGACGCTCGCTGGCCGCCTGCCGTTTCGGCCGAGACGTCAAAAACTGCAACGGCGTTGTTATCCGCTTCGGCGACAAACAAGCTGGTCTCGTCGCGGGACAACGCCAGCGCATTCGGTGTGCTCCCTTCAGCAGGACTTCCCGGCGCTGCGTCACTCAAATATCGCAATATCCTGGCTGTCTGCGTATCCACGACAGCGATCTGGTCCGTTCCTCCGAGAGCAGCAAACAATTTCGAACCTGTCCTGTTCGTAAGCAGCGCGGATGGGTGCCGTCCCACGGCAATCCGCCGTTCGAAGAGCAACGTTCCATCGGAGCGCGTGCGAAGCACTGAAATCGTGTTTCCACCCCAGGCAGAAACATACACTTTGCCATTCGAAGCCAGTTCGACCGCATACGGGTAGTGGTCGGTGGGAATCCGCTGCATTACCTCCGATGTTTCGAGATTGACCACGGCCAGACTGTCACCGACATTCTCCGCGACATACAGAAGCTTCCCATTTCTGGATGCCGCAATACCTGCCGGATATCGCGACCCCGTTTTGTCAGGTTTCTGTTTTCCTAGGACGATTTTTCGTTCGAAAGTGGCGGCGGTGCCGTTCCAGTAGTAACAAAAGATAGAGTCGTCGTTGCCCCCGGACGCGTACACCGTCCGCCCATCCTGCGAAAACGCTATGCCAAAGAATGCGGCTTCTTGCGGGAGAGTCTGGGTAACGCGCATTGACTTTAGATCGATGACCTGAATTCCTTGCTCCCGCCACCCGCTCAGAATGACGACGGCCTTGTCTCTTTCTGGCGCGAGCGCCATCCCCATTGGCATGCTCCCGAGGTCAATAGAATCGCCCACTGGATCCAAGCGAACGCCGGTAGGCAACGGACTCGTGAAATTTGCCGGGGAATCGGCAAGAGGCTGGGTGCTAGCACGGGACAACACCAAACAGGACGCAAATGTTATGCAGAAAAGCACAAGAGAGCGTCGCCTCTGCATTTCCCCCTCCGAAAATGACCTAGATTCGATTTCTATCCCAAGATTCTACTAAACCATCCACGAGTACAAGTCCGCTTCAGCGCAGTGGGACGAAGAAACTCTCAAGTTCGAGGGCTATTCAGCGCGAATAGTGCCGGACAGAAAGAGCGATGGGCAAGCCGACGCAGAACCAGTGCTCGACAAATTCGCTAGCCTGGTAAATCAACGGCATATGACTTTGGGGAGCCGCCGAGAGCGGCAGTACGACCAGATGCATGAAGTTATAGACCAGAGCGCCGTAGATGAGACCGGACAGTACGGCGCGGCGAACCAAGAACGGCAGCTTGCGGCTAGCGAGGTAGTATACGGTTGCGGCACCAAACGCGATAACGAAGTGCAGGAAGACTCCCAGTGCGGCGGTTGGAGCGCCACCGTTATACGATTTCATGCCGAGGACGCCGCTGGCGATCGTTTGCGGGATGAGAATGGGCTGTTTTGGACTGTAAACCAGGATCGCATACGTCAGGTCGAGCACACCGACGATGAGGCCGCCGACGATAATAGCCGGAAACGGCCTCGGCTTTGGGCGTAAAGAAGGTGCAAAGTCACCGCTCATAGAACGTGACATCGAAGGTCTATTATGCGGGTCTTGTTCACGGCAACGCTCACTCCCGAAGATTATTAAGAACCTAAACGGGACCGTCAACTCCCAGATCCGTACGAACCGCCGTCCTCACATCGAGGGTTTCGGCCCCAACTCAGCCGTAGTCTTGTCGTATATTTTTGTGTCTGTCATTGGCCTCCGCCAGCCTCCTCGTCCGTGACAAAAGCACTGCCTTTTCGGTCTAGTGCTTGATAAACGCGCAAGCCGGACAAGTGCCTTTCAGATGTCCGGTAACCCCACCAAGATCTTCATTTTCTCCCCTGCGAACTTCTCGGCTCCGCGCGGAACTCCAAACAACTCATTGCACACTACGCAAACCCCCGCCCCGGGTCAAGCATTAGAAACTTCTGGTCGTGGGTCAGTTTCCGGTTTGTGCGTTTACCAGGCATGTTTGAGGTGGCGGACTAAATTCACTGGAATTTGCGCTTGACAAAGCCGCATGTTAATTTCCAAAAACACCCGGCAGATGGAGGGAATTGGAATGCGCGTCCGCCTTTTTGCAGCAGTGGCGTTTTCTTTGTCTTACTTTGCCGAACTCAGCTTTGCTTGTACCTGCGGAGGGCCGCATCTGCCCCCGGGGAAGAATTCGATGCGGGACTTTGTAATTGCGGAGGTTAGCGGAAACGGTCAAGTGCAAACCATCTTCGAAGGGGTAGTCGAACGTCAAGAAATTAGCTCGGGGCCGATTGGCCCGCCAAAGTCAGCCATGTCAATGACCCCATCCGGAATACATCGAATCGTTACCATCCATGCCTCCAGGGTGTACCGAGGTGCGAACGAACAGAACTTCGCTGTCATTACGGGGCTGAGCTACGGCGACTGCGGATTCGATTTCAGCACTGGTCAGTCGTACTTGGTGTTCGCAACGCAAATCGAGAGTGGTCTGTATTTCACCAATATCTGCACCGGCACCAACCTGGTGGAACACTCCGGCCCTGCAGTTCGTTTCCTAAGAGGCGAAGCTCCAGCGGCTGATGACCTTCTCGATGTGACCAGTTACTAGGAGCGAATGCGTCCTCAATGGACAGGAAGCATTTGTGGGAGTGTTCTCGGCCCCGATGGAAAGCCCGTCAAAGATGCGAGCGTCGACCTATCGGAGATACGAGAAGTCCCATACCCGCAAAATAGCGGCGAAGAAGTGTCCAGCGCAGATGGGGCCTTCTGTATCAAAAACGTCTCGCCAGGAAAGTATCTCCTCACAGCGGAGAAGGACGACTTCGACAACTGGACTCGCTTAATGGGCTTTTACCCTGGCGTCTCGACGCATGCGGACGCGGTGCCAATCGAAATAAAAGCTCAGACCAGCTTTACTGCGAAGCCGTTGGCACTACGAAATGAGAAACTTTATGACATCCGAATAAGAGTTGTCACTTCAGATGGCAGCCCTCTACCATGGGAGCGAATAGGGGTGGCTATTCAGAGTGCCGACCGCGACCCGCTGGCCTATCACATAGACCATGTGTCGATGAGGATGGCTCTTACAGATTCGGCTATATCCCCGCAGGCCATTATGTAGTGGCCAGCTACGCGCATCCAGACTTTAGTGAAGGACAATCCCAAGAGCAGCCGTTCAATTGGACGCACGACAAGCGCGAGATCGATGTCACTGGTCGTACTGAAGTCGTGCTAAAAATCGCTCCGAAAAATTAAGCATTTCAGTCCGCTGCTTTGCGTGCCTCAGTCAACTCCTAATTAGTCGCATAGTCGGCAACTGACCTATTCCCCGGAACATCAAAGCCTGTGCCACTGGCCTCCTGCGTACGCCCGCGTTACAATTCCCTAGTGCCAAGCGCTTCGCAAACCATGCGTGTCAAAGTGCTTTTCTTCGGCCGCCTTAAAGAAATCGTCGGCCGCGCCGAGGATTTTGCCGACCTCGCCGACGGCTCGCGCATCGAGCAGCTCTTCGCCCACTATGGCGCTCGCCATCCCGAGCTAGCCCGCTTCCGTCCCTCGCTGGTCGCCTCCCACAATCACGAATTCGCCGCTTGGAGCACTCCTCTCCACGCCGGCGACGAAGTCGCCTTCCTTCCCCCGGTCAGCGGAGGCTAATCTGCCGCGATGACCCCGCTCAACGATGACATGTTTCGTCTCGTCGTCGAGCCCATCGACGCGGCTGCCGTCGTCCGCCACGTCCGCGCCGGTGAAGACGGCGCCGTCGTCACCTTCGACGGTTGCGTTCGCAATCAATCTCACGGCCGCCGCACGCTCTACCTCGACTACGAGGCGTACGAGCCTATGGCGCTGGCCAAAATCCGCGAAATCGCCGCCGAGATGCACGCGAAATTCCCGATCCATCGTGTCGCCATCGTCCACCGCCTCGGCCGCCTCCAAATCGGAGAAACTAGCATCTTTATCGCCGTCAGCGCGCCGCATCGCCCTGCGGCCTTTGATGCCTGCCGCTTCGCCATTGACACTCTCAAGCGCACCGTTCCTATCTGGAAAAAAGAGTATTTCGAGGACGGCGCTGTCTGGGCCGACGGCGAACTTCCGCCCGCGCCCGCGGAAGCCCCTGCTGCAAAACCTGCATCTTAATCGTTCATGCTCGCGAGGCCAGCACATGTTCGATGCTTCGTCCTGATCGCCGCTGTTGTCTTGGCTGGCGATGGTTTGGCGCAGGACAAGCCCGATCGGCCGCCCTGGGCGCAACCTTCGCGCCCCGCTGCCACGGCGTCTAAAATGCCTCCGCCCGCTCCCGTTAACCCCGGCGATTACAGCCCGGATCCAGTCCCAGACCCTTCACAGGATCGCGGCAAAATCCGCGTCAATGTGAACCTCGTCAATGTGCTCGCCAGCGTTCTGGACGAGCACAATCGCCCCGCCCCGGACCTCCCTATCGAGGCTTTTCAGCTCTTCGAAGAAGGCGTGCAGCAAAAAATCGAAGTCTTCGAGTCCGAAACCCAGCAGCCGCTCGATCTCGCGCTCATGATCGACGCCAGCCTCAGCGCGCACAAGGAAATTTCCTTCGAACAGGAAGCCGCCGCGCACTTCATCCGCCAGGTTCTCCGCCCCACAGACCGCCTAGCGGTTTTTTCCTTCGATGAAAACGTCACGCAAGTCGCGGCCTTCTCGGACAACGTTCCCTCCCTCCAGGAAGCCGTGCGCAAAATCCCTCCTGGCGCGGGCACTTCAATCTATGACGCCGTGGTGCTCGGCTCCAACACGCTGGATAAGCGCGGAGAGGACCGGCGGCGCGTCATCATCATGGTGACCGATGCCGGCGAAACCACCAGCCGCAGCGATTTCGATTCCGCCCGCAAAGCCGCTGTCCGCTCCGGCGCGCTCCTTTACACCATCGTCGTACGCCCCATAAAAACCGAAAGCGGACGCAATACCGCTGGCGAACACGCCCTCGAAACCATGACCGACGCTACCGGCGGCGCCATGTTCTATCCTGACTCTCCCCGCGATCTGGACGTCATCTTCGATCGCATTGACCGCGAGCTGCGCACGCAATACCGCCTCGGCTATTACCCCAATCCGCGCGGCCCCGCCAATACCTATCGCAGCATCGAAGTGAAAGTCCTCAACGGCGACTATCGCGTCCGGCATCGCAAGACATACCTCACCGGCCCGCAGTAGAGGTCTGGTACAGCCGCACTTATATTCAGCCTCATGACATCTTTCGCAGCGTGTTATCAAGACATCCTTTGCGCCCCCGCGTCTTTACAGTCTCGATACGCACCTAGCGCTTTGCTTTGTGGCAGAGTCGGCGCATTGCACCTATAATCTCGTCACCTCAGCAACCAGCAGGGTGCATGTCATCCACATCCTATCCCTGGCGGATCGTGGCGGTCGCGGTCATCAGCATCGTCGGCTACTTTTACCTCGCCTACCTCACCCTCTTTGGTTTGTCGCCGGGCGGGATAGATGTCGAGGATAAATCCGGCCACGCGCTGGTTTCTTATTTGGAGAACGACGGGCCTGCAGTCCGCGCGGGCCTGGTTGTTGGAGATCGCATTCTGACGGTGGACGGCCAGCCGATTGGCAATGTCGTGGATTGGCTGGCGCATCGAATGAACTTTGTCGCTGACCGGCCCATTCCGATCGGCGTCGAGCGCGATGGGCGTCGCCTCGATCTGACGATGACCCTCCATGGAAGCGTTTGGAAAGATTACAACCCTCGCTCGCGCGCCTCTCAAATCATCTTTTTGGCGAGTAAACTCATTACCCTGCTGATCGGCCTCTTTGTTGTCTTCAACCGTCCACGTGATTTTGTTTCGCGCCTGGGCGGGTGGGTCCTGGTCACGATGGCGACTGTTTTTGAAGCCTTTCAGTGGGGAATGGCTTCCGCGATCCGTTCTCTTCCATTCCTTTTCCAGTGGCCGGTGATGCTCGTTTACGTGAGTGCCGCTTTTCGTACGCCGTTGCTGTTCGCTTTTTTCTGCCTCTTCCCAAAGAAGCTCTTTCGCAGCCGCTGGATCTGGATTGTGCTCCTTGCGGGTCCCGCCATTGCCACCATTTATGCGCTCTATCTTCTCGCTCGGACGTTGTACGACCCGGCTCATTTGGCGTCGCTCGCTCGCCCTTGGGTGTTGATCGCTTTTGGCCTACAAAGCTTGGTTTATTTGCTGGCGGGATTGCTCGTCCTGCCGGTCGGGTACTGGCGGCTCGAAACGCCCACCGACCGGCGGAGATTCCGTGTCCTCTTTTTCGGTGTGCTCATTGGCCTGCTCTTCTATCTGCCGCGCGTTTTCAGCACTGCTCTCGAAGATTTCAACCCTTCGATCGCCGATTTCATGTCTTCCCCCACCCTGAACTTGGTCTTCAGTGCGGGATTCCTGGTTTTCCCCCTCTCCTTCGCCTACGCCATCCTGCGCCATCGGCTCTTCGACGTCCGAGTGATTATCCGGCGAGGGCTGCAGTACGCTCTCGCGCGCGGGTTCCTTTTGTCTATACCACTTGTATTGACGGGACTTCTCGCGGCGGACCTGATGCTCCACGGCAACGATCCCCTTTTCACCGTTCTGCGAGCTCGGGGTTGGTTTTACGGGGGCATCGCCGCCCTCACAGGTCTCGCTTACCTTCAGCGCCGCCCTTGGCTTTCTTCGCTCGATCGCAGCTTCTTCCGCGACAAATACGATGCGCAGGGGTTGTTCCGCGAGATCGTGGAAGAAATTCGCCGCGCTCTCAGCATCCAGCAAGTCGCTCCTCACGTTGTTGCTCGCATTACGGACGCTCTTCACGCTGAGTTTTGCGCGCTGCTGCTGCGTAAGCCCGGCGAAAATCTTTACCGCATCGTCGCCGCCTCGCCGCCGGGTGCTGTCACCTCCGACCTGCCTGCTACCAACAAACTGATTCCCCTGGTCCGGGTTTTGGATACTTCCGTCCCCATCTTGCTTGCCGAAACCGGGTGGCTAGGACAGCAGTTGCCGCAGGCCGATAAGGATTTCCTGCACTCCGCGCGCATCGATCTACTGGTGCCGGTGGCCCTGGCCGAAGGGCGCACGGAAGCCCTGCTCGTCCTAGGCATGAAGCTCTCGGAAGAACCCTACAGCCGGGAAGACGTGACGCTGCTCGAAAATGTCGCCGGCGCCATCGCGCTTCTTCTCTTTCGTGGCCCTGCGAGCTTCCCAGGCCGGGCCTTCGAGGAGTGTCCTCGATGTGGCGCGTGTTACGACACGGGAACGACGCGCTGCGAAGTAGACGGCTCCACATTGAATTTGGTGGCGACCCCACGGCTGCTTATCGATCGCTACCGCCTGGAAAAGCGCCTTGGCCAGGGGGGCATGGGAAAGGTCTATCGCGCCACGGATGTCTCACTCGACCGGACCGTCGCGGTAAAAATGCTGCGCGACGAGTTTTTCGCCGACCAGCAGGCCCTGGAGCGATTTCGCCGCGAATCCCGCCTCGCCGGGAGCTTCTCTCACCCCAATGTCGTCACGGTTCACGATTTTGGCGTGGATCCCAATCAACGCGCCTTCCTCGTGATGGAGCTTCTCGATGGCATCACCCTCCGTGAAGAACTGCGCGCTCAAAAGAGATTGGCTCCCTCACGCGCGTTGCAACTTTTCGAGCACATTTGCGCGGGCGTCGGTGCAGCCCACGCCAGGGGTCTCGTGCATCGCGACCTCAAGCCGGAAAACATTTTTCTGGTTCGTACGGGCGCCCGAGAGTTGGTCAAGATCACCGACTTCGGGATCGCCAAATTCCTTCCGCAAATCTCCGAGGATACCAGCGGCACATTCACCGGGGTTTTCATCGGAACCCTCCCTTATATGTCACCCGAACAATTCCGCGGGGGCTCGCTTTCCCCTCGCTGGGATTTATGGGCTCTTTCCGTGATCACCTTTGAAGTGTTATGCGGCGTGCAGCCCTTTCACGGTTCCGATTTCCAGTCTCTGCAGAATGCCATCCTCGAGGGGAGCTTCCCTGCGGTCTCCTCGCTCATCCCGCAAGCTCCGCCGCAATGGCAGGAATTCTTCAATCGCGCGCTTGCACGCTCGGAAAGCGACCGTCCCGGCTCCATCGCCGAACTGTGGGCTGACCTCCAGTCCTGTTTTTCTTCTGCCTAGTTCCGAGGTCACAGCCCTATTCTTGCGACTGCGTTGGCGAGCAAATCAAGAGATCCGCGCTTCCCTCAAAGGCACTATAGCTTTCTATGGATTTCTTCGAGGTTGCTGAAACCACCGACGCGCCGAGTCCCCGATCATTCGAACGCCTGCCTCCGCAAATTCCAAGCCGCGCTCGCTGGCCGATACCACGAGATATGCCAGGCCGCCGAGCACAAGCAGAACCGTAAAGCCAACGCAGAAAAACAGTTCCGCCACGAGTAACTCACGGACGAAATAGAGTTGCAAAGCAAAGAACGCGGCGACGGCAGCCATCATCCCTTTACGCACCTTCGCCTCTGAATTGGCGAACGTTCTAATCTGCCCCAAAAGCTTTTTCATCAGCTCGCACCTGCCCTCGCTACAGGCAAGCACGGGAAAGCCCAAAAGGGGCCGAGCGTAAGTAGCTGAAACCGAACGAGACTAGGGGGATTAGGTCGTCTTCCTCTGGTGAGGAACGGCAAGTTTTTGACGTTGATGCCAATCCGCTGTCAGCGTCGTTCCGGTTGAGCGAAAGCCGCGGGGTCGGTCCGGTGTGCCGATTTCGTGGCAACCGCGCCCGCGGCATGAGAGGATTTCCCGGTGCAGGGAGAATGACTTCGACCACAGCCCAACGCAAAGGGCCGGCGCTCGATGCTTTCCGCTCGGGGTGGGTCTGATGGCATGAAAACCGAAGCGCACGATCGCTACTCGCTCACTTTGTTGATTTCTCTCCTCTTCTTCCTGGTGCTTGGCACATTCCTGGAAGAGAACCGGATCAGTCAAGTCTTTATGTTCCTTTCCATGTATGCGACCCTTATTGTCGCCATACTGAAGTTGTCCCAAAAACGGGCCATGCCGTGGCCTGCGCTTCTGCTGACCGTCTCCTCCATGCTGGTCACGCTTGTTACGATCTTCCGTCCGGTTCACACCCTGCGGATCGCGAACTGGCTGCTGTTGTCCGCCTTTCTTGGCTATATTTCCGTCGCTCTTTTCTCGTTTCTACAACACTCGAGCGCGATCATAAGAGCCAAATTACTCGCGTCCTTAAGTCTTTATCTGATATTGGGAATGTTCTACTTCGCTGTCTTCAACTTGATCCAAGAGGTTCATCCCGGATCGTTTGTGGAAGTGGGGCCAACTCCCATCGCGGCTTCGCGCGATTCTCTTTTTTACTTCAGCCTGGCTACGCTTACCACCCTGGCATACGGCGATGTAATTCCCGTTTCGCGACCCGCGCGGATCATTGCAGTCCTCGAAGCAGCTACGGGCGTGTTCTATATCGCAATCATGGTGGCTCGTCTGGTTGCTGCCTACCAGAAGGCCGACGGCGAGCGACGTTAACCGAGTGGCAGCCCGATGTTTACACCCACGGTGCCCATTGAGGAAGACTGGAAGGTCGCAAAAAGGGGAGAAAAACAATTAGGAACACACAGCGGCAGGCCGCCAGGGCATGCGTCGCGCTCTGCAGGGTGGAACCGAAACCCCCGAACCCCAGTCAGCTTCGCGTCAGCTTGCGCTGCCTGGGGCTCGGCGGTTAAAGAGTACGTAGTTATCCCTTCCCGGGAATGGTGACCGGCTTCGCCAGCTTAAACGTCACCTTACTATGAGCGGCGAGGACGGTTACGTCCTTGTTTGCCTTGGCCTTCTCGGCATCTTTGGCATTGTTCTTGGCCTGATTTTTCGATCCGGCCACGGAATTGGTTTCCAGATCGTAAGACTTTCCGTGGACGACCACCGAGGCCAGCGTTACCTTCAGTTCGTTCTTCTTGATCTTGACGATGCGGCCGGTTACCTGCGCACCCTTCGGAATCACAGTCTTCCCCTCGACCTTAATGGGCGAGGTGAGGCTTGCGGCAAAGGTGTCGCCGACTTTGTTCTTGTCGGTGGCGAGCGTTTGGCCTACTGCCGCGCTGATCTCTGTGCCTTTCGGCACGGTGACCATCGCCGTTGGCTCCGGCGCTTTATTTACCGCGGCACCTTTTGCTGCGACAGGTTTTACCGTGGCAGGTTTTGCTGCGGCAGGTTTTGCTGGCGCCGCTTTCTTGGCAGTGGTAACGGGTTCGTTTGTGGCCTGATTCGAGCAGCCCGCTGCAGTGCAAAGGGCTGCCGCCGCCAAAGCAAGCCAGAGGCTCCGATGGACTTGAGAGTTGAACATTTCACACCTCCAGAGGGGTACCTTGGGGCGAACGGGATGGGGTGGCTGGTTTGGTCCCTTCCCCGCTTGCAAATCAACCTCGAAACGGCAGGTATCCCCTAACCTTCTATCTATAAATCTTACAAAACCTGGTAGCTGGAGTCCCTGGCGATTTGCGCCCGGCGTTCCTACTCAGCACCGGCCCATCGGCCAGTTACCCGAGCGCCCGGCGAAGGACGCGAGTCCCGACCCGGTCGGGATCTTGGGGGTCGGAGCTTTAGCTCCGACATAATGGCCTTCTTCGCCGTACGGCTTCAGCCGCTGAGGAATTGCTCTCCCCGCCCCCCTCGCTTGTCATCCTGGAGCCATCCGACGAGGTCCGGTGTCGGGACTCCGGTGGAGTCCACCGGACTCCTGAAACCGGAGATGGTTGAAGGACCTCAACTTTCATACGACCGATCAACAGCCGTTTCCAGGCAGACGCGCCTCCCCGGAATTCATCTCGACCTACTTAAGTCAGGCGTACGTCAAATAGTGTGAGCCAATACTGAACAGATTGCAGGGCGAAGCCGCAAAGGATCAGTCCAATGCCGAAGGCTCCGAGCCATCGCTCCGGCAGATTATCAGCGTAGTACTCAATGTATGGATTCACCGTCGCTCCCACCCCGGTCACGAGGCCGGTCACGAGCCCTACCCGGATCGCGAACGACCAGGCGTGCTCCACGTGATGGATGAAGACGCTACAGATCAGTGCCGCGGCAGTGTAGCCGATCGTCCGGAGGACAGTTCCCCAAAACTGACGGCGCGTAAGACGCGGGCGGCGAGACGCTTCATAATCGGTAGCAGGACGGAAGTCCCGAGAGTACATGAATATTGTGCCGGCCGTTATCAGAAGGCCAAAGGCGATTGCGAATTCGAGGCCCAAAATCCTGTATAGTCCGGCGCCGAACGCAAACGCGCGTATGGCGGTGAACATTCCTTCCCATGCCAACGAATAGTGGTCCAGGCCGCGAGCTGCTCGATTCAGTTCAACCGCAATGGTGATGCCGTTGGCGATACCCGAGACGAAGCCAAAGAAAAGGCCAAGGCCAATACCGTAGCCGATTCCAAAGACGATTGAGTACGTTACGGCCCTGGTAAGCAGTCGCAATGGGCCATGTCGCCCGCCCAATAAATCGTAGGCAAGATAAAGGCTGCCGAGCACACTAAGACAGGTACCGGCGATGCTTATCGCTGCGACCGTATGGTGGTCCATTCGAAGGATTATAGACGCAACGCCTTAGCCCTAGCCCGGCGTCTTCCGTCATGCTCTATTTAGTACTACGAAATTCACCCGATAAAGTACTAGGGTCTCTGCTCGATTGTTTTCGGCGCCGAGAAACGATATCCAAGGGGAGACGTGAGGCAGTTGATGATGTCTTCAAGAGGCTGATCAGAGGGACCAGTCGCCGGACTACACAGAGGAACCATCGACCGCCAATCATATCGCTCCCAGCCGAGGAATTTAAGATGAAGGTTTCTTGGCCGAATCACAACTCAGGTTTGCCCAGTCAGGGTCTGAGCGATATGCCTTTGGACGACAGGCTCGGTGGCAGAATGGAGAGGCGGCTCCCCATCGTCGTTGTGGTACGCCTCGCCCCGGCAGAACCCGCGGGTACCGACAGAGAAGAGAGGACGTACACCGATAACGTCAGCGCACACGGCGCTCACATATTTTCTAGACACCCCTGGCAATTTGGGGACAAGGTAAGGGTAACTCCCGTGAACGAAGAATCGACGGCCTGCGGGAAGGTGGTTTACTGCCACAAGCTGGCAGACAACCGCTATGACATCGGGGTGACATTTCAAGATCGCCCCGTCACCTGGTCCGTCGTGCGCAGATATGACGGCATACAAATTAGCCCCTTGGCCAAACTAAAGTCCAGCTGAGGAGCCTATCATTGCCGAGTGCCCCGGGTGCCGGTGGCGTTTACCCAGACCGCTCTCGCTTCTGCGCTCTCTCCCTTGCTTGTCATCCTGAAGTCATCCGACGAGGATGGGTGAAGGACCTCGACTCTCACCCGCCTGACCAACAGAACGCCTTCAGCGAAGCGACTTCAAGTTGAGGATTTGCGACAAAACGGTGCCAAGGATTACGTACGTGCCGTTAGACTGGCGACCGTATTGATAGCGGCTGTTGTACCCGTCTTCATAGCCGCGACGGAAGCCCTCGCGGAAGTAGTAGTTATAGTCGCCCTGATCCACATAATAGCCACCATAGCCGTAGTT
>Ga0307479_10002981_pt1 | contig 15382 bp, 23 predicted proteins | sample atmos_gasesECM4C_FD_203743 | JGI IMG/M metagenome (GOLD analysis project Ga0307479, IMG submission 203743) | Hardwood forest soil microbial communities from Morgan-Monroe State Forest, Indiana, United States - atmos_gasesECM4C_515 | ecosystem: Environmental > Terrestrial > Soil > Temperate... | reverse complement strand
TCAGGAGAAAATTCCTTTTCCTCGGCTATAGAGGATTAGGCAATTGCTATCTCGCAATGTCACGGTTCACCGAAGCCGAAGAGACGTTCCAGAGGGTATTCGAATACCTGCCCGTTTCGGGTGGCAGAGAAGATGCGGATTACGCCATCAACTGCGAATCAATTGCCATGGCTCGCATGGGCCAGCAGCGCTGGGAATCAGCGGAGCAATCACTTCAGAAAGCCGTATCGATCTTCGACGACCAGATCGGTCATGCCGCCACTTCAACCCCGGATTCCGTTCAGAATGAACACGCGAATAAGCTTCGTGTCTCGGAAGACATGGCACTCAATCTGGTCGCTGTGGTCTACTTCCGTGAGCAACGCTACACCGAAGCGCTAGAAATATTGGACCGAGCCTACAATCAAGGCGTGACGTTCCGTGCGCCCGCGGATATTGTCGAGCAGATCGCGAACGACGGCCGCGCGGTCTCCACAGCCGCCGGGGACGTTGATGCGATTGCGCTCTGGTCCAAACGTGTTGCAAGCCCCAACTAGCCAATAGCCGATTCGCTCAGAATCTACCAGCAAGCTAATTTTGCCTTCTCAGTCTATTCCGCTTCGAAGAATCGGATTTTCTCGATCTCAGCGGTGGCTCCCACAGGTAAATAGTTGTAAGTATTTGAAAAGTGGCGACCCCGGTCGGAATCGAACCGACAACATTCAGCTTAGAAGGCTGACGCTCTATCCAATTGAGCTACGGGGTCTCGCCAGTGTTTTTGACTATAACATTATGGATGCGGAGTGAAAAATCCGGGCGTCAACGTGCCCGTCGTCCATACCACGTGAGCAAAAAGGCCGTCGCGTCTGCTGCCGGAACGAAAACTAGGCTCAGTTGGGATAATACGCTGGCAGTCGGCGGATTCTACATCTAGTATGAGAAGAGAAGGCTTGATCGGGTGAGCATCTACTTTCTTGCAGGCACAATCTGAATGCGAACACCGTCTGGTCCTACAACAAAGACAGAGTTGCCGTTTATATCGGTCTTGAAACCCGGCACAACCCGTTTGACGGTCGCAAGCGCTGCTTCCGTGGAATAGTCTTCCACTGCAATTCCGAAGTGGTCAATCGGCTTAATTGGGCCGCTTTCACTATGCACGCTGATCGTATTGCCCGCCGACCCGAGTCCCAGACTCAATTGCGTTGAATTGGGAGAGGTCGTCTTTACCCCGAACAGCTTCTCGTAAAACTGCTGAGTTGCTTTCAGATCAGTGACCGTAATCTGGACGTGGTCGATGCCAGTTGCACGGAATGCACCGACGGGACGTTCCTGCGCTAGTACAGGCGTAGCCGGAACCATTAATAATCCTTGAACCAATTGTCGTCGCGTCAGTCTGCCCCGCTCAAATTGCCTCACTAAGGTGTCGATTGTGTGCTCCATTGCTCCTCCTCCAAGAAGTCTTACTTTGCTCGACCAGCAGGCAGTTTATCTCACTCGCCGATAAACGGTCACCACTCGGCCTTGGTCAAAACCGTCAGGCGGATTTGGGTCAACTAGAGTGAGTTCGTCGCCAGCAACCAGGGCGGGATGATCCGACGCCAACGTTCTTGCGATACGGTTGCCAAAATCATGTCCAATGATGGTAGCGGGACCGCCAACTACAGATTCGATTGTTGCGGCGATATCGGCGGCGAGATCGTGATAGGTGATGTCTCCGAGCGGCCCCGCGCTGCCGCCAATACCTCTGGGCTCCGGCAGAATCGTTTTATAGCCTGCGCGCACTAGCGAATTGCTGAGGGAATCGAAGTCCTCAACGCCGCGTCCTCGTGAAGGAATGAAGATGACGGGCTCACCTCGGCCTTTAATTGTGACCGCAACTGTCGATGAGCCCGCGTGTACGATCAGGCTTCGTGCCGGTGCTGTTTGTGCGACCACCACAGGCACACAGATGAGGGCGGTGAGTACGAACGCCGCCTTGATGGTTCTTCGTGTTTTCACGCCAGTGGGCAGATTCTATCTCAAAGCAAAAGGCCGGAACCTTAACTTCAGTTTGTTTTGTCCTCGCCCTTTCAATTATTGCTACATTGACTACGGTGCTTTTGGGTACTTAGAGTTACCGCATCTGCTCAAGTGTTATCGTTTTTGTGCGATCTCTCTTCCTCAAGACGAAAGGACCGTGCTGATGCGCCCTCACATGCTGCTCGCCCTTTGTTGCTTGCTTTCGGCCATTTCTTTTGCACAATCTGAGCCGCCACGCGATGCCAAGGCGACAATTATTTTCTTCCGAGAGGGGCACGTCGCCGGTTCCGCGTTAAAACCTTCTGTCTATGTGGATGGAAAAGAAATAAACCGTCTTGCGAATGGCCGATGGTTCTCTGTCGAAGTCGAACCGGGAAAGCACAATCTCGTCTCAAGTGCAAAGAATGAGCCTGCGACGGTGATTGACCTCGCACCGAACGAAACTGCCTACGTCGAGATGGTGATTACCATGGGCACTTGGCGAGGCGGTGGAAGGCTTATCACAGTGAACCCTGGAGAGGCAGAACCCAAGGTCCGCAAGCTGAAACCAATTACCGGCACAAAAGACTGACGGGCTCCGTTCATTTCTTCGGAACTGCTTTCTTCACCACCGCGACGTTGTCGAGATGTATGTCGCTATCCTTGGCTACAACATCAGCGGTGATTTCATCTCCAGGCTTGACGCGATTCAACGTTTGGTCATCGGCAACAGGATAGGGCATGGTCATCGCCGCCATGAAACCCGGTATGTCTTTGCCGTCTACGATGAGGCGCTTCTGCTCTCGGTCAATAGAGACAACCGTGCCTTCAAGGTGATATCGCTTTGGCTCAGAATCACCCGTTGGCTGCGATGCTGGTTGCGGCTCGGAACTTGCTGCCGGCGCAGAACTCTTTGGCTGGTTGGAACTGCCACAACCAATCATTCCGAGCAGTAGAACCAACAATGCCGCTTTGAAAACAGTACGCATAGTCATTCCTCCGATAAATTCACTGCTTCGGTAGTGCTCGGATGCGTGCCTGAATGACCGCCCGCGTCATTACCGAATTCCTTTTCGTCGCGTGAGTAAGCATGCCATCCAAGGCCATCCAACGCTTGACTCGATGTACCGAATCCGATAAACACTTCCCACTCGTCCATTCGAAACCGCCGAGAACACGGAGCCTTGAAATGAACTGGTACAACTACCTCGCCTGCTTTTTCGCTGGGGCCTTTCTCGCCAACGTTGTCCCTCACTTCGTCCACGGCATCTCTGGCGACCGCTTTCCCACTCCATTTGCGCATCCGCCAGGGCGCGGCTTATCCTCGCCCACCGTTAATGTAGTCTGGGCTTGGATAAATCTTGTCATCGGATATGTTCTGCTCAGAGCGGGCAAAGCCTCTACCGACAACTATGCCACTCTTGTTGTGCTCCTCGCAGGAATCGTTTTCATCAGCACCATTCTTAGTTTCCGATTCAGGCAGAAAATGCGCGAATAACGAAACGGCCTTGAAGCACTAAACTCCCTTGGTCCTTACCAGTCTGAGGGCCATGTAAAGCAGCAATTGGAGGCCGCGCTCTCGCGTGCGGCTGAGTGGGTTTTTCAAGGCTGGCTGAGGAGGAGGGATTTTAGCCTCCATTGCTGACGGTTGCTGTCGATTGGGCACGGTTGGTAAGAGCCTGTGTTTTCAATGTTCCGAGGATTCGAACCCGTTCAAATCGCCGCTAAATATGCGGAAAAACGCTCAAATAGGCGTTCAAATCAGTTCGCTACCAGCTTCTGCTACTGTTTTTTGGTGACGTTCTTCTTGGGCAAAGGCGGGCCAGCCATCTCGATTTCATGTTTCTCAAACAGAGCCTTTTCGACGGTCGGGGTCACGCAGTTGGGCAGGGGTCAACCTCTCAAGGTCCTCGGCGAAGTTTTCGAGGTATCCGGCCGGCCGTGACACAACGAGCAGCCTACCCGCCGTTTCGCTCACGCAATGCCACGTGTGCGGAATAAGCCGGGGACCGAATGCGCTGCCGCCAGGTTCGAGGTGGTAAATCTGGTCGGCCACTTTGATGTCGTACTCCCCTTCGAGGACAAAGAACCACTCGTTCTCGATACGATGTATGTGCAGCGATGGACCGGCATCGGGTGGCGTCGGCACTTCGAGCACTGCGAAAGCGCCGCTCGTGTCTTTGCCAGATACTTTCACCGCAATTCTTCCTGTTGAGCGACTTCCGCCCCGAGGCACTGTGAGTGGGATTGCCATATGCAGCGAGGATTCTAACATCACCAACAAGTCTGGCCTCTCCGAATCCATCTCAAGGCGATGCTAAAATTCGCAGACGCGGAAAACACGGAATGCTCAAAGTCAGTGACCGCGTAGCTGTCACATTTAGTGGCAAAACGTCAAAACTATTGGAGTTTATAGCTATGGCGGAGGAGGAGGGATTCGAACCCCCGGGACCCTTGCGGGCCCAACGGTTTTCAAGACGGGTGATTGCGCTCTGGCTCGCTGGTAAGTTGCTGAAAACTAAAGACGCCGTTCGGCTCGCTCTGGACGGTTTGGGCCCGAATGGCAGCCTATTGTGATAAATTGTGATAAAGGGTTTAGGTGGTCGGCCGGGTTACAAAAAAAGAGTTGGTCTTCAGTCAGAAGAATCGCTCTTGAGTTTACGCTGCCGCAGGTAGGAAGCCATCAGCCGTTTGAGATGTCACTCATTCAAGATGATCACGTGGTTAAGCAAGTCGCGACGGCAACTTCCCACCCAACGCTCCGCAACACCGTTGGCATGAGTGTTCACGTCTCCTCACCCAAGGGGCGAGGTTCATCAGGATCAAGGACGTGCGTTATGGTTGTATGATGTACTCTCTGTGAATCCCAGAGCCATCATCGTGCGGATCGCTCATTGCGCCACGCTCAAGCGTTTCTCTCTGTCTTGATCATCGCCGATTCCAGCTACCCGAATTCTTTCCACACCGGGCAAGTGCTCCCTGTTCCAGCGAATAAGCTTGATGAGATCCGATTCCTGGAATCCCCAGGTTATGAGCTTACGAATAGCCTTCCGGGCTTTCAGCACGCGTCCGTCTGTCTTTCCGAGAAAGTGTTTCGCCATGGGGGCATCTCCTTGTGTGGAGCCTGGCGATTTCGAATTGCGCGGATGATGAGACGCTCGGGCCGGAAGAGCAAGCAAGATTTTGTGGCTTGCTAGCAGGCTGCTGTCCGCGTTAAAAGAGCCTGCTTGGCATTCCGGTACAAAGCACACTCGTTTCTGGATTGGGTCAAATGAGGACTGAAAGGTGACCGCTTGCAAGAGGATCACGTTAACTCGTGGCCCTGGAGGAGGAAAGTCTACTTTGATGCCCGAACTTCGCGAGGAAGATCCCTATGCCAAGCGTTGGGTGATGGTTCCAGAGGCTGCACCTCTGCTATTTCAGGGTGGGCTAGATACGAGACTGAAGTCGTTCCAAGTTGCTGTCGTCCGCCTTCAGATCGAACTGGAGACTATTTTCTCCGAGGCGAGTCCCGAGCACATTCTGATATGCCATCGGGGAACTTTGGATGCCCTTGCCTACTGGCTACGCAACGGATGGGCCGAAGCAGATTTTTTCGCGCGAACGAAAATGAGTCAGGAGGAGCATTTCAAGAGATATTCCGGAGTACTCCGCTTGCAAACTACGACGATCCGGGCGGAGCAAGCGTACCGTCGCTTGCCGGACGCGCACCGGAAGGAAGATGCGAGTGAGGCTGCTGAGATCGATTGTTTCTGCTCCGCATCGTGGGGACAACATCCAAAGTATTCCATGATCGAAAACGGTTCACGGACAGGGAACCAACTCCCGACTAGCGCCCGCCCTGCCTCGACTCTGCAAAAGTAAGCGCGAATACCCCGATATCTGTTCCCGCGTAAAGGGTCGCACTGTTGCGGTCAATAGCTAAGGAATAGACCTTGAGATTCGTCAGGCCGGTATTGACCGGGCTCCAACTCCCGCCTCCGTTCGTGCTCTTGAATACGCCGCCGCCATACGTCGCCGCATAAATGGTCGCACCGTCGGCTGGATCCATTGCAACGGAAAAGACGCCGAGTTTCGTCAGGCCGGTATTGACCGGGGTCCAACTCCCGCCTCCGTTCGTGCTCTTGAATATGCCGCCGCCATAGGTCCCCGTGTAAAGGGTCGCGCTACTGCTTGGGTCAATGGCGACAGAACTAACGCGGAGATTCGCTAGGCCAGTATTGGCTGCGGCCCAGCTTCCGCCTCCGTTCGTGCTCTTGAATACGCCGCCGCCATTTGTTCCCGCATAAACAGTCGCAGTGTTTTTCGGGTTGATGAGTATGATCGTAACGCCGAGGTTCGTCAGACCGGCATTGGCCGCTCTCCAGCTTTCGCCTCTGTTCGTGCTCTTGAACACCCCGTCAATTGTTCCCGTATAAAGCGTCCCACTATTGGTCGGGTCGGTGGTTACGCAAGAAGGAACGTTAACGTATGGCGGGCCGGGATTGGTCTCGTTCCAACTCCCGCCTCCGTTCGCGCTCCTGGACACCCCGTTGGTCGCTCCTGCGTAAAGCGTAGCAGTGTTGGTCGGGTCGATCGTGACGGAGGATACCCTAAGGTCCGGCAGGCCAGTTTTTGTCCAGCTCCTACCTCCGTCGACGCTCTTGTAGAACCCGCCTTCTGTTCCTGCGTAAACGGTTGCGTCGTTACTCAGGTCAATAGCCACGGAACGAACGCCGAGGTTCGGGAGGCCCGAATTGACCGGACTCCAGGTCTCACCTCCGTTCGTGCTCTTGAATACATCGGGTCTTCCCGAGTATTCATCCGTTCCCGCGAAGAGGGTCGAGCCGCTCATGGGGTCGACGGCCACTGAAAGAACGCGGGTAACCGTCAAACCGGCACTGACCGAGCTCCAATTGGCCCCTCCGTCTGTGCTCTTGAACACTCCGTCGTTTGAACCTATATACAATGTGCCAGTGTTGCTCGGAGCGATGGCAACGGAATTGACGTTGTACACCTCCGGGTTGATATCCTTCAGGCTGCCCATGGTATCGCTCCAGCTCACACCTCCATTAGTGCTCTTGTAGATTCCGCCGCCATTTGTTCCGGCGTACAGCGTGGTAGTATTGCTCGGGTCGATAGCCAAGGAACTAACCCGCGTAGTCGTCAGACCGGTATTGACCGCGCTCCAACTCGTGCCTCCGTTCGTGCTCTTAAATACCCCGCCACCGTTCGTTCCTGCGTAGACAGTCGCGCTGTTGCCCGAGTCAATTACCACGGAATTGACCCGGGTATTCGTAAGGCCTGTATTGACCGCGCTCCAACTCGTGCCTCCATTCGTGCTCTTGAACACCCCGCCATCAACTCCCGCGTAAAGGGTCGCGCTGTTGCTTGGGTCGATGGCGACAGAGTTAACGCGGAGATTCGATAGGCCAGTATTAGCCGCGGTCCAGCTCCCACCTCTGTTCGTACTCTTGTACAGTTCGCCGCCTCCTCCCGCGTAAAGGACGGCATTGTCTCTAGGGTCGATGGCCAACGTGAGGACGCTTCCCCCGTAGGGTCCATTGCTTGACCACCGGTTGACGTCCGCATGTGCCTGTTGTCCTCCAAGTAGGAGCAGAATCAGTAATGGTGAGAGCCACCCGAAGAGTGTGAAGCTGCCCAGTGATTGCTGGCCACTGCGTTTCGAAACTTCCGCAATGCTGTCGTCGCGCGTGGTTTTTTCCGAACCAGTGTGGAAGAGTTCACGAATTTGGGATGGCTTAGGAAAATGCGGCAGTTGTCTTGCGAACATGGGATGGGTGCTCCTGTCGGGGAATTTGCTGTTCTAACGGCGCTGAGCATTGCCCTCAGCCCTTGCTATTGGTTTCTGGTCTTCGACCCAGTCACTTCAGTCGTGATCCAGGTCGCTCATAACTCGTTCTTATCACAACCTTCCGAACGGGTCATCGCCAACTTGCTGACCCTCGATGCGTGCGAGTTGTGAGAACACTCAGCCCTCGGTTACTGCCTGAGCTCTTTCCCACGTAAGCGTCATTACGGGAACACCATATAGGCGAGCTGCATCGAAAATCGCCTTCAAGTGGAGTTTACCCTCTCATCCGCCTCGTAGCTTCGGCGGCGGCGGCAAGTTTTTTCTTTTTGCTTTTGTGCCGCATTGCGAAAAACATTAGACCCACGGCGTAAAAGATCCCAGGAACGAGGCCGTCATTGGGGGGGATCGGTAGCGACGGATTCAGGCCGTTAACATCTCTCTCGGCCTTGGCCTCGGCGTTCCCGTCTCCAGATGCATACTGCTCTGTGCATACATACTTGTTGTCAGATGCAAAACAGGAGGCATTTCCGTGGATATCGGTATATCCACCCCCGAAGGCAAAAAAACCGGAAAAGGCAAGATAAAGCACGAGCGCCGCCGGGATTGCCGGAAAAAGGTAGGCCTTCCAGCTCATGTCATTGTCCACCGCAATCGAGTAGCCCATACGGGGGTTCCCAACCCCGGAGATAGCACACAAACCTCCTTGCGATCACTTTCAGACAAATGTTACCTGGAATTTCCTTTTTGATCTCGAAACCGGCACCATAGTACACCTGTCTCGATTATTCGCGACGCTGTGGAATAATTGTCAATGGGATCACTCCCCTCGGTCTGCGATCCGGTTTGGGACCAGGAGGTCGGTGGACAAAACTCTTGTTGTCGGCGCAGCGGTAGGCGTGTCGGGGACTCAGTCGACTTTTGGCCAGTTGGACAATTATGACCCAATCGTTCCGTGACACTGAGCTAGATTCCGAATCATGCCGTAAACCGACCAGCCGGTTCGGCGAGCCCACCTCCATGTTCTTCCTAAGTGCACGTCCAAAAGCGCCGTCACTTCCCACGACGAATACCCCGGGGTGAGGTTCCGCAGATTTCTTCTCGCGAGATTGTTCCAGGGGTAGTGTCGCCCGAATTTCTTGCGGTAGGCCGCATCGATGTAGGCCGGAAGTTCCGATGCCGCCAAACACGGCTGTCATCGTAGTCATCATGATGGGTCTGAAGCGCAACAGTTAGGCCTGGCCTGATGGATCGATCGTTCGGGCTTTTGCCTTCCTTGCGTTCCCGCATCGATCGCGAAATCGATCATGAGGATTTAAAAGAGCTTTTAGCGCGTTTTCCCCACAAGGAGGAAAGATCACCTCCCTTCGGATTGGTCTATTGTCGCTCCGAAATTATCTGCCCGGGCCCGTTTACCGAGTTACGCTTGTCTCGCCAACGAGAGAGATGTACATTGCCTCAATGTCTGGTTCCTTGTGATCGCAGGTCGCCGGTGTAAGAGCTTCCGGCGAAGGAAACGCCAATATGGCGGCGTGGTTTTGCAGATGCGGAGCGGAAAACGACATCGGCGAAAAGGTGTGCCTCTTTTGTGGAGCATCCTCTGACCGCGCGCTGAGCGCTAGCGCAGTCGCCACCCTTAAAGAAGCACGAGCTAGGAATATCGCCAGAAAACAACCTCTAAGCATAAATGCACGCTGGCGAAAACAGTTTTGGCCACCTTCTGCCCGAGGGCTTGGCGTGGCTGGGGTTCTGATATTAGTTGTGGCCGCGTGGTATATCGTGCCGTTTCTACGAAAATTGCCGTTTAGCGGCTATATTCCGACATACGTGATGGTTGCTGAGTCGGCGGGCACACCTGAGAGTCCTTACGTCAGGGGAAAGGTCATTCCGATCGATGTGGTAGGGAAGCAGGTCGATGATCTTTGGTTCAAAATCCCAGACGCGTTAAGGGCGTCGAATCCTCAAGACGTGGGGACGGTTTTGTTGATTAACTGTACGTCTGAAATTGCGGGATATTATTTTCCTGAAGACGCCAAACCTAGTAGCTCAAATACCTCGAATACCATTGGAAGGCGCTGGATGTGCGCGACGGATCTCGTTGACGAAGGGTCCCATCACGTACTCGATGTTCAGCATTTCACTGGAGTCGAGCCTCCCAACAGCATAGATGGCAATCAACTTTTCGACGTGTCGGGACCAAAACCCTACGGTCAAATGATATTTTATCTCACCGGTTTGCCGCGTCGTTGATACGGACCGCAAGAGAATCTCTTCGGGTAAGTGAAGGCGCATCGGGCACCGCCACTGGTGCTCAGCAGGGGCCCCGCAAGTCGATTCTATGGCGGATCATCGTTGGTTCGCTTATGGCCTCAGGAAAACAACGGGTTAAGATTTCAAAGTAGCCCACTACCGATCGTGGACTACACATTCTCATCGGAGTAACAGAGCAACCAGTTCGTAGATCCGGGCCCCAACTCGCACGCGGACCACCGAAACAACGAATTAAATACATCGCTGGTCTTGATGTGCTTGCCGAAGCTATGTGTCGCCAAGGTTTCCTCATGTTTGGCGGCCAGCTGCTTTAATCGCAAATCGTCCATCAGCCGCCCTGTGTCTCGAATCATGCCGTAAACTGAGCAGCCGGTACGAGAAGCCCACCACGAGTCGGTGTCCAGGTAAGATCCCAAAGCGCCGTCACTTCCCAGGACGAATAACCCGGAGCGAGGTTCCAGAGGCTCTTGCGAACGAGATTGCTCCATGGGTAACGTCGTCATGTCGCCCGAATTTATTGCCGGAGGCTGCATCTACATAGGCCAAGAGTTCGTCTTTGCTGTAGATCAACGACAACGCAATATAAACGCGCAAACCTCCGCGCCAACTAACACGTACTCGTCAGTTAGGAACCAATGCCGAGGAGCGTGCCTTCCACCGGGTACGGTTGGAATGATTTCCAAGAGGATCGAGCCCTACTCAGGTCGTCCGGGGGGCGAATCATGAAGAGTATCTCGAAGCAGGCGCAACTGGATCGCGTCAGCGTTGCTTCGCTTCGGAACACTCAGGAGGTTTGCGAGCAGTGGATAACTTGAAAAAGATTCTAGTAGGTTCGGTCGTCTCAATGGCCGGATCAGTCCCGCTCTTCGCTCAATACAGTAGCGTTACGGTCCAGCAGGCACCGTACGAGGTCCAATACGGCCCAACCGTGTTATTGATTGCCGCTGGAATACTGGCGGGAATCAAGTGCAGCTACATCAGTAATGTGACAGGAGAGGGTGCAGGCTGTCTCGGGTGGGGAATCTATACGTTTCTGTACTTAATTGGTATGGCCATACCGCTGTTACCGTTGATTTGGATCATTTGGCCAAATCTTCTCCTGAACACCGAGCGGACTCCAAAAGAAGGTGCCGATGTAGATCAAGTAAAACGGGAGTACCGGCGTTACATCAGATTCTATCTGGGAATCGGATATGCGATAGCGGTCGGCATTTTCGTGGCAAGCTTGCCGTGGCAATTCATTCTCAGAAAGTAGAGTGACAAATCCGCGAGGTGTCGGTTCCCAAATACACGCGCGTACAGATCCCCAAGCGCCATCACTTCCCAGGACGAGTGGTTTTTCCCATCGGCGTTGAACCGACCGGACACTTGCTGGCGGAGGGCATGGAGTGTAATCTCCTGGCTGGAACATTCAAGTCGAGTATTCCTGCCCCCTAGCTACTGGAGCTCCTATGCCGCAAGCTTCGACTCGCGATGCCGACTGGAGTTGTCCTTCGTGCCATGCTCAAGTGGCTCATAGCGGGGAAGTATGTATGTCCGGCCTAAGTCGGCATCGTCGGCGCGTTGAGCGGCTGGCAAATGTTCGATGGAGGTGTGATGTGAAACTTGGAATGCGCAGTTTCGCGCTGATGATGTTGCCAGCATTCTTTGCTACACCTCCGGCGTGGGCACAGACGGCAGTGCCCTGTTGTGTGATCTCCGCCATTAACGACAGCGCCGGCGTAGTCACGGCAGAGGTCAAAACCAGCGGCCAGACGTTCACGTTCAAGCTGAGCAACCCGCAAGCGACTGCTAGCTTATATGTCGGCGAGGGCGTGTATGCGAACTTCACCACTCATCAAGTTTCGCTCAATGGTAAAAACATGGTCGGTTCCATCTTGACGCCTCTTGCACCTGCTCCCGCTGCTCCCGCGAAAGCAGAGAATTCCCGCATTACTGAAAACCCAGAAGATGTACCAATAACCCTCGAAGCATTGCAGCCCGCGCTTGCTCGGGTTATTGCTATGGAGATGGACGATTTTCAACCCCTTCTGGACGGGGCTGCACAAGAGGAATCCGATAAGTGGCGTGGCGGATTCTCATTCATAGGCCGCGATTGGACGAAATACTATTCCAAGGTGTCTTTGCCAGGGCTCGACTGCCGAATCCTGAGTCACGACCCAGATTCCGAATGGCACGCACTTACTTGGTCCTTTGGTTGTGTGCGGGAATACGGCAATTTCACTGAACGGATGAACTCGGATTATGAAGACCTTGTTCGCGTGGTTAAAGCAGCGACAGGATTGCCTAGCATAACGAGCGATGACAGGAGGCCCGGTATTGGCATTTTGCTGTCCGTAGAGACTCGGCCTGGTTCTCACGAGTTTCAAAAGGAACGGCGTACGATCTTCGAGGAGGGGGACCCAATAGCCATTCCAGTGATGCCAAGAGAGTATGTTAGGGTCAGTCTGGATGGACATATGCTCGGTTGGTCTCTGGTGTTACAGGTTGGTAGGCACTACCCGCACTAATGCCATTTCTTTTTTGCCGCATCAACAATGCCATTTGCGTCGAACCCCCATGGCGTTCCGTATGACAAATATTGCCTGATAACAACTGTGCCAAGCTGCTCAGAAGTTGCGGCGTCGTAGAGGGATACCCACTGAAAATTGAAGTACTCAGCCATCCGATATCCAGTCGCCGAGTTGACTTGCACTCTGCCAGTCGCGGTGCTCTGAGAAGTAATGATGCCGATCGTGCCCACATCATCAGATCCGGATGCAGCAAGACACTCGGGCAAATGTCCTTGAATGTCCGACACTTTATAGTTATCGATCAACAGCAGCTTGCCGTGTAACACTGCGACTTTTCCCGTCCGGTCAGAATTGAATTGAGAGTCTTTGAACCCTTTGTTCATGACCTTCGCGGCGTAGCTACTCAAAGTCGCTGGGACATTCGCAGAAAACGATTCGCGGAGGACGACTACAGTAAGGTAGGAAACCAACCAGGGCACACCTAACAACCCAAGCGGGCCGGATACCCGGTGACGCCCGCGATCTCTGAGCCAAGGGGCTGACGTCAACCCTTTCTTTTGCATACTCAATTTCTTACACTACACACTTCAAGTTGGCAACCGACGACTCAGCCTGTGGGCCTCAGACGGTGATAACTCACGTGTACAACCTGCGCGTCTTCTTCGAGGAACACAGAATTGAAAAGGCCGTTGGTCAGAGTGGACTTGCCATAGCGCTCTTCCGCTAGTGTGCTGTCCCGGAAATACGTTCACATAGTCGCTCAACTTTAGCGAAGATCGAGTCTGCCGTGGCGGTCCAGACGAATGGCTGCGCCTGATGGTTCGAATTCTGAACGTAGCGATCGATCGACCAGTTCCTTCACGCTCCGAAATGTTCCGCGACGAATGGCTTGCTGCGTGATGCGATTGAACCAGAGCTCCACCTGGTTGAGCCAGGAGGCATAGGTCGGAGTAAAGTGCACGTGGAATCGTGGCCGCGTGGCCAACCAGCGTTTGACTCGAGGATGTTTATGCGTGGCGTAGTTGTCCACGATGAGGTGCACCTCCAAGTTCTGGGGCACGTTCTTCTCGATCTCGCGGAGGAAATCCACATATTCCTGATGCCGGTGTCGCTTGCGACATTGCGCCAGCACTTTGCCGTTAGCCGTATCCAGTGCGGCAAACAGCGTGGTGGTCCCGTGACGTCGATAATCGTGGGTCACCCCCTCGACGTAGCCTAGCCCCATCGGCAACATCGGCTGGGTACGTTCCAGGGCGTGAATCTGACTCTTCTCGTCCACGCACAACACCACCGCATCTTCGGGGGGATTCAAATACAGCCCTACAATATCCCGTACTTTCTCTACAAAAAATGGATCGCTCGAGAGCTTGAAATGTTTTTGACGGTGTGGCTGCAAGCCAAACGCTTGCCAGATGCGGTGTACCGTCGATTTCGACACTCCGGTTTCGATGGCGATTTGCCGGATACTCCAATGCGTACCGCCGTGGGGTTTGGTCTTCAGCGTCTTGCGGACTAATCGTGCCACGCGCTCGTCGCTGATCGGGCGTGGGCGGCCGGGGCGTAACTCGTCATGCAGCCCAGACAGCCCCTGGGCAAGGAAGCGCCGTCGCCACTTGCCTACCGTGGCGTTGGTCATCTCCAACTGCCGTGCGATCTCCAAGTTCGTCTTCCCCGACGCACTCAGCAAAATAATCTTGGCCCGGCTCACCAGTCCCGCCGGAAGAGAGCGTGATTTGGCCAAATCGGGGTTTGCCCCTCGTGTATTTCCGTGACCGTTCCGGCAGGCCAGCCTCAGACAGTGAATTTGAACCCGGGGCAGTACTATGAAACAGTGCAGGCCTTGGGCAGCAATATCCCGCCCTATCAGGGCTTGCAGACGTACGCCGCGGGAACGGACTATGCGGAGATCTATTCCATAACGACGCGATATACCGCGCCCTGAAGAGTGGCGCGGTCGTAGCGAAATCGAGTTGCTGGGTAGGGATCCTCAGTCCGAGTGATCGGGCCTGCTTGCGGCTTCGCCGTCGTTTGAGACAACGAACTTGGCAATTCTCGCGGAGGTTGGTGGCCGGATTTTGGGCCCTTGGAAACATCGCAAAGGTGCTTGTCATGGATAACATTCAGCCTTCCAAGAGGAGACCATGGAAAATCATGGGAGGAATGTTCATCATCTTCTTCGGCCTCGTAGGTGGCTATGACAATCTGGGCCGGAACCCTGTTTCGAACGTGGTCACGATAATCATGATGATTTTTTTCACCATCTTGGGGCTGGGCCTAGCCGGGGATGGGTTGCGAGCCAAGAAAGACTAGAAAGATAATCATGTGGCGATCTCGACCGCCTGGGCGTACGTTTCCGGCGCATTCCAGGCGAAACGAGCACGCCGTTGGCAACGGAGGTCCAGTATGGCCGTTTTCGATTGGCTTTCTGGGAAGAGGAAGCAGGATAAGAAGCCAGGACCTATTTCTCTTCGGGCGGGGGAGGTGGAATGCCCTAAGTGTCATGCGAAGATGCTCGACGACGAACCCGGACCTCTAAAGTGCTTTTCTTGTGGCACACAAATCCGCGAGAGGAAAAACCCTAGTGCCTTACCCCCCAGAGCAGCCGCAGCGATAACCAGCGCAAAGCCAGAGAAAGGGCAACCAACCGCTCCATCCAGACTCGACGCAACCGAAGAAGATTATGTTCGTAAATGCCTGGAGCCGCAGTTCCGTGAGGTGCGAGAGGACCGGCAGTGGGACAGTCCGGGAGTAAAAGAGGTCGTTGTGCTTTTGAATGCCGGCAAATTTGAGGAATGCGCGGAAGTGGCCGAAAGGAAAGCCGCAGAAAACA
>Ga0307479_10002980_pt1 | contig 15385 bp, 16 predicted proteins | sample atmos_gasesECM4C_FD_203743 | JGI IMG/M metagenome (GOLD analysis project Ga0307479, IMG submission 203743) | Hardwood forest soil microbial communities from Morgan-Monroe State Forest, Indiana, United States - atmos_gasesECM4C_515 | ecosystem: Environmental > Terrestrial > Soil > Temperate... | reverse complement strand
GATGTTCAAGAACATCAAGGTCGAGAACAACGCAGTGTCGGCCGAAGACATTCTGCGCGAGATCAATCGCGGCGGTTGGTCGACCGGCTATTGCGGCCAATCTCCCGAACGTCTCAAGGCTCACATGAAGAACCAGGCCAAGTTCGATCTGGTCACCCTGCGGGCGCCGAAGGATGACCCGGAAGTGGGCGGCGACTATTATGGACTGCCATGGCCGTGCTGGGGCACGCCTGAGTTCAAGCATCCGGGTACGCCGATCCTCTACAATACCAACCTGCCGGTGAAGGAGGGTGGAGGCACTTTCCGCGCCCGGTTCGGGGTCGAACGCGTTGTCAAACGCAAGGTGATGGAGAACGGGCACGAAGTCGAAAAGGAAGAACACGACAACCTCCTCGCCGAGCGCTCTTATTCTGTCGACTCAGAAATCAAGGATGGATATCCGGAGTTCACCCTGGCGGTGCTGAAGAAGCTCGGCTGGGACAAGGACCTCACTGAGCAGGAAATGCAGATCATCGAGCAGGTCAATTCCGCCAACCCCGATGCGGTATCGTGGTCGCTCGACCTTTCCGGCGGAATCCAGCGCGTGGCGATCGAGCACGGCTGTTCGCCTTACGGTAACGGCAAGGCGCGCATGATCGCCTGGAATCTTCCGGACCCAATTCCCGTCCACCGCGAACCGATCTATACGCCGCGCCCGGACCTCGTTGCCGACTATCCGACGTTGCCGGACGCCAAGCAGTTCCGCGTGCCCAATATCGGCTTTTCGGTGCAAGAGGCCGCGGTCGACCGGGGCATCGCCAAGCAGTTCCCTCTGATTTTGAGCTCCGGCAGGCTTGTGGAATATGAAGGCGGTGGCGAGGAAACGCGCTCCAACAAGTGGCTAGCCGAGTTGAAGCAGTACATGTATGTCGAAATCAATCCCGCGGATGCGCTCGATCGGGGCATCAAGGACGGCGGATGGGTCTGGGTGATGGGGCCCGAGAGCCGTTCAAGGACGCGCATGAAGGCGCTCGTGACCGAGCGGGTAGGCAAGGGTGTGGCCTGGATGCCCTATCATTTCGCCGGCTGGTTCGAAGGCGCCGATTTGCGCGCCAAATATCCGAAAGGCTTCGATCCGATCGTGCTCGGCGAGAGCGTGAACACGCTGACGACCTACGGCTACGACCCTGCGACCGGCATGAAGGAGCCGAAGGCAACACTTTGCCAAATCAGAGCAGCGTGAGAGGGCGGAAGCGATGGCGCGTATGAAATTCCTTTGCGACGCGGACCGATGCATCGACTGCAATGCCTGCGTCACCGCATGCAAGAACGAGAACGAGGTGCCCTGGGGCATCAATCGCCGCCGCGTCGTCACCATCAATGACGGCAAGCCCGGCGAGCGCTCGGTGTCGATGGCCTGCATGCATTGCACCGACCCGCCCTGTGCGGCCGTTTGCCCGGTCAACTGCATCTATCCGACCGAAGACGGGATCGTGCTGCATTCGAAGGATGTGTGTATCGGCTGTGGCTATTGCTTCTATGCCTGCCCGTTCGGAGCGCCCCAATATCCGAAGGTCGGCAATTTCGGTTCGCGGGGCAAGATGGATAAATGCACCTACTGCGCCGGTGGCGGCGGCGATGAGCCTTCCGGCAGCGCGGAGGAATTTGCGAAATACGGCTCGAACCGGTTCGGCGAAGGCAAGCTGCCGCTCTGCGCCGAGATGTGCTCCACCAAATCGTTGCTCGCGGGCGATGGCGATATCATCGCTCAGATCTACAAGGAGCGCGTCTTGAAACGCGGCTATGGTTCCGGCGCGTGGGGCTGGCTCACGGCGTATCACGAGGGCATCGAGGTCTGAGCGGGCAAACCTCGGCGGTGGTTGCAGGAATGGGATGCAGGAATGGGACGATTGTCATGACGTTTCTTGCACGCGTTCGCCTCGTGATCGTTGCTGTGATGCTGATTGGGACTGTGGCGTCAGCCCCCGCGATCGCACAGAAGCTCGGTCCCGATGGCGCACCCAATCCAACCGCAAGCGTTACCAGCGAGCGCGACCTGCTGAAGCAGTTTCGCCGCGTCGAGGGTCGCATCGACATACCCGATTCCAAAGCGGCGGTGCTGATCCAGCCGGCCGGACGGACCTGGGATTATTTCCACGAGGTCCTGCTGCATTGGGGCGGCGCGTTCGTGATCCTCGGCACCGTCGCGCTACTCGGATTGGCCTATCTGATCTTGGGGCGGATCCGGATTGCAGCGGGGCGCTCGGGACAAAAAGTGCTCCGCTTCAAGGCCTTTGAGCGATTTTCGCATTGGCTGACGGCCGTGTCGTTCGTCGCGCTCGGTTTAACCGGCCTCAATATCAGCTTCGGCAAGATTGTGCTGTTGCCGCTGATCGGTCCGAACGCGTTCTCGAGCCTCTCCGAGGCGGCAAAGTACGTGCACAATTTTACCAGTTTCTCATTCATGGCCGGGCTCGTCCTGATTGCGGTGATCTTTCTCAGGGACAATCTTCTGGAAAGGGTGGACATCGACTGGCTGAGGCAAGGCGGAGGTTTCATCAAGGGCAAACATGCGCCGGCCGGACGCTTCAATCTGGGTGAGAAGCTCGTCTATTGGCTTTCCCTCGCGGCCGGCGTCGCGGTCTCGCTCTCAGGGCTTCTGCTGCTGTTTCCCTTTTATGGCACCGACATCGCCGACATGCAGCTCGCCCAGGTCGTGCATGCTGTCGTCGCGATTTTTTTCGTAGCCCTGATCCTGGCCCACATCTATATCGGCACGCTCGGCATGGAGGGTGCGTTTGAGGCGATGGGCACAGGCGAAGTCGATCTCAACTGGGCCAAGGAGCATCACGATCTCTGGCTTGCCCGGCAACTCGCAAGCGAGAACCGGCAAGGAGAGCCTTCGGCGACTCCGGCCGAATAGATCCACCTGAGCTCACCGAACCGCCTGGGCCGATGTGATTTCGCAGCAATAGCGAGAAGGTGCAGCGATTCAACTCTTGTCGCGGCCGTTGTGCTTTTGCGCCTCCCGCTCACGCAGATAATCATCGGTGGTACGGGCAGGCTGCCTTTGCACGGCGTAAGGATCGAAGCTTTCCTCGGCGGCGACAGCGACGCGGCAATCGTCGCACATCCTGATCACGTCGAGGCGCCGCGATGAGCCCTTATACATCCAGTGCTTGCCTTCGAGCTTCGCTACCACACGTTCGATCGTGCTCTTCACGCCGAACGGCTTGCCGCAGCGGATGCAGCAAAACGGCTCCTCTTCCTTCAGCACGCGGGCAGGGGCCCTGGCAGCGCCAAAATCGAGCTGAGGTTTCAGCGTAACGACGTGTTCGGGGCACGTCGCCTCGCATAGTCCACACTGCACGCAGGCGTCTTCGACAAAACGTAGCATCGGCCGTTCAGCGTCGTCGCGCAATGCGCCGGTCGGGCATGCCGACACGCAGGACAGACATAGCGTACAACCGGCAACGTCGATCTCTACCGCCCCGAAGGGTGCTCCTTCGGGCAGCGCGATGATATCGGCGGGGACCGGGGCCGCGCGATGAAGCTCACTGAGCGCAAAGCGCAGCACGTCGCGCTTTCTTCCCACCGGACGGAAGCTCGCCGGACGTGGTGCCGATGGCATTGGCGGTATTGCATGCAGCGCAGCCAAAAGAGCTTCCGGATCATCCGTCTCGATGGTCGCGATCCGGCTGCCGCCGAAGCCGAGTCCCTCGAGGATCGGCTCGGCCAGCGCCAGCGTTTGCATCAATCCGGTCACGTCGTGGCGAGCCCGCGCCCGGAGCAGGAAGCGCATCGCCGCGGCGCCATAGGCAAAGGCGGCAGCGACGAACTCAAGTCCCACTTGCGTGACCTCGTTGACCACAAACGGCAACACATGCGCCGGCAACCCGTCGCCGAACCGTGCCAGCGCGTCGATCAGCGGCGCGCCATGGGAATCATCGTGCAGCAGGACGATCGCCTGTTCGCCGCCGGCCTCGCGATAGGCGATAAGCATCGCCCGCAGCTTGCGCATCAGCGCGTCCTCCGGCGGCAGCGCGTAGGACGCAGCGCCAGTGGGGCAGGCGGCTGCACACTGCCCGCAACCCGCACAAATGCTGGCATCGACCGCCACACGATCGCCGGCAGGTGTGATCGCGCCCGTTGGACAAAGATCGAGGCAGCGCGTGCAACCTGTGACCTGCGAGCGCGAATGGGCACATCGCGCGGCGTCGAAAGCGACATAGCGTGGCTTTTCGAAAGTGCCGACGAGGTCGCGTGCCTTAAGGACCGCCTGTAGCATCGCGGCGGGATGGTTAGGATCGGCGCGCAGATAGCCGTCGCGCAAATCGGCTGCCGGGAAAAGTGCCGAGCCGCCGGTCAAATCCAGAATGATATCGCAACTCGACCGCGTATCGTTGCGCGACAGGGCGAACACCAATGTACCGCGCGAGGATGGCGCAGGCTGCGCGAAATCATCGACCGTGACCTCGAACGCACCGAGATGACCTTTGGCGTTCCTGACCTTTCCTTTCGCCACTGGAAAATCGGCAATTCGCGGCGGCGCGATCGCGGCCGGCGGTTCGATCAAAACCGTGACGTCGAGATGGTCCTTGAGCAGATTGCCGGCCTCGATGGCCACCTCGTCGCGACCGCCGATCAGGATGACCCCGTTGCTCCTCAGTTCCACGAAGGGCGCGGACGGCAAGGGTTCTGCCGCCGCTGCCAGCAACGCCGCCATCTTAGGTCCCGTCTGCGCCGCTTCGCTGGACCACCCGGCGGTCTCCCGAATGTTGGAAAATTCGATCGGACTGGCGCGCCCAATTTCCGCCGCCGCCTCCGAGAACAGAGCGGCCTCCTGCGTGCATCCGACCGTAAGCGGCGTCTCCGTTACCGCGATAGTCCGGAAGCGATCGAGTTCGGCGCGGCATAGCTGGGTCGCGGTCATCACCTCGCCACGGCAACCGCGGCGGATTGCGTCGGCGTCGAGGGGCACCGTGCCGTCGCACGAGCAGATCAGCAAATGTCTGCCGGACTCAGCCATAACTCTCACAACTTCTTGTAGCCGGTCGTGGGTTCCCTATCGCGAACCGCAACTGGCCGGAACTCCTGAAGAGTATATACTGCTTGGGTTGAAAAACACGATGCTGGCGTGGCCGAGAGATATCGGTTGCCCCGGTGCGAGTGTTTTGCGAGCTGGAAATGCCGTCATCGTCAGGCCCGGAACTTCTGAAGAGTATATACTGGTTGGGTTGAAAAACACGATGCTGGCGTGGCCGAGGGATATCGGGCGCGCTGGAGCGAGTGTCTTGCGAGCTGGGAATGCCGTTGTCGTCGGGTGCCGAGGTGGGGCCTGATCCGATCACGGGAGGACCGAAGCGGTGAAGCTGTTGCGTACCGTCCGGCTCGATGCGTCGGATTCGTTCGTTTTCGAGAAAGCGGCGGAGCCCGGTGAATGGGCCGTGTCGGGCGCGTTCGTCTTTGCTCGTTGCGACCCGGCAAGCTTGCAAGGCAAGGCGCGCGCCGCATTCCGCGCCGGCTTTCTGGGATTGAGTTCGTTCGGCCGCTCGACGCTGACGCAGATCGTCGAAGCGGACGAACGAGATCGCCGGGACGTCGTGGATAGGCTCGCGGCGCATCTGGTCGCGCATTTCGGCGCGCCCGACTTGGCGACCGCCCGGGAAGCCGCCGAGGAGGAGACAAGTTTTGCGGCATCGCTCTGCGATCATGCGCCCGGCGTGCTGGTCGCGGTTACAAGAAGCCACGACGATGGAACGATCCGTGAGCTATTTCGTACGCTGCGCCCGCGCGAGGGAGCCGGCCACGCAAGCGCTTTCGAGTTTCTTGAAGTGGTTGGCGACGAAGATGTCCCGGGCGAGCATCTCGATCTCGCTTCACTAGGGAAAGGCGTGGGCCGGTGAGTGCGTCGCGCGACTTCTGGCCTTCCAGCGGCTACCATCTGCTCGATCGCGACGCCACGGGCAAGTTGCGTGTCACCGACGAATTCCTGAAAGCCTATCTGGCCCGCCCGGAGCTTGTACCGCCGAAGGATGCATGCGCCGCGGAACGCGAGCTGCACGGTTCATTGCTGCGCGATCCACGGCAATTCGTTGCCGCCGCTCGGATTGCCGCCATCTCCGACGCCGATGCGCGCGAGAATTGGCAGACGATGGTTTCGTGGCGCGATCATCTTGTGAAACACCGCAGCCTGGAGGCCGCTTATCTCGAGATTGTCCGGCGCAATATCAGTTTTCCCCACGTCCTGATCGGCCAATTGGTGCACGCGATTTTGCGCAATGCGCTGGACGATTGTGGCGATGTTTTCACTATCCGCGCCGCCGAAATGTTCTTCCGCCCACAGAAATTGGTGATCGGTAGAGGTTCGATTGTCGCGGTCGACGAAGAGATGGGATCTTCACTCGATCGGCTGCCTCGATCGCCGTTGGTCGAATTGCTTGGATTGCCGGCGACGTCGGACATTGACCTGCTCGACGATGCGAGCGTGGCAACTTACTGGGAACGCAGCGACCGCTTTGACATGGGGCTCGGTCTCGCAGCTGACCAGCGTGGTCAGGCCGCCCTTGGCGAGGTCGTCAGGCGCTGGCTCTCCCATCTGCTTGCCATTGATGTCACGATCGAAGCGCTGACGGAGCTGCGTGACGAGCGATTGTCATGGTATGTGGGCTTAAGTTCCGACGCTACCCGCATCGGAGATGCGATCTGGAATGGTGGCGAGTTCAGCGATACGATGCGCACCCAGCTGGTCGGTCTGTTCCGGCTGACCTTCCGCGACCCCGCGGAGATGATCGAAAGGGTGAGAGGGGAACCGGTATACCTGCTGATGGCAATGACGCCCGACGAGGTGTTGCGGTTGAAGCCGCAAAATCTCGTGACCGGCCTCCCCATTCGGGATGAAGAGGTAGTCCATTGAGGTCAACTGCTCTCGCGCGCATGGCGGTGGGCGTCGTGGTCGAGCGGCGCAAGGCCAGCAGCATATGGGTCGACTTTCTGTGGCGACCCGTCTCGGTGTTTGTCGGAAATGCATCGGCGGCGCCCTGGACGCCGCTCGGAACGGAGGCAGAGACGACGTTGTTCTACGCAGGTGAGGCCGCCGTTGAATTGCACCGCACCGAAACAGCGGGTTATCGCAATAATCTCGCGTCAGGCGCGCCCGCGCTATGGGTCATCATGCGTCCCACCGCCTCGACCCCCCCTTATGAGCTGCTTACCGTGACAGCCGATCCGGCCGAGGGAGAGGCGTTCACCGATGCAGGCAGCAATCTGGTGGAGACCGTGCCAATGCCGCCGGATGTCGTTGCGGCCGTCGCCAGGTTCATTGCCGAACATCATGTCGAACAGCCGTTTCTCAAGCGCCGTCGCCAGCCTTCGGAGCCAACGGCTGCGTCCCGCAGAAGCGGACAGGAGGGGAGGGAATGACCGCGCCCGAAAATTTCGTCGCGCGCTGGGCACGACTGAAGCGCAACGCCGAGCCCCGGCGCGCGGCAGAGGAGTTGGTCAATACACCAACGCTGTCGACGTCGGAGGTGTCGGCCGGCAGTGCGGAAGTTGCGATTTCGCAACCACGAGATGATGCTGCGACGACCGAAGAGCCCCTTGATCTCGCTGCTTTGCCATCGATTGATACCATCACCGCCAACACGGACATGAGCGGGTTTCTGCAACGCCGCGTCCCCGCCGAATTGACCCGCGCGGCGCTCCGACAGGCCTGGGCGAGCGATCCGGCGATCCGCGATTTTGTCGGCATCGCCGAAAACCAATGGGACTTTAACGACCCGAACGCGATACCGGGATTTGGTCCGCTGCAAGCGCAAGACAGCGCGCCGGCTCTGCTAGCGCAGGCGCTGGGAAGGCATGACAATCTCGCCGAGATCATTCCGGAGATGCCGCCGGTAGTGGAGCAGACTTTGCCCGGCGCAATCGATCCCAAACCCACAGACGTTACTCAGAGCGCGCAGGCAATGTCTGACGTTTCGTTGTCGACGATAGGTTCTGGCTTACGAGAGGACGGGAGCGGAGACGACGCGGCCGTCGGCAACGATCGCATCGCCGAACGAGATGAAGCCCGGCGAAATCGCCGTTCGCACGGCAGCGCCTTGCCGCGATAGGATCCAAGTTCGGACTTCCCACGGTCGTCGATCGCAGGTTGAGAATGCAACGGATGCTTGATTCCAGGTCTCAGAATTCTTCAGGGCGCGTCGTCGATGAGATCGATCGCGCCCGTGCCCAGGAGTATGCGCTGCTGGCCACCTTGCTGTCACACAGTCCAGATGCCCAATTGCTTCAGCGTCTGGCTTTGCTACGCGGCGACGCGAGTCCGCTCGGGCGCGCTCACGCGGCGCTCGGCGAGGCCGCGGGCAGAACGGATGAGACCGGCGCAGCGCGTGAGTATTTTGATTTGTTCTCGGGCCTCGGGCAGGACGCGCTCTTGCCGTATGCATCTCACTATCTGGCGGGTTCGTTCTACGGACGCCCCCTGGAGCGGCTGCGTAAGATGTTCCAGAATTTCGGCATCGAAACGGCGGCGGGGCATTCAGAGCCGGAGGATCACATCGCAATCCTCTGCGAGGTCATGGCAGGTCTTGTCGGAGGAGATATTGGTGAGGCCGGCGCCGATCGGGAGTTCTTCGAAAACTACCTCGCCGGCTGGATCAGGTGCTTTTTTGTCGATCTGGAACGCGCCAGATCGGCTGATTTTTACACTTGCGTGGGCTCGCTGGGGCGAGTTTTTGTCGACATTGAAGCGGAGGCCTTTGCCCTCTCGGCTTGAATATCGGGTCTCGGGAAGCGACACGACTTGCCGGACGTCGCCGGGCGGAGTCGGAGTACGAAGGAACCAGGAGAAACACCGTGCAAACATTCATTGCCGCATGCTTTATCGCCGTCGCTATCGCGGTCGGAGCAGCTGCCATTCTGGACGGTGTCGTGCAGGAATCTTCCGCGGCCGCGTTCGCTGAACCCAGCGCGAGAATCTAGCGGCGCAGGTTGCGGGACGTGGACCGAAGGGGCCTTTGATTAGCCTCAAAGGTCAGTGATGTTGGCTTTATATTGTGATTGCCTTTAGCGCTGCTTTGAACCTTGCCGCGGCCTCGCCGACCAATCTGTGGCTAGCGAAACGGAGACGTCTCATGATGCGCCTGATGCTTTCTGCTATCGCGGTGGTTGTTCTGGTTGCGGTTGCCACCTCGATGCTCCGGTCGCCATCCGCTACGCTTGAGCTATCGACCGCCGCAATGCCTTCGCTGCAAGAGTTGCATACGATGGCCGCCGTCAACAAACTCCCGATCCAGGACGTCGAGGACCAATCGTTGATCTATCCAACGGTGGCGAAGCATTGAGAGAGCCGCGATTTGCGTGTCAGGCTCGACCTGCTCGAATCCCGGTTTGCGAAATTGCCCAACGCAAACTTCTGCTTGGGTATCAACGTGGGCATTTGTTCCATCTAAATGACCACGACTAGCGAATGTCGGTATCGGTGGTTACGCCTCCACGATTTGACCTCCGCCGGGGTCATTTTGGGTGGCGATGGATCGCGCTCGAACGGCGGCTATTGGCGGACCGCCAAGACGTCACCTCACGGGTTAGACTGCCCTCCGAAAAGAAAACAGGGCTCCTGCAATAGCGGGTATCGCGATGTAGCGGACCGGTGACTCGAACCCCCGACGCCTCGGATGCATCGATCTGCCAACGCTGACGCGCGCTCATGGCCGGAGTCCAACGGGCGAGTAGCTGACCACCGGTTGACCACCGAAACCCCGTGAACAAACGGCGATAAAGCTGGTCAGTCACGACCAAACTTCATTGTTTTTATTGATCTTTTCGTTCGCTATTTACGTTCGGGACGCAGGGGTCGCAGGTTCGAATCCTGCCACTCCGACCATTCTTTCAATGACTTATAATTTCGATGTTATGGCTGCGCAACGAAATGCGCAACGAATTGACCCTCTTACACGCTTGTATGCCGCCCATTTGAGGCAATTCCTCTCTGCTGCCGCCAGCAGTGCGATCTCCTAACTGGGTCCGTACGATGTGGAAGGCGGCGCCCGGCAACTCCGGTCGGATAATCGCATTCAAAGGGCGCAGGCCCGCGATTGACCGGGCCGTGTCAGCTATGCGCAGAGCAACGATCGTCGACTAACGGGATGTCTAGCGCCGTCTCCCGAAGGCCTCCGCCGCCTCCTCTTGGAAGTCGGGATGGTGGTGGCCGTAATTTTGCTCGAGCTGCTCGACGGTCATGCCGAGCCATCCAGCGGCTTCATAGGTCGGTGCCTGCCTGCATTTGCCACGTAGCCACGGTATGGCGGAGTGAGTGCCGTACTACGTCGAAAACAGCGCACGTCTTCGGAAATATGGCTGGGTGCTTAAGTTCGCGCTGCAGGTTTTTCGTTCGGCGACAGGCTTCGTGCGGAACAGACGTCAGTGAAGGGTCAAACGTGACGAAGGACGCTCGGCCGAGCCCCAGGCGCGGAAGACCGTTTCTGCTATCTCGCCGACGGAGATATCGAGCGTCCGGGTCTCGTCGCGGTTGGCGGGGTAGAAATCGCGTACCGGAGTGCTGATCACGAACGGCAGAACCGCCAGTCCAAGGTAGCGTCTCGACGAAAGGATGGTCGTCGGGTCGGCGCGTAGTGCACCAGGTGTCGCCAAGCCCCGGTCAGACGTCCTCTGCCATCCGAGGAGTCTTATTTCCCAATCGGAGGCGTTTAATTCGAAATCAGGTTCCGAGATGGTCTCTATCGCCCCCGAGCACGCGGCCTCGATCAAGGGCAGGTGTTCAAGATTTCGGCGCTTCAACGCGCCCTTGAGCGAACGGAGCTCGGCAAGGACCGATCTGGCTGCATCCGCGTCCTCCAGCGCTATCGCGGAAAGTCCGTATAAGGCGTCGAACACTCTGACCGGGTGCGTCGCGTGGGAGACCACCCGCAGATACTTTTCCACGACGTCAATTCCGAACGCTATCGCCGAACGGGCGGCGCAGGCCGCCAGCCACAGCGTCCGTTCGCGCAGCAGAGGGAACGTGGGCGTCCACGAGACCCACTGTATGCGCTTCGCCATATCCGACAGCCAAGGGTTGGCCTCCGGCGCCGACGACAGAAGTGTCGTGTTGCCCATGGCGTGCATCGCCATCCAATATTGGCCAAGTCTGGCCTCGTTCATTTTGGACTCGAGTATGTCGTACCTGATGGTGTCCACCAGGCTACTCGTCCTAGTCGCACATCGATAGGCGAGATGCTCGAGCACGGGAGACCATTCGATCAAACGGCCGAACTGCTGCCGCGACGGCAAACCCCATCCGTGGACCAAGGGCTCCATCAGCTTCCACGCCCTTCTGAGGGCCCTCGTTTCCGCCGATGCCGCGTAAACCGCATCGCCAAGCGCCGGTTCGCGCGTCACCGCTTGCCCGAGGTCGATCGAGGGCAACCCTTCAGGCTTTTGGCGGCGCGCGGTAACCGATCCCTTAGGATCGATCTCGATCCATGCACTTGTCTGCATGTGGCGCACGAAGATCGGTCGACTTTCCGATGCACTGGCGAGCGCTCTCAAACGGCTCCGAAGGGATCGGTTCAGTCCGATTCCGATCGAGAAGGCGATCGACGATTCCATTGCCGCATAATCGGACGAAATCGCAGATGCCAGCGATTGTGCATCCGAGTTCGACTGTATGTTCAACCCGAGCCTCCTGCGTTATCAATCTCGATCTCGTCATTGAACTATGGAAATCTCTAGGTCATGCTCCCCGGCATGAAGCAGAGAATTTGAGGGTGCCCGTCCAACCAGGTAGGCCAAACCATCGTCCGCCCCGCACGATTTGGCTCTGTTACAACGGCATCCTCGGGGACGTTGACCCATTCGCCATCGATCTGAACGCGATAGTGACCGTCATGTGATTCCCAATCGAGGTCCGAGAGCGCCCGACCATCGGCGTCCGAACAACATCGCCCCTTTTTGCTGGCCAGTTGTTCAAACCATTCGTGAAGTGGCGAATTGGCATATTTGCCATCGCGATCACGGGCATGCGCTGATTGGAAGGCCAGCACGATGGCCGCAAAGACGGCTAACGATCTGATCCACACAACCATCGATTACCTTTCGCGCTGGTGTAGAGATAGGCGGCGCTTACTTCACCTTCATTCGGCTCGGATCGCGAAAATGGAAATTCGGGATCCTCAGGAGAGGTGGAAGCGAAGTCGAAGCGGTGTCCCAGGATCCCGATGAGCTGGTGCACGATGAAGACACCTATCCGAAGGCCGTCGCGCCGCCCTGCTGCGGTCATTGCTGGCCCCAGTCGGTTCACTCGTGGTCTACAGAGCCGATCAGCAAATTGCGCTTGAGCGCAGACACTTCCTGTTCAAGTTGCAAGACCCGATCATAGAGAATCTCCATCGGAGAGGTCTCAACCGCCGCGATCGTCCGGTAAAGTTGGCTCAGGGTCCTTCGCCATCCTGTGCCAACGGCCGATGGCGTCTCTACTGTTCGCATGTTCGCTCCCGTAAGCTGATTAGAAACGGCGTCCTGGCGCGGACAGACGAACGTGAGTCGCGTAAGAGCCGTCCGCAAAGCACTCGCCGTATTTGGCGATTGCATTGATTAGATGATGATTGACATCTATATCGCAAGCTAGAACGGGCGGACAAGCGAAACCAACCCCCCACACACGAAAGTGATATGCGTCCAAAAGCTGATCAGGATCGAATTGAAATTCAAATGTCAGTCGACTGCAATTTCAATATATGATGGACATCTTCCAAAAGAGTGGACGATGGCGAAAGGACGGTTCCCCGCATCCGCGACCTGGTGCGCAACCGCGCGAAGGCGGCGAAGCTCGGCCGAAGGTCGAACTCGTCGTCGGCGACTTCAACGATCCCGCAAGTCTGAAGCCGGCATTCGCCGGCGTGGACGAGGCGTTCGTCGTCATGAATGGCAAGGATCTGAACCGGCTCGAAGCCAGCGCGTTAGATCGATCACGTGCTTTCAAACGGGTTCGGCTTCGGTGGCCTCAACGCGAGCGTGGTATTGCGGAAGATGTAAGAGCGTCAATTCTTGGAAAACGGAGTAGGGAATACATGTGCCTCAGCGGTAAGGGCGCATTCATCAGCGCCGCCTGCCACGTGGAACGTGCCCGCGGATCGAGGGCCGAGCGTCCTCAATGAGCAAGGCATTTCCCCATCGAACGAGGGCCAGCAGGACGGGATAGAGCTGCCGGCCTTTTTCGGTCAGAAGATATTCGTGAACCCGCGCCGACTCCCGCGAAGGCACTTTCTTCAGCACCCCAAGGCGGACCATTTTCTTCAGCCTCGCGGCGAGCAGCGGTTTCGACAGGCCCAGCGAAGACTGGATTTCTCCATATCTGCGAAGCTTGAGGAAACACTGATTCAGTATCAGCAGGGTCCAACGGTCGCCGATCACCGACAATGCTTTGCACAGTGACGAGGATTGCCCGGCCAAAGCGTTCCACTTCATCGGGCCTCTCCCCGCGTCGATTCCCTCTCGTTGGACGGCGGCCGCCATCACTATCCGCCGCCTAGTTTCGGCAGCTTCGGTTCTTAATCTTTTCATCTTGCGGCCCCCGAGTGGGGGAATTCCGGGGAGAACAGCCACATTGCTCTTGACTCGTCGGATAATACTCTGTTTTAGATGTCAAATGTACTCTAAAACTCGAACACGTCCAGCGAGGATGACACGTCCAAACTGCGCTCGGCGATAACAAGTGGACTCGACTAAAGTGCATGGGCAGGATGCGTTCAGGTGTCCTGCAGGAGACTACTCATGAGAAGGTCGAGAGAGGAAACGGCGGAGACGCGACGGAACATCGTGAAGACCGCCGGAATTCGTTTCCGTCAGAACGGGATCTGCGAAACGGGCTTGGCCGATCTGATGGAAAGTGCCGGCCTGACGCACGGCGGGTTCTACCGGCACTTCGAGTCGAAGGACCAACTCGTCTCCGAAGCTTCGGCGGGCGCGTTCGCGGCCAAAATCGGCGAGATGCAAGCTTCCGCCTCAACGGCCAGGGGTCGCAAAGCGCTTGAAGCAATCGTCAATGACTATCTTTCGCCTGAGCACAGGAAGGACCGGGCTCACGGATGCCCTCTAGCCGCGCTCGGGAGCGAACTCGCGAGGTCGGACAAGTCGACACGGTCCGCGGCCACCAAAGGGATCCTCAAGATGATCGCCGAAGTCGCCGAACGGATGAAGGATCCGGGCACCGAGCGGGCGAAGAAATCCGCCAGTGTATTCCTCGCGACGATGCTTGGCGCGCTGACGATCTCCAGAATTATTGCTGATCCGAAGGTCTCGAATGAGATTTTGGCCGCCGCACGCGCCAAGTTGTCATCTTGGGAGTGACGGTTTTTTGGCGCATGCCCCATCACCTGGCCCGACGTGCCGGTCTCCCCGTCTGACGGGCATACGCCGGCGACTCGGACCCGATCTCGACGCTTCGAGGATCTCCGACAAGAAGGTGTCGTCGTGGACGGCGCGCATAAGATCGCACCGACAACTTCGGTCGTCAACGAGTGCAGCAAGCGGAATCCCTATCGCAAATTTGCAGTTTAGCGGGTCGTCACTGGAGGGGGCGCCAAACCAGTAGTTAACGAGCTTGGAGCCGTTTCCTTCACGATGCGCGGCCGTGGCGACAGAACCGCCACCTGATGCGGGGACGCCGGCATTCCGTAGAGCATGAGCGTCGGCGTCGGTGGTCTCTCTCGGACGCCAGCAGAACCCAACACAGCAACCTGGGTCTGCGTGATTGGAAATCCGAATCTTTCGAAAGCTGGGCGTTCTTCAGCCTTCGCGTTGATTCCACCAAGCACGACAACTGTTGTGCCGATAATCAAAAAAAGCTTGCTCACGCACACCTCCGTTCAAAGTTTGCGGTGACTATCCAGCAAGGCGCGAGATCAGTTCGGCTATGCTGCGCCAGAACCCTTTAATATGTCGATCGACATCTAATTCAATCCCTCCTCGTCAGATTTGACGCATATCACGTTCCTGTGTGGCGATCGATTTCTCTTGTCCGTCCGCACTTATATAGAGGTTAGTCATCATCTAATACACCGGGCCGAGCTTGACAGCTTGAAATGTAACTGATACGGCTATGTTTATGGCCGCGAATAGTCGTATGGCGAGTGCTGTCCACATCATGAGTTTCGTCGCTTGCGCCGGCGACGAGGGGACGACTTCGGAAGCAATCGCGAAAAGCCTCCAGACCAACCCGGTCGTGGTGCGGAAGATCCTCAAGCTCCTCGAGCGAGAGGGACTGGTCGCTCTTCGCCAAGGCCGCCAAGGCGGCGTCGGTCTCCGACGCGCGGCATCTCGCATTACCCTCGGTCAGATCTACAAGGCGGTTGAAAGCGAGAGCGGAGTTTTTGCGATGCGCGGCCAGGTGCATGAGGGATGCGTGGTG
>Ga0307479_10002979_pt1 | contig 15385 bp, 11 predicted proteins | sample atmos_gasesECM4C_FD_203743 | JGI IMG/M metagenome (GOLD analysis project Ga0307479, IMG submission 203743) | Hardwood forest soil microbial communities from Morgan-Monroe State Forest, Indiana, United States - atmos_gasesECM4C_515 | ecosystem: Environmental > Terrestrial > Soil > Temperate... | reverse complement strand
CAACTCATGTAAGTGTCTTCAACACTTGTTTCAACGGAGGCTGCGATGGCGATCGATCAAGATAAATTGCACGAATTTCTTGTCAAGGCCGTGGTCGATTTCGGCGCCACCTTTAACGCGGCATTGATTCGCATCGGAGACAAACTGGGCCTGTACAAGGCGCTGGCCGCGGGCGGGCCGCAGACGTCCGCGGAACTAGCGAAGAGCACGGGAACCACCGAGCGTTACGTGCGCGAGTGGCTCAGCGCACAGGCCGCGGGCGGATACGTCACTTACGACCCCGGCTCTGGGAAATTTCATCTCAGCGAGGAGCAGGCTTTTGCGATGGCGGACGAGAGCAGTCCGGTATTTCTGCCTGGCGCGTTCCAGGTTGCTCTGGCCGCTGTGAAAGCCGAAGAGCAGCTTACGGAACGCTTCAAGACCGGCAAGGGCATGGGCTGGCACGAGCATCATCATGAACTCTTCGAGGGCACGGAGCGGTTTTTCCGGCCAGGGTATGCAGCGAATCTGATAGCCGCGTGGATTCCGGCGCTCGAGGGCGTGGAGCAGAGGCTGAAGAGTGGCTCGCGCGTGGCCGATGTCGGGTGTGGGCTCGGTGCTTCGACAATTTTGATGGCGAAGTCTTACCCGAAGTCGGAGTTTGTGGGCTTCGACTATCACGACAAATCGATCGAGAGCGCGAAACAGCGCGCGAAAGAAGCCGGCGTCAGCGACCGAATTCGCTTTGAGGTGGCGAAAGCGAAGGATTATCCGGGCAAGGACTACGACTTCGTCACATTTTTCGACTGCTTGCACGACATGGGTGACCCCGCGGGAGCTTCGGCGCATGTTCGCAGCACTCTGAAGAAAGATGGCACCTGGATGATCGTCGAGCCCAATGCCGGCGATAAGTTGGAAGACAATTTGAATCCGATTGGACGGGCGTTTTATGGAGCGTCCACACTGCTGTGTACGCCGGCTTCGCTGGATCAAGAGGTTGGCTTGGCGCTCGGGGCGCAGGCTGGGGAAAAACGCTTGCGGGAGGTGGTCACCAGCGGAGGATTCACGCACTTCCGGCGCGCTACCCAGACGCCGTTCAATTTGATTTTTGAGGCCCGGCCGTAGGGAAGGGCGAGAAAGAAAGAGAGATTACGGCAAAGGATTTGACGCAGAGGGCACGGAGGCCGGGAGGGATTACAAATCTTCGTCGTTGCTGTTCGGCTTCAATATCGTTGTTTTACGGGTGATTTTCACTTTGTTGTTGCGAATGCCGGCTATGATGGCGCGGCGCGTTTCGAGAGGCAGGGCCTCCGGCGCGAATACCCCAGAGACGTCGCGTGGAAAGAATTTAATGAACAGCGCGGCGATGTGTGCGGTGGCGTAAGCGACCGGCGTTGTAAACAGGCCTTGCCGCCGGATCTGGTAAAGCGTCGGGAAGTTGCAGTCAGTGCGAATCAGCAGGTTCTGATCTGCTTTTTGGCCTTTGCCACGCTTTACTCCGCGTACGAGCACCGCCGCCGCGAACCGCGCATTTTGCAGCACGCCTTGCCGGATCAGTTTGGCGATCGCCCGTGGAGAAGATGTTTGCGGGAAGCGCTGGCGCACGATGCCGCGGGATTTCGATAACTTTCCCTGCTTGTACCAGCGGCGCAAACGATCGAATTCGTTGCCGCCAATTTTCACGTCCATATTTCGCATCGGGATGAGATACGGAATGGTGGCCACTTCGTCCTGCGCGGCGAGCACTACATTTGCGTTCCCGATAGGATCCGGGAAGCGAAATTTCTCGAGTTCGGCGAAGCGCTTCTCCATCCGGAATTTTCCGTCGCGGTAGACCCGCGGGTTGGAGATGGCCTCGTCGAAGCTCACTTCCGGAGACCACTGCGAGATGGGGTCGTCGCTCTCCGTGCTTTCGTACAGGCGGACCTGCACGGACTCCACTTCGTCGAGCATTTCCGATGCGCGCTTGATCAACAAATTGACGAGTCCCGGGGCGGCCCCAGCGTTGATCAGCGCGGTGCGGTTCTTTTCCTCGAAGCGCTTTGCGAAGGCGAACTGTTCCGCTTTAAAAGGATTACGCGTGAGATGGGAGCTAAGATCCACATAGTGCGCTCGTAAGCGCAAAGCCGCGCGCATGACGATCTGATTGAATACCGAAGCCGAGGCGTTGACGATCAGGTTGCACCCGCGAGCCACGCGGACGATGCCGTGCAGGTTGCGGGCGTTCACTTCGGCAACCGCGATGGTGCTGCGCTCACCCAGAAAGTGGCGGCCGCGCTGGGGATCGCGGTCACCGCACCAGACTGTATGTCCTTGGCGCTCCAGCAATTGTGCGAGTAGGGAGCCGGTGGCGCCGGCGCCGAGAACGAAGATCCGCATGGCGTGGCGAAAACTCTATCACACACGCGTCGGGTAGCTACCTAGAGACCGGTCAGGCGATGCCCTTAATTGCAGCTTCGTTTCCAGGGGCGTACACTGGGGTTGACTCCGAACCTCTGACGCCTACAGGAGAGACAGCCTAGGGCGGCGGGGGCGATGCTTCGGCGGCGGGATACTGCTGTGGCCGGGGATGAGGGTTTGGGTGGAAACGCCTGGGCCTCCCGTGTTTGGAAAGGAGGGACGACGAAAATCTGTGCTTTTTCGTCTGCGCCCGACATCCAACTAACGGATTCGGGCTTTTGCTTTTTTGGGGGGGCGAGTAACTGCTGGAGGGCTCGCAAAGCAAAAGCATATCCCTCACCGAAGTTCGGGATGACATTCAGTAAGCGCAACAAAGCTTGCTGACGAGGACATGTAAGAGATTTCTTGGATTCACGGCGACGATGGAGATGACACTTCACGACAAATTCGGGCGGCAGATCACCGATCTGCGCATCTCGATCACCGACCGGTGTAATTTTCGGTGCGTGTATTGCCGCTCGGCTGATCCAGAGAATTACCGCGATCATGACGAAATTCTGAGCTGGCCGGAGTTGGATCGCCTGGCGCGCGTCTTCCTGGGCTTGGGCATTCGCAAGATTCGCATCACCGGCGGCGAGCCGCTGGTGCGGGACGGTGTGGAAGACTACCTCGCCCGCTTGTACGCTCTGGGCGTCGAAGACCTGTCAATGACCACCAACGGCCACCCGTTGGCCGACCGCTGCGACCGCTTGATCCAGGCAGGCTTGCGGCGAATCAATATCAGCCTGGATTCGCTCGACCCGGGCAAATTCGAGAAAATCACACGCACCAAGTCTTTCGCCGCGGTGATGCGCGGCATCGATGCGGCACAACATTCACGACTGGCGCCGGCGAAAATCAACGCTGTGCTGGTGCGCGGCACGAACGATGACGAGGTCGAAGCCTTCGCTGATTTTGCCCGGCAACGCGGCGTAATCATGCGCTTCATCGAATTCATGCCGCTCGACGCGGATCGCACCTGGACGCGCAACCTGATGGTCCCCGCGGCCGAGGTTTACCAGCGCATTCACACTCGCTGGCCGCTGGAGCAGATCCCCCACGATCGCAGCGAGACGGCGCGCAAATACCGCTTCGCCGATGGCGCGCCAGGTGAGATTGGCTTGATCGCTCCGGTGACGCAACCCTTCTGCGGACACTGCTCGCGCATCCGGCTGACCGCGGACGGCAAGCTGCGTACTTGCCTTTTCAGCAAGGACGATCACGATTTGCGAGCATTACTGCGCGAAGGCGCAACCGACGAAGATTTGGCCATCTATATCCGCTCCGTGGTGATGGACAAAGAGGAGGGTCATCGGATCAATGACCCCGGGTTCGTACCACCCTCCCGTACCATGGTGTTTATTGGCGGGTAAGTGGAGAATTGCACCCAAACCTGAGAGAATTCATCCAATAACCAGGGGCATTCCAAGGCCAATTTACATCATCAGCGGCCACGTAAAACACCATGAGCACCATTATCTCCATCTCCAATTTAGTAGGCTCTCCCCAGCCTCCGACGCTGCGGGCGCCGGAAATTGAGAAGGGCGTAGGCTGCGACTTCGACTCGTATCTCCTGGTCCCGGACACCTCGCTCGACCAGCGCATCGGCGCCGCCAGGGCCAAACTTGGACGCGACGTCGTCATTCTAGGACATCACTACCAGCGCGACGAAGTTGTAAAGTTCGCCGACTTCCGCGGCGACTCCTTGAAGCTTTCTTATCAAGCCGCTGAAGCCGACGGCCGCTACATCGTCTTCTGCGGCGTGCATTTCATGGCCGAGAGCGCGGATATTTTGCGCCGCCAACATCAAGCCGTGATCTTGCCGGACCTCGCTGCCGGCTGCTCCATGGCGGACATGGCGGACATCGGCCAAGTCGAAGCCTGCTGGAGCGAACTTTCCTCATTGGGCGACCTCAAGGTCATCCCAGTCACCTACATGAATTCCACCGCCGCCATTAAATCCTTCACCGGCGAGCACGGCGGCGCGGTCTGCACCAGCTCCAACGCGGCCGCGGTAATGAAATGGGCCTACGAGCGCGGCGAAAAAGTGCTGTTCCTCCCCGACGAGCATCTCGGCCGAAACACCGCCTTTCGCATGGGAATTCCCCTCGACCAAATGATCGTGTGGGATCCGTACGAGGAATATGGCGGCAACTCGCCGGAAGCGATCCGCGCCGCCCGGGTAGTTTTATGGAAGGGCTACTGCTCGGTGCATCAGCGCTTCACGCCGCAGCACATCGAACGCGTGCGTCGCGAGCATCCCGGCATCCAAGTCATCGTCCATCCCGAATGCCGATTTGAGGTAACCCAAGCCGCCGACAAGATTGGCTCGACCGAAGGCATCATCAAAGCGATCACTGCCTCGCCCGCTGGCACGCAATGGGCTGTCGGCACCGAAATTCACCTGGTCAACCGCTTAAGCAAGGAATTGTCGAACCACAAAGTGATGTCCCTTGATTCCAGCGTTTGCGTGTGCACCACGATGTTCCGCATCACCCCGCAGCATCTCCTCTGGACCCTGGAAAACCTCGTCGCCGGCAACGTCGTGAACCGCATTTCGGTGGATGAACGAACCCGACACTTCGCGAGACTTGCCCTCGACCGGATGCTGAGTTTGCGCTAGCATCGGCATGAGCCGTCCCCAGCAGATCGGACATCGAATGGCAGATGAAGACGACGAGCAAGACCCGAACGAATCTTCGGATCCCGAACCTGAACCTCGCTTATTCACGCTGACCGAAGCCGAGCGCGCCCGTCAGGAACTGGAGCCCTTCCTGTTGGAGGCCATGGACTGCCGCAAAAAGCTGGCCGGCTTGGAAACCGATCTCTCCGCCGTGGCCACGCGCATCACCATGATGGGCGGCGTGATCGTGCCTTACGAAAAACTGGCTATCCTTCGCGCGGAGCATACACAGCTTGCGGAAACGATGAAGTCCGCGCTCAATCGCATCCTGGAAACGGGTTGCGTGATTAAAGATCTGGACGTGGGCCTCCTCGATTTTCCATCGCGTATCAACAATGAAGAGGTGTACCTCTGCTGGCGGCTCGGCGAAGATCGCATCCGCTTCTATCACCGCCAGGACGAAGGCTTCGCGGGGCGCAAGCCTCTGGATCCGCGCGACCTGGGTTCCGGCGACATCGTGCAGTAAGTAGCACACGGGCGCTGGCTAGCCCGAAGTGGGGGCTGATCTTTAGATCCGCCGTCGATGACCGCAGATCGCCAGTGTGTAGCAGGCACAGCATCAAGCATCGAAGGCGCGGAAAACCCACCCGCCGTTCCAATTACGAAAGGATTTAGCTTGTCCAATCATTCCGAGAATCAATCCGAGAATCATCCCGAAAATTCCCTGAAAGACTCCGCCAGCCCCTACCTGCGCTCGGCGGCGCATCAACCCATCGATTGGCATGAATGGAACGACGCCGTCTTCGCCCGCGCGCAAGCCGAAGACAAACCGATCCTGCTCGACATCGGCGCGGTGTGGTGCCACTGGTGCCACGTGATCGACCGCGAAAGTTACGAGAACGCGGAAATCGCCAAAATCATCAACGAACATTTCATCCCAGTGAAAGTCGATCGCGACGAACGCCCCGACGTGGATTCGCGCTATCAATCCGCGATCAGTGCGCTCTCCGGCCAGGGCGGCTGGCCGCTCACGGGCTTTTTGCTCCCCGATGGCAAGCCTTTCTTCGGCGGCACCTATTTCCCGCCCGAAGATCAAATGGGCCGCCCCGGTTTTCGCCGCGTGCTGCTCTCGGTCGCCGACGCCTACAAAAACAAGCGCGCCGACCTCGAACGCGCCGCCAACTCCATCGCCGATGCCGTAGCCCGCGCCGAAGCGTTCACTGGCGCCCGAGCGGACTTTGATCCCGGTGTAATCGACGCGCAAATTCGCTCGGTCACGCAGCAGTTCGACATCAAAAACGGCGGCTTCGGCCAATCGCCCAAATTCCCCCACGCCTCGGCCATCGACCTCGTTCTGGAGCGCTATCAGCAGACCGCGGCCTTTCGCGGAAAAGAGCAGCATCTGCTGGCAATCGCGGAAACCACCCTCGAAAAAATGGCGCGTGGCGGCGTCTACGACCAACTCGCCGGCGGCTTTCACCGCTATTCGGTGGATGAGCGCTGGCTCGTTCCTCATTTCGAGAAAATGAGTTACGACAATTCCGAACTGCTGCGAAATTATCTTCACGGCTGGCAGGTCACCTTGAATCCGCTCTTGCGCGAAACCGCCGAGGGCATCATCGGCTGGGTCAACGAAGTGCTTTCCGATCAGCAAAATGGCGGCTTCTATGCCAGTCAAGACGCTGACTACTCGCTCGACGATGACGGAGACTATTTCACTTGGACTTTGGACGAGCTTCGCGCGGCGCTGACCGCCGAGGAAGCGCGCGTCATGGAGTTGTACTACGACGTAGAAGCCACCGGCGAAATGCACCACAATCCAGCGAAGAATGTTCTATGGATCGCGCACGACCCCGCTGAAATCGCGAAAAGCCTGAGCCTAGACGAATCGACGGTGCGCCTCACCATTGCTGTCGCCAAGCGAAAAATGCTAGAGGCGCGCTTGCCGCGGCCGACTCCTTACGTTGACACCACCATGTATGTCAGTTGGAACGCGATGTTCGTCTCCGCGTATCTCGATGCCGCTCAGGTTCTGGATGGCTCGCTTGGCGACAATTGCCGCACCTTCGCGCTGAAAACGCTCGATCGCATGTTGGCGGAAGCATGGAGCGATTCGCGTGGCTTCGGCCATCGCATCGGCGGCCCCGCGCTCGAAGGCTCGCTCGACGACCAGGTATTCGGCGTGATCGCGCTAATGGATGCTTACGAGGCCACCCTGGAGCCGCGCTATTTTGACAAAGCGAAGCGCACCATGGATCTCGCCATCGACCTTTACGGCGATGCCGAAGTCGGCGGCTTCTTCGATCGCCCCTCCGACGCCCCGCCGATGGGTGGTCTCGAAGTGCGCCGCAAGCCCTTCCAGGATTCTCCCACGCCCAGCGCAAATTCCGTCGCCTCCATCGCGCTGATTCGCATGCACGGCTACGCCGGCGACGACCGTTATCACGCCTTCGCGCAAAAAACGCTCGAAGCCTTCGCCGGGATCGCGCAGCAGTACGGTCTGTTCGCAGCGACCTATGGCCTCGCCGCCACGCTCTTCACGCGTCGTCCCATGCAAATCGTGATCACCGGGCGCGAGGACGATCCCGCCGCGCAAGCGCTGGAAGCAGCCGCGCACCGTGTTTACCGCTTGGGCAAGTCCGTCCTGCGATTAACGCCCGGCGCTTCGTTGACGAATCTCGCAGGCGCGCTGAAAGAAACGCTTCCGCATCTCCCATCCGACAAGGCGGTCGCGCTGGTCTGCGCCGGCCAAAGCTGTCTGCCGCCCACTAGCGACCCGGATCATCTAACCGCGTATTTGGAAAACGGCGCCACTGCGGCTGCAGGCCTGTAGCCGCCTCTTGGAAGAGGGCGGCTAATTTGATTCGCTAACGCGCCGCTTATTTCTTCGGTCGCGATTCCGGCGGCACCAATCCAGCCACGCGGTAGTACACCACCAACTGCCCGTAGTGCTCGCCCGAGTGTTCGACCAAGCCGTACGCCAGATCGGCCACCGTCGTCTGCTGCTTGGTCTCCGGATCGGTTACCAGGTCGTTTATGCCTTTGTCGCCTTTTGCTTTAATTTCGGCCGCGCCATCTTCGACACACTTCTTCACGAACGCCACCACTTGCGCCTTGGTCTTCAGGTCGTCGCGCTTCGGATCGTCCGGATAGCGCTGCTTGTTTCCTTCGGCGGGGTCCGTGAAGTAGTACATCGCAGCCGAAACATGAATCAGTTGCGCCGCAAACGTACGTTGCTCCGGCTTCGGCTTGAACTCGTATTTGTCTTCGGGGAAATCTTCCGCCATGGCAATCAGCTTTCTCCCGATATCGTTCCACTGCGCCAGCACTGCGGCTGACGGGCTGGGAGCAGCTTTCGGTGCACCGTTGGCTGCGTCGTTGAAAAGGGCCGCTCCCCGGGTGGTCACCCTGCCAATTCCAAGGCCGGCGGCCAATACCAGCACCGCAATCGAAAACACTTTGCGCATAGCTCTCTCCTTAAGTGACTTGCTTAGTTCCGTTCTTGGACGTTCCGTGCTTACGACCCTACAGTTCTGACGTACCGGCGCCGCGAAGGGCTTTTGCGAGGCTCCCCGCGCAATCGGGCCGACCCGGCCCCCAACCGCCGGGTCATCTTACTGAGGAAAGGCCCCAACGTCACACGGAATTACGGTTGCGCCGCCTCGCGCCCGAGATTCCACTCTTGGGCGGGTGCGCATGGTAAACTTAGCAGCGAGTAGAATAGCGAGAACTCTGTGAACCTGGGTTGGCTCCTTTTGCGGATCGTCATTGGACTTACCATCTTGACGACGCTTTTTCTTTCCCAGCGTTTTTATTACCGCGCGATCTGGCGCACCACAGGACGTTGGCGCGCGGATTGGCTGCGCATCTGGGCGCGCCTGCTGTATTGCGTTGCGCTCACTATTGTGCTCCTGGCGTTCCTGGACGGCCTTCGCATGGGCCGCCACGGCCATCTGAAGCCTCGTGACGCAGTACTCGCCATTTTTTCCGGACTTTGGCTTTCCAGCGCGTTCTTCGCATTCCTATTTGTGGAGTTCGTGCACGGCGTGGAGCGCGTTTGGAACTGGCTGCGAAAAAGCTCGCGCACCCGGGTGACCCCAGTGCCGCTATCTGCCGCGTCTACCCCAGTTGTCGAACGGCTCGCCGATCCTTCACGCCGCTATTTTTTCCGCAGCGCCAGCGTGCTTGCCGGCGCCACTCCTTTTTTCAGTTGCATGTACGGCTTCGCGGCCGAGCGCCTCCATTATCAAGTGCGCCGAATTGAAATCCCCATGGCCAATTTGCCGTCCGCGCTGGACGGCATGCGCATCGCGCAAATCAGCGACATCCACCTGAGCGGCTACATGAGCCGCACCGATGTGCGCCGTGCCGTGGATATGACCAACGATCTGGGCGCCGATCTTGCGGTGGTCACTGGAGACTTCATCACTGGCTCGGCAGATCCGATCGCGGATTGCATCGAGGAGGTCAGCCGCCTGCATGCGCCACTGGGCGTTTGGGGTTGCAACGGCAATCACGAGATCTACGCCAAAGCAGAAAACGCCGCGCAACAACTCTTTGCCCAGGGCGGAATGAAACTGCTGCGCCACGAAAACGCACAACTCACGTTGCGCGGGGCACAATTCAATCTGATCGGCGTGGACTACCAGCGCGAACGCAGCATCGACGGCCAGCGCATGCAATTGCTGTCGAATATGGATGCGCTGATCCGGCGCGATATCCCGAACATTCTGCTTTCCCACAACCCCAACAGCTTCAACCGCGCCGCGGAACTCGGCATCGAACTGTCGCTCGCCGGCCACACTCACGGCGGCCAGATCCAAGTGGAGATTCTCGATCACCGTCTCACGCCCGCGCGATTCATCTCCGACTACATCGCGGGCCTATTCGAGCGACCGCTGTACAAGCCGTCCGAAGAAATCCTGGTGCGTCGCGAGCCCGATGTTCCTGCGGCAAATCCGCAAGCCCAGGCCGCCCGCCTCTACGTCAATCGGGGGCTCGGCACCGTCGGCGCTCCAGTTCGGCTAGGCGTTCCTCCGGAGATCTCCCTGATCGTCCTCCGCCGCGGCTAAGCGACCAATGGCCGAGGGCCAATGTAGGGGCGCCTTTAACGCGACCGTCGTTTTCTCTCTCGCAGCGCCCCAAATCCAACCCGCGTTGACTTGCCCAAACCCGCGACATAAGATTCCTCAACGCCCATATCTGCGGCCCGCCCATCGATGATCGGTCAAACCGTCTCTCACTATCGCGTCGTCGAAACTCTTGGCGGCGGAGGCATGGGCGTGGTCTATTCCGCCCGTGACACCATTCTCGATCGCAGCGTCGCCCTCAAATTTTTGCCGCCGGATTCCACCAAAGACCAGCAAACGCTCGACCGCTTCTTGAGGGAAGCCCGCGCGGCCGCTGCTTTGAATCATCCGAACATTTGCACCATTCACGAAATTGCCGACTACGACGGCCAGCCCTTCATCGTTATGGAATTGATGGAGGGTAAGACCCTCAAGCACATGATCAATGGCAAACCGCTGCTGGTCGATCGCATCCTGGAGCTGAGCCTCCAAATTGCCGACGCGCTGGACGCTGCCCATTCTCGTGGCATCACGCATCGGGACATCAAGCCAGCGAATATTTTCGTCACCAAATCGGGCCAGGCGAAAGTGCTCGATTTTGGTCTTGCCAAGCTGACCGCGGCGGCCGCCGGCGTGGAAACCGTCGGCGCGAGCGGGCGGGACACCACCGTGTTGAATATGAATCTCACCAGCCCGGGTACCGCCATGGGCACCATTGCGTATATGTCGCCTGAGCAGGCGCGTGGCGAAGATCTGGATGCCCGCGCCGACCTTTTCTCGTTCGGGGTCGTGCTTTATGAGATGGCCACCGGAAAGCACGCCTTTGAGGGCAACACGTCCGCGGTCATCTTCGATGGAATTTTGCATGGGGCGCCCGTTCCCCCCATGACCTTGAATTCCGAAGTTCCACCCGCGCTTGAAAATATCATCAACAAGGCTCTCGAAAAGGACCGCGACCTTCGCTATCAATCGGCCGCCGAAATGCGCTCCGATCTCAAGCGTCTCAAGCGCGACCGCGAGTCCATCAGCCGCGCCACTCCATCCGCGGGAACGCCCGTGGCCGCGAAAGTGGCTGTGCCCCGAGAAGTGAAATCGGTCGCCGTGCTGTACTTTGAAAATCTCAGCAGCGCCAAAGAGGACGAATACTTCCGCGATGGCATGACCGAGGACATCATCACCGAGCTCGCCAACATTCGCGACCTCAAGGTCTTTCCCCGCCCGGCCATGTTGCCGTATCGCGACAAATCCGTGACCGCTCCTCAAGTGGGCCAGGAGTTGAAAGCTTCCTACGTTCTCGGCGGCAGCTTGCGCCGCTCGGGCAATCGCCTGCGCATTACCGCGCAATTGGTCGAAACGCAAAGTGGTCACACCCTCTGGGCTCAGCGTTATGACCGCGAAATGGCCGATGTTTTTGAAGTACAGGACGAGATCGCCCGCAGCATCGCGCAGGCCTTTCGCATCAATCTCTCCCCGCAGGAAGAAAGAAAAATCGCCAGCAAGCCGACCGAAAATTCCCTGGCCTACGACTATTTTCTCCGCGGCCGCAGCTACGCGCGCCGAGAAAGCCTCGAATTCGCTTTGCAGATGTTCGAGCAAGCCGTCAAGCTCGATCCGGCCTTCGCCCTCGCTCATGCGGGTATCGCCAACGTCTGCGGCGTCTATTTTGAAACGCACGGTGCCGATCCGAAGTGGATCGAGCGAGGCGAAGCCGCGTACCGGCGCGCCCTGGAGATCAACCCTCAACTCGCCGAAGGTTTGGTCGGCCAAGCGAGAATCTCCTACGCGCTTCAGAAACACGAGGAGGCCATTCACTACGCGCTGCAAGCCATCGAGCGAAAGCCCGACTGCGAAGGCGTCTACAACGTGCTGGGTCGCGCGTATTTCGCTTCGGGTCGCTTTCAGGAAGCGGGTGACCTGGTGGAACGCGCTATTGAGGCCAACGGCGACGATTACAACACTTACATCCCCTACACCAACGCTCTCGACCGCTTGGGCAAAAATGACAAAGCGCGTCGCTTTCGTGAGATGGAAGTCCTGATCCTCGAGCGACAGCTCGAGACCGTTCCCGAGGACGTACGCGCCCGCGTTTTGCTCGCCGCCGATTACGCCAATCTAGGCCGCAAAGACGACGCCATCCGCCACGCGGAGATGGCTGTGGCCTTACGTCCGAGTGACGGCAACGTCCTGTACAACGCGGCCTGCACTTACGGCGTGCTCGGCAGGAAATCCGATGCGCTCGCGATGATTCGTCGCGCCAAGGAAGCCGGTTATGCCAATACCGATTGGCCGCGCATCGATCCAGACCTCGCTTGTATTCACGACGAGCCAGAATTCAAAGCGCTCTTTCCCGCTCCGGCTGCTCACCAGTAGTTCTGCAAATCCACAGCTCTTTTTCCTGAGGATTTCTACGTCTGGACTAATCCCTCAGGGTGGGTCAATATCCTCTGGTTGACCCTAACGCTCGCCGCTGCCCTTCTCATTGGTGCTCCATGGACGACGCCGCCCGATTGAACCACATCGATCGCGAACAGGAAGCACAGGAAGTCGATGCCGCCGCAACCGAGCGCCTGGACCGCTGGCTCGCCATGTTGATCGGCCGCGGCGCTAGCGATCTGCTTCTAGTCGCAGGCGCGCCGCCTTGCATGCGCGTCAATGGCGAAGTCCGCAAAATCGAGCCGGGCATCCTGGACGGCCCAGAGATTGAAGCCGCCGTGCTTCCAGCGCTTCCGCATCACGCGTTGGTTCTCTATCGCGAAACCTACATCTCCGACGCTTCCTACCGCATCGTGGGCCTCGGCCGTTTCCGCATCAATCTTCACCGCGAACAAGGCCGCGCTGCGGCTGCAATTCGCGTTCTTCCCGCCCGCGTGCCCCCGCTGAAGGAGTTAAATCTTCCGCCGTCGGTCGAATCCCTCGCCCACCTGCAGCGCGGCCTGGTGATCATCGGCGGGCCCGCCGGATCAGGTAAGTCCACGACCATGGCCGCCCTGATCGACGACATCAACCACCGCGAAGCGCGCCACATCGTGATCATCGAGGATCCCATCGAATACGAGCATCAGCACGTGCGTAGCATCGTCGAGCAAGTGGAAATCGGCATCGATGCCCCTGATTTTCCTACCGCCCTCCGCGGCGCCCTGCGTCAGGCTCCCGACATCATCGTCGTAGGCGAAATGCGTGACACCGAAACCATGCGCATCGCCGTAGCCGCCGCGGAAACTGGCCACCTCGTTTTCAGCACGCTGCACACCACCGACGTCGCGTCCACCGTCGCGCGCATCGCCGATTCGTTTCCACTCGAGCGCCAAAACTCCATCCGCCAGGAACTGGCTATGGCCCTCAGCGCCGTCCACACACAAATCCTGCTCCAAAAAAGAGGCGGCGGCCGCGTTCCCGCCGCCGAACTCCTGGTGATCGGCTACGGCGCGCGCCACCACATTCGCCGCAACGCGCTCCAGCATCTCCATCAGGAAATCACCATGACCAAGAAGAAAGGTTCGTTCAGCCTCGAGGATTCGCTCGTGACACTGGTCCGCAACGGACACATCGACCGCGAAGACGCGTTGCTCTGCGCCATCCATCCCGATGATCTCGACATCTTGCTGAAGACCTCGTCCGTTGCCGCGCAGGGGTAGCTCAGCGTTCCACTCAGCGTTCCACTATGCTTGACGTCGCCGCGCCTCTCCGATCGTCTCCGCCCCAACAAAGTTGTCGTTCCTTTCCAGTCGGATCCGTTTTTGGTTCCTTACAAGCAAACGAGGAGGATTCCGTTCATGAAGAAATGTGGTCGTTCGCTGTTGGGATTGTTGATTCTTTTCCTGGTTCCGTTGCTCGCATCCGCGCAGGAGAAGACGCCGCCGCCAAAGGTGCTGGTGATCATGCGCGAATATCTGAAACCCGGCAAAGCTGGTTTCGCGCACGAGAAAACCGAAAGTGCGTTTGTCCAAGCCTTCAGCCGCGCCAAGTGGCCCACCAACTACTTGGGCATGACGTCGCTCTCTGGAAAGTCTCGCGCTTTGTTCTTGACCTTCTATGATTCGTTCGATGCCTGGGACAAAGACACGGCGGCCGTCGCGAAAAACGCCGCCCTCTCCGCGGCGATCGACCGCGCTACCGTTGCCGATGGAGAACTACTGGATTCCCTCGACCAGGGCGTCTTTGTCTATGAGGACGAATTCAGCGTGCGTCCCAAGTACGCCGATGTCGCGCATCGCCGCTTGATGGAGATCGTCGTCTTTCATGTTCGTCCCGGTCACTTCGCGGAGTGGAGCGAATTGGCCAAAATGGTCGCCGTCGGCTACGAAAAATCGGTTCCCGACGCGCACTGGGCTTGCTTTCACAGCATCTATGGCGGTTCCGACGGCGCCTACATCTTCCTCACCGCACTCAAATCCGGTTCGGAAATCGACGCCAACGCTCAACAGGGCAAGCAATTTGAAGCGGCCATGGGCGAAGACGGATTGAAAAAGCTCTCCCAACTCGAGGCCGCCTCGGTGGAGTCATCCGAAAGCCAGCTATTCTCTTTCAATCCAAAAATGAGTTACGTTTCCGACGAATGGATCAAGGCCGAACCAGACTTCTGGAAACCCAAAGCGGCCGCACCCGCTGCCAAGCCCGCAACCGAGAAGCCGACCCAGTAGTCGCGAGCGACGCGCGACTGCTCAGGAGCCACCACTGCGGCGGCTCCTCCCGCATTCCTAGTCAGTAGGAATTCCGCGTAGACGTGAACCCGTCGCCGCGCGGCGACAAATTCGCGACGGTCGCGCGAGCCGCGCCGCCAGCACGCCGCTTTCGCGAACCAACCGCACTTCGCGCCAGGCACGTCGACATATCCAGCGAAATCGGATTCTCCGCCAGCAAGCGGATGAACTCCTGCAAGTAAGCCGGCGCCTGCTTGTCCCGCAATTGCGCCGCCGACCAGCTGCGGCGGAATCCCTCCGCCGTAAGCGACAACCCCACCACCGCTCCCGACGCGAGTTGTGGCGCCGCCGCCCACCGAGCCACTGCCGCCACTCCCAATCCGCCGCGCACCATTTCGATGATCGCTTCGGTCAGCATCACTTCCTGAATCCGTCGCGGCGAAATGCCCGCTGGCGTCAGGAACTGATTCATCAACGTGCTCTCAGTCTTCGGCGGGTATAGAAAAAGCGTCTCCTCCGCGAAGTCCTGCGGTTCGGCATACAACTTGCCAGCCATACGGTGCTCCGGCGAAACGATCACCACCATTTCATCGTCGAACAGCGGCGTGTAACGAATCTTCCGGTTGCGGATCGGC
>Ga0307479_10002978_pt1 | contig 15390 bp, 18 predicted proteins | sample atmos_gasesECM4C_FD_203743 | JGI IMG/M metagenome (GOLD analysis project Ga0307479, IMG submission 203743) | Hardwood forest soil microbial communities from Morgan-Monroe State Forest, Indiana, United States - atmos_gasesECM4C_515 | ecosystem: Environmental > Terrestrial > Soil > Temperate... | reverse complement strand
AGCTCTCTTTTCGTCGCCCTTTTCGCTTTTGTGGGCTCCAGTTTTCGAAGTCGTGCTGCCCTGCAGGCGGAGATCCTCGCCCTTCGTCACCAACTTGCGGTTTTCCAAAACAACGCGCCGCGTCGCTTGCGCCTCCACCGCTGCGACCGGCTCTTGAACGCCCCCACTAAGAGGCCTAATCCGATCTCCTGCTTGGATTTTGGTGTCCTCTGCTTGCTTGACCTGGTACCATTCCGCTTTCTCTCTGAGTCGCGTGTTTGTCGATGGGGCCGTGGTTGGCATCTCCTGACCTGTCTTTCTGGTGGAGCTTGTTCCACCTTACACTTAGCTCATGACCTCGCATCGCCGAACATTTCGTGCGGTCGTAAACTTTCACGTGTAGTAGGACGGAAATGCGAACAGCAATATCCCACGGAACAGTCCGATCATAAGACCAGCTGACAGGGCTGGAGGACAAATCTCAACGACCTGAGAAACTGCTACTCCTCCAAGAGGTCCGAGTGGGCCTTACGGAGTAGGTCTCCTGTAGGTCTCCCATCAAGAAGGTCATCGAGTTAAAATCGAGTTAAAATCCCCCTGGTCGGCAGCGCGAGTCCTCCAGTACTTTTCTTGCGCTGAATCTTTCGGAACACCGTCTCCCAACATGTGTAGCGCAACGCAAGGTCGGTCATGGCCCCAATACTGCCCGCAGAAGCAGCCTGGCGAAGCAATTCAAGAGATCTTGTGCTGTCCGTCTGTCTGAGATCCACTGAACGAGAGCGCAGTGCCTCGGGGACATTCAGATTGACCGCCGCCTGAGTCCATTTCTCTTTCGCTTCGTCATCGGCAATTGCCGAGGGCTGCGCTTATAGCAATGCCAGTTCCCACGCGGCTGCCCCGTTACCCTTGGCGGCAAGGGCGAGCAGAATGCGCTCAGCGTTTTTATAAGCGCGGAGAACTGCCGGGCTCGGGTCTTGTTTCCGCTGGGTGGCCTTGGCGTGAAGCTCGACGGCCTTCTGAGCCGCCATCTGCCCCACCTCAGGTGCCTTGTTCGTATCTGTCGGGTCCGCTCCCGGTTGCGAGGACGGGGTGCTGTAAAAACGCCAATTGTCATAAAGGAAAGCGAGGCGTTCAGTGGCTCGCGGATCCCACGACTATGAACTTTACGCTAGCCTGTGTTGCCCAAAAAGATGGACGAACGACAATTTGTGAAAAGACCACACGGTAGGTCGCGATTGGATCGGGCCTGCAATGGACATCGGCCCTGCCGGTTCCCGATTTCAACCGCGCCTTCGAGCAGATTTTGAGGTCATCCCGTCATCCCAAGAAAACACGGGGTTCGCATCAATCGGGGCGAAGTCGACAAGAGTGCAAGGGAAACCGCGTGGCAGGCCCTTCTGCTACTTCCGGAGGGCTGATACATGCCGAAAATCCGAATGGCGAAGGGATACAGGGCAGGGGAATTAGGTACCGGTCCTCCAATTTCAATGCACTGCGAGGTGCGCGTCTGCTCGGTCTTCCTATCGTTCTTGTTATGCGTGGCGATTTCCGGGATGGAGAATACTGCCCCCGGTTTACTCAAGAGGGGCGTCTCTTACCTTGCTGGACGATACGCGCCCTGTGCCTGCTGAGTCAACGACGAGTTTATCCGGCGATGCTCCCGGCAACCGCCGCATGCTCACCGCAGATTTCTTTGTCGATGCATCCCAGTTACCGATTGCCTTTACGCACGACACGCAGCAGGGAGATTTGACTTTTGAAGGCGCCATATCGCGTGAAAGCGCCCCGGTGGACACCCGGGCACAGCACGCAACTGGTGTGTGGGAATGTTTGCCATAGACGGGAGGCTCGCCGGGCAAATCGAAACAGGTTAGGATTCCGCGAGCGCCGTGAATCCGATCCAAACCACCGATCCATTTCGTGGCTTCATCGAGTTCGTCCTTAGATATGCCCGCGATCCGCGACTTCGGCGGTACCCGCCAGGCGTGATGGGCTTCGTCATTGATGACGAGGAGGTTCTGAGCCGAAGCCATTTCGCCAAGGACTTCGCGTACGTAGGCCTCATCACTCTTGGGTCCACGCTTGTCCACACTCCGCTTCTCTAGAATTTGGGATTCCGTCTCCCAATCCAGCTTGTGCCAGTTCAGGATATGGACGCGACAGCTTTGCCCTTGCCGTATCTTGTCTTCGAGGCCGGGCGGGATGATTTGAAATTCTGTGTAGTAGTTGCCGGTTGTGCCCGGAACCAAAACCTGGAGCCTGTTCTTGACCGTTAGACCCGGCGCTATCAAGAGAACGGTTTTCGAGAAGTTGAGGCTACGTGACCTTGTTAAGCACCTGCCATGCAATTACCATGGCCATTAAAATCGTCTTCCCCGATCCCGTCGCCATCTTGCAGCAAAGCCGAGAGAATGGCCCACCATCACCTGGAATCTCGATCCCGACTCGTTCCGATGGCGGAGCCTCGGTCAACCACATCAGTGTCTCAATGGCTTCAAACTGACAGAAAAAGAAGCGGCGGTTTGAGTCACGCTGTTCTGGGTCTCGCCAGTGTTGCAGCAGCCGCTTACTGATGCCGCTGGCACCGGGATACTCCGCCTCACGCCAGGCCCTGACTCTGGGCCGGATTTGATTCACGAGCGGGAGTTCAATGAAGGTACCTGGATCATCGAAGGTTCGGGATTTTTCGCTCGAACGTACCCCGCCTTCCTTCGCTCCGGCTCCCGCGTGAACAATCGCGTCTCACGGTGATAGCGCCAGTGCTCGCGTGGCTCTTCGTAAGGAGAGTTGATGATGAGTTGATCGATTGTGGCGGAACCGGCTTGTGTTTCTGTGCTCATGGATGCGGCATTGCAGTGAGTTGCGACGGCTGTTGCGCAACTAATTCAACTACATCTACTTTCAAACGACGGGAGCGCTCTACATAACTCGCTATCGTCGCCGGGCCACGCGCACCTTGTCTCGCCAGAGCACCTGGTTTACCTATGAGGAGAAGCCGATCAACAGGAAGACCCTCTTCCCTTCAAAAGCGGCCTCTGTTATCCGCTGAACATTTTCGCTATCGTGCCCGGATCGAAACACGTTCGATAGCATTTGAATTCGGCTATCGTTCGTCACGTCAGGTCCACAACTTTCACGCTCTCGATTCCACGGTCATCAATTACCTTAGCCGCCACCCGCTTGTGTGGACCAGGTTCAAAGGGTAGGGACACGGTTCCGCGATATTTCTGAATGAGTTCGGAATCGATTTCTGCTCTTAGGTTCCGTGCCAGCCGCGCCCAGCCTTCATCATCATCAGCCATTGGGAAGAAAACCTGTCGCAGATAGAGGCTGCGACCGTCGTAATCCGTATCCAGGAGCCACATCGCGATCTTGGAGGTATCGCCCGACTCGATTGTGCCGGTGCGGGTGTTGTAGTAATCGAAGCCCCAAACCTCGGCCTCGAATTTGCCCTTGTGTTCTCCCTTTCTAATGTCCCGCACCTCAACATCCGGGCGCCCCACGAGCCAAAAACTCTGGTTCGAGGCCCGCTTCTTTTTAAGGTCCCAGTTAACAAATCCGCATTCATTTGTGCAGTCAGGAAAGTCATGCCTGTCTTGTCTTTCGTGAGGCTGTCGATTTCCCTGGCGGCATCAGGATCAAATTCGAAAGCGGCGAAGACAATAATTGCAGGCCGAGGACTGAGGGTTCTCGCTTCTTCCCAGGCAAGCTCGACCTGATTCCGGTCAAGCAGGCTATATTCGGGACCAAAGGAAAAGACGAAACGCTCGGGCTTGACGCCTTTGGTTTCAACGTCCGCGTGCAACCAACGCGTCCCGGCCAGTGGTTCGACACGCGAAAAGTCAATGTGGTGCCCACCCTTCCCACGAAGCCCAGTCTTGAGGAGTTCGTCGCGCCACTCGGAATGACGCAGCAACAGCCGTCAACAACTATAGTTCACTGGCAGAATCCCACCCTCTCCGCCTGATGAGATTCACGAACTTCCATCAACGGAAGAACAAATCCTGTGGGCGAATCTTCATTTGCTATTTTCTCTGCTCGACGAGGCGCTTCAGTGAATCTTTCAGCTCGCGCCATCTCCTTGCTCCGTCGTTCGCCACAATCCTAGCGTCGTGCTCCTCCTTCTTCTTGGCTGTTTCAAACTCAGATAACTGCTTTTGTAGAGCGTCTCGCATTTGTTGAACGAAGTTCTTTCCTAGCTGTTCACTCCATAATGTCTCCGGGCGATGACAAACCGTAAGCTTTCCACCTAAGATAGTCTCGCGGCGGGAGCAGATCATCGAGGAATACTGCGACACTAGCGATTGGCGAGACGAAAACCTTTTTTCATGCTTGTTGCCGGAGTAGATGGATGTCGCGCAGGATGGGTCGCGTTCGAAGGTCCCTAGTTGTAGCACTCGCCTTGGCAACCCCGACCAAATTGTCCATACTTTTAATCATTGCTCGCCTTTTGTTGCGCTTGGCAACGTGCCCAAATCTTGTTCTTGTCATTCGTACAATTTTCGAAAGCTCCTTGGATGACCAAGACGACCCGACCTCAGCCGCGATACGTGGCTCAAAACTGTTAGGCTCTTATTACTTCGATCGCGTCAGAGTCCCGGCTCGAGTCGCCCCGGCTCCAAGGTCGAGTTGGCCTGTTCGGCGATCTTTGGAAATACTACGTGGTGCCGTAGTCGCATAGAGAATGTGATTGGAGTCTGAAAACGTTAGTACGAGAACAGCAGGCATTCCGACGAATCGCCGAATGACATCGGCGGGGGCTTCTGGAAAAAGCGCGGCCACTTCGGCACCGGTCAGCCCCTGGGAGGCTGCGAGGTCCTTGCCAGATTTTGCCAATACCCAGTGAACGCCGAAGAAGGTCGCATAATACTTGCCACCGTGCTGCGAGATCAGGACGCGTTCCCCTGTCTCGTTGCATTCCCACCGCCCTTCAAAGCCGGTTCCAGAGCGCTGAGGATTCAGTGTGCCGCCATGCTCCCGGAGATACCTAGCCCAAAGAGCCGGCGTGTTGAGCCCAGCGGCTTTCGGAAGCCCCTCCAAACTTAGACCCGCCACCGTCGCCACTGCCTCGGCGAAATCCGCGCAGTTGCACCAGGGCCGCCAGCTTTGGCCCTTCTGCGCCCACTGGTCGATCATTTCATGGGCCTTGTTGTAACCCTCACCGGTTATTTGGTACGTCTTACTGACATCCCAGTCGCCGTTGAGGAAGAGGTCCTCATCAACTCGGAGTTGCCCACGGCTTGGATTTCCCGGGTCCCCGTAATACCCTAGGTACATCTGTTTGTCGCCGTTCGTCAGTTCAATGAACACATGCCCTAGATTTGAGCCTTGCCCACTTGATTGTTGCGTGGCGGCTGCTGATGAGCCACGCCCTTCATCTGCGAAGATTGTTACAGTGCAGTTGTTGCATCGATAAGATTGAGCGAAGGCCCGAGGGGCTTGTCCGCAGCTGAGAAGTAATTCCACGATCAAGCCAAAAAGCACCAGAGCAACCGACCGCCCGCTTCTGCCTGATCTCCTCACTACTCGACCACCGCCGATTGCCGTCATTTCGCACCTCTGGTGTGCCGTGCACCGGATCCAAATCGTTCCACAATAGGTTAAGACTCTATAACTCGTTTGTTTGGCGTCGCTTCCGAAGGTTATCGCACGGTTTTTGCGGCCAATCCCGGGCACTGCGGCCCTACATTTGAAACAGAATTTGTTCGCAACGGGTTGGGAATTTCACTACCGCACTGTACACAGAACATAGCTGCTTCCTCTCTTTCCGCCCAGGGCCAGCGCCCGCCACCGTGACTTCAATGACTTGTGCTGACCCGCCACAAGGATGGACTTCTCTCTACTTCCTCCTCGTCATAGCCATAATCGCTGCGATCGAGGTGGTCGTTTGTTGGCGACAGGCGGTCCTTGACAATCACGATTTTTTGAACGCGCTGATCGCGCCCTGCATCCCACTTGGGATAAACGTAAAAAGTGACGGCCACCTTCCGCCCGTTTCGGTGCTCAACCGCCCAGGCACACCATTGTTCTGAGACTTCGCCTTTGTACTTCCAGTCACTGCACTCGCAGTCGTCACCGAGACGCTGCTTCACATCGAGCATGGAAGGATATGGCGGTCTCAAAAACCGCACCGTCCCGATCGATACCTTGGCCGGGCGAGGGTCAACGTCGCCGAGGAACCTGGGAACCCATATCGGATCTGTTGGCTTCGTCTCCCGGTGAGAAATCCTGCCCTTCGTTGTCTGAATTAGCGAGTCGGTGTACGACAACATCGCCTGGATCTTCCGCTCTGCCTCGCTCCATAAACGCTCCTGCTCGTCTTTCCTGCGCTGGGTCTCTGCCTGCATGCGCTCGTCCGCGGCGCGCCTTCGGTCGGCTTCCGCCTGAGCCCGCGCCTTTGAAGCCCAGATGTCATACGCCATCCCCCCACCGATCACCAGGACCACGGCTGCTACAGCGAAAAGCCGAATATTCCGCTTTGGTGCGCGTTGGGCGTCCGGGCGTGGCCCGATCGGTTCGTGTGCTCGTGCCGAAGCACTCGGTTGATTCACTTCCGGACCTTCGCTTGCGTTTTTCGGAGGAGACGCAGTGCTTAGGGATTGGGCGGCCTCCTGAACTGACCCGCCACACGCGAAGCAGAACTTGCTCTGGTCTGGAATACTCTGGCCGCATTGTGGACAAAACACAGGTTCCTCCTGATTTAGCCCTGAACTACATATTGTGCGCCGCTCGCGCCATCAATTGGTGCTCCGTGCTGGCATTCGCAGGACTTCATGCATGAGCTTCCCTGCTAACGCCCCGACTGGCGGGCACTGCACGATCCCCATAACTCGGATCTTCTCGTTGTTAGCAGGCGGTGGGAACTGACGGTTGACAATTACCGTAACACCGGAAGTGGTATCTTCCAGAAGATACGTACGGGTACCACTCGAATTATCTACTCTCGTAACCGTCCCTTCGATGTTTACAGGCCGCCCGCCGGTGAGCTTACCGAATTCATCCATACCGCAGTACCCCCCGTCGCTGCCGATGGCGCTTGCAACATCGGCGATCGGGATTATTCGCGTAGACGATGGCCCGCTGATATCTTTGACAATGGCCGAAATCAAGCCGATGTTCATGAGAACCGCGATGGCGATGAATACGCCGTACCCCGCCGTTCTCAGGGGGCTCCTAGAAAAGGCAGTTTGCCCCCTATTGGCGACGCCAAACAGTCGCCTTGTTTCTTCTTGACTCAGAACCCACCAGGCATACCAAGACACCGGTACTGCCATTGTTAAAATCGCGAAACCCAAGCTGATCGTGCGCCCCCACGGCTTCAACAATTTCAAACCGACAAAAATGACCAGGCAGGGGACCACGAACAGGATGAGCGTCATAATGGCCATCGCCGGGTTCGCTGCCAACATCCCCGAGGGCTGATACATTCCTGGTGTCGGAGATTTGGGCACGATCTCCAGCACTGAGGCGATAAGAAAGAGCACGGCAACCGCTAGAGCGCTGTAAGCCAGGACATTAACGTGATTGGCCATCCTCCGTCGGCTCGCGTTAGCGGCGGTGGAAAGATGACTGTCGGAGCGTGACCCCAGGCGGTCAGGTGCTCGCCCCACTTCCACGCGATGGTGGTTCGAACTATCCGGCCAGCCGGTCCTTTCGGGGTCGGGGGTGGCTCCGGTTTGCGCCGAGGCCGAAGCTGACACCCCAGATAACGAAGCCTGAGGCTGAGGTTGATCCTGCCCGGCCCGGTGTTCCGGACCGGAATTGGCTGGCCCTCTCGCAACGGCCGTCAGAGCGGTGAGCGACGCTCTACACTTAAAACAGAATTTGCTTCCTTCCGGAATCTGATTGCCGCACTCAGAACAGAACATTGAACCTCCTTTACGAGGTCTATGCCTCAAAAAAAACAATGCAGTCTGTAACCTGTCTACTCCGAGAACTGTTTCCAGCTCCCGGAAGCCTACCGCCAGAAACTCATCATTCATGCCTATACCGCCATCGTGACCGCCGGCTTTACATTCGGGGCAAACAGGACGAGACCATCGCCACCCGCGGTTGCTCATTCTCGTCCTGCAGACCCACTAACGGATTCCCGTCGGCGGTCACGCCCAAGGCAACGCGGCGTTTCCCCATTTGCGTCTGCCAGTGAAACATTGGGTATTCCAGTCGCTGCGACCCTCAAGCCCGACACGCATTTTCCGCGCGGAATCGAGCAAGGCTAGTCCCGGAGCACCATTTGCGACGGCTAGTACGCTTCTCGGCTTCCCTTCTTCATCAGTTAACGTCAGAGTGGGATCTCCAACCAATGTCGCCACCAATAAAGCGCGAGGCTTGCCCGCGGCATCCAGTAGACCCACGGACGCCCCGAGGAGATTTACGGTCTCAACAATTCGAGGTCTACCCGCCGAATCAATCAGCCGGAGCATAGGATCGCCTTCCACCATTGCCAAGGACGCGCGCACGCTTCCGTTCATATCCTTAAGAACAAAACTGTTGGCTTCGATAGTGCGCCCCGGCGGCGTCTGCCCCATCAGAACTGCGGCTCCAACCATGGCAATTGTTGCGGCGGCGAGCCATCCCAGTATTCGGTTTTGCGTTTCAATCCTGCTAAGACGTCGCTCTACATCCTCCCAATCCGATAGTCGCGGTCCCATGTTTAGCGTCCTCCTGTTCGTCTCGCCCGGATGATGAACCGGCCCGACTGCGACTCGCAGCTTAAGAGATTCCCCCAGGAGGCTCTGCTGACGCCTAGCATTTGCACTTCAAAAGTGATTCTAGGAACGAAGCTTTTCTCAGTCATCGGACTCAGTCAACCACGCCCGAAGCATTTACCCCTTCGGGGGCAGATTCCTTCCCCAAAACCGAAGTGATGCGGTTTGCATCATGGCTCTGCAACCGTGTCCAGAGATCTTTTCTCAGCCAGAAGCGGCGACCGATCGATCCCCAGAATGACCCCCAAACAAGACCGTTGATAGAAGCCCGGACTGCTAAGAACCCTATGGCGGCGACATACGAAGCACTGAGGGAAGAGGTTACTGGCGAGGAGGCAAGCGGAATTACATGCCACACGTACAATATTGCCGTACAACACAGGACACCATATCCAGCGGCAGATTGACGTTTTGACTCCGCCGTACAGCCAACCAAGAAGGCAAGTAACGACCCGACCGGGAGTGATAGATCGTATGTCATTCAGCACCTCCAGAGTTAACCTCAAATAGCGCCGGTGAGCTTCTCTGCAGCCACTCCTGTACCATTCGGAACCGACGATTACGGAGGTTCTGCCAGCGCCATTCGCACTTACATTTAGTTATGACCCTGGATCGCCGAACATTTCGTGGTGTAGTAAAGTTTCATGTATAGTAAGCGAGAAATGGGAACCCCAAATGAGCACGATGCGGATGCCCTGTCCGGGTTGCGGTATCGCCCTCGTCCTGTGCGGATCAGTAGGCCTGCTCCGGCGAGGCGCTTAAAATTATTGATAGTGGAACTGCTGGACGAAAGGCGCAGGATTGAATTCGTCTTGATCGTCTGCCGCCATCGCGTGTAGAAGCGCCAATTCTTTTTGTGGAGTCGAGGTGTGACGCGGTGGTTTAGGTTCAGCCTATCCGTTGGCCGACCCTTTCGTCTGTCGGTGCCTCACGAGCTGGACCGTGCTTCGTTTCCACACCCCGCTCATCGAACCGGACGTGCGGATTTGCCGCATCCGGCTCTCGGAGAAGACTCACACAATCGCCAGAGCCATTGCATGTGACGCTGTCTGCAACTTCTGGAAACAACTAGGGAGTTTTCAGGCTTTCGCCAATCTCCCTGTCCGTCGTTGCTTCTTGCGTCCGCCTTCAACTGAGGCCCCTTCCCTCCACCGGAGTTACCCGGCTTCATCGGTACTGCGAGCCTCTCCGCCATCCCAGTCAGCCCGGCCTGTCTCTCGCGAGTTGCCAGTTGATCCGTACAGCAATCACCGCTGGGACTTCCCGTGTTGCGTCTGGTCCCCACTGCCTGCATGCCGTCGCCAATACCCCGGCAGGTCTGACGGAAACTTATTCGCTCATACCATTCCATCAGCTTTGGCCTTCCCCGTTCTCGGGGCGGGTCGGCTCCTGCATTAGTCTTTTCGAGGCCTGCTCAGCGTTTACTCACGTTACGGCCTGCACGCTCGCCAAGTCGCCTTGCGACTCTCTGCACCAGAGGCTTCAGCAGTTTCGTTGCCTCCACTGCTGCTCTGATTGCTACCGGGTGGAGCGAACCAGTTCCCGGGCGGGTATACCCCCGCTGTGGACCAGCACCTTTCACGGCGCACACGAGAGCTGAGCTAAATCGGCTGTGAACTTGACTTGTTCGAGACGGCGGAAGGCGGCGGGCCAGATCGGGGTCGCGTTTGTGAAGGGTCACGCTCGATAATGACCCCAAAGCTCTCGGCAGATGAAGGCAAGAAAGTACGGATGGCCGAGCGTCTTGCCAAAAAGCCATTCCGCGAGCTTCTGTGAATCCAGGTACGTGCCAGCAAAAGCGGCTTGCGTATATTCAAGCTTCTCTTCCGGCGTGAATGGCTCCAGAGCGCATTTGTTATAGAAACGGACGGCTGGCTCGGCGAAACTGCGGACGCCAGAAAAATAATCGCTTCTTGCCGAAAAGCAAACGCTCAAATTGACACCTTAGATTCCGAAGCTCCTAGCTACTCAATCATTGAAAATCAATGCGGCGGTTGGGAACAAAATCAAGGCTAGCTCACAAGTATTACGCCTTCATTGTGGTGAATTAAAGAGCGGACCGGTCGAGGCGCGAAATGTTCGGCCTGGAAGCCTCATTTACGAAGGTGGATGGAATGATCGAGAAAAGATTTGTGGCAGAAACGCCTCGAGGGATCGTTGCAAAACTGAACATCTTTGTAACACGTTGATTCGTGAGAGGAGGAAACCCGATGGGCTTCATTCGGCGGCGGTTTTACGTGCTAGAATTTCTGGCATTTCTTGGCTGGGGGCTTGGGCTCGGGTTATTTGGTGGAGTACTCGCATCACTCTTGCGCTGGAGGAGCTTCGCACAGTCTATAGCGGCCTTGGGGTCGGGTGCGGCCCTCGGGCCCCTTATCACGGCCGTCCTCTGGTTCGGGTGGCGAGTGTTGAATCAGCCCTTCCGGCGGACGACGTTCGATAAGATGTTTTACGGCTTTTGTTCGCTCGGTGTTCATCCGCTCTGCATGCTGCTAATGGATGCGAATGCCAAGTACGTGGTGCAGCGCTTCTATACCGGGACGGCCCCGATTCCATTCGTATATCTAAAACCTGCTGCACCCGCAGTACCCTCGATTGGAGCGAAAGAGAAGTAAGGGCTGGCTGCTCACTACTGCGTGAGGTCAATAAGGAGGGTGCGATGGAGAATGTCACCTCAAACCGCTCCCGGAAGGGACTTGCAATAATAATTCTCATAGTCCTGGTTTTCTTTGTGGGAATATTTGTTTTGGACGAATACAAAAGTTGGGAGGATTCGAGAAGGCATCTCCATGATGTACTAGTTGAGAGTTGTTTCAAGGGTGACGTCAACATGGTCAAGAAACTCCTAGACGAGAACATAAGCCCCAACGTTGTAAGTGGCTCCGCCGGGGAGCCTCTCTCTGCGGCAGTCTACAAGGATCCCAGATCGGACGCGACAGATGAAGACAGGATGGCAATTATTAAGATACTTTTAGACCATGGTGCCGACGTGAATGGAAGACCAGCGGATTGGTTAACTACGCCACTCATGGACTCAGTACAGAGTGATTTCCATGCTGACTCTTCCGTTCCGAACGTAGTCAACCTTCTTCTCGCAAGAGGCGCGAACACAAATCTCCAAGCAAAGGGAAAAACCGCACTCATGTATGCAGTGTCACACCATGTATACAATCGGGACGAAGCGACCATGTGGTCGAATGTTGTAAAAATCTTATTGGACGCAAAAGCCGATGTCAACCTGAGTGACGATGATGGAAATACGGCTTTGATGTACGCGATAAATGATAGTGGAAATCCTCGAGAGTTTCTGCCGCTGCTCGTGAATGTTGGGGCAGACATAAACGCAGCCAATACGAAGGGAGAAACACCACTAATTGCCGAGACGAGGCGTTTTAACGACGGAATAGGAGATATTTGGGTAATTGATTTCTTAATCCAAAGGCATGCGAATGTTAACGTCCGCACCAGTGATGGGGAGACCGCCTTCAAGATCCTCTCTTCTGCGTCAAGAGTTTCCGGCGATACTAGAATAGAGCAGGCTCTTTCGGTGTTGAGACGTGCCGGTGCGAAGGAATAAGGGGAACGACCGCTTCAAGCACATGGGCTCCAAGAGCAAACGCGGTCAGGCGGGGGCGACATCTTCAACCTGGAATTTGGCCTTACCAGTCTGTGTTTTTGGGGCAGGTGCCCTCCCAAGCCGTTCCCGAAAGGTCAAAGAACTCGAACGCGCTGAAATGGCGTGAGTTCCTGCCCGTGTTCGGCTGGGTCGCCAACTCGCGTCCACAAGCCTCTGCCGCATAAAATGCAGGCTTCCCCCCTGGTTGGGTCGAGGACTGGCGCCATACTCCGTAGGTTCGGCCTATCTGTTTCTCCCCGTTTCCTCTGGGAGTGCCTCACGAGCCAAACCGTGAGCTGGGCTCCAGCCCCCGCCACTTCAAACCCATCGTGCCGATTTCCAGCAATGGGCTTACCTGCTAGCTTCCGATCAAGGCTTATGGGACCGTCGGGGCTGGCTGGACTTTCCGCAGTGACCATAGTCGACGAAGCCGGTAGTCGTGGTAAAGTCCCAGCTTCTCGTAGAGCCACTTCGTACGCCATCTCTTCCACCCAAGCCCGGAGCGCTCCCGGGCACGCATCAAATGACCCCGAACCTTCTTCTCTACCCAGTCTCTGACAAACGAAAAGCATTCGCTCGAGTCGCCGACGGCGAAATAGTTCACCCAACCACGAAGGATCGGGTTGATCTGCTCGATCACCCCCTCCACCGGCTGGCTGATATTTTGTCGGAAGATTTCCTTCAGCTTTGCCAACAGCGCCGTGCGTTTCTTCAGCTTCGGCGCGTAGTAAGGTCGCCACTGCTGGTTACGGCCCAGAATGCGGCGATATTCAAAGCCCAGGAAAGTGAAGCTTCCTCCCTTTGCCAAATCGACGATTTTGCTCTTCTCCTCGTTGATCTCCACTGTGCGTTTGGCCAATTCCTCGCGCAGTCGCTTTTCCACCGCCCCTACCAGCCAGTCATGTTGCGGATGGGAGTCAATCAATATCACCAGGTCATCCGCTGCCTCATGGAACAAGCAATGGATTCATTCCTTGCTCCGCTAAAATCATCCAGGCAGTTGCCGCTATGCCCGTTCGCTCGGCTGGACAATTCTGAAATGGAGTATTCAAGCACTGATTTATCGGCAAGAGTGTGTCGCCATCCTGGAGCGTGCTGGCCGCCAATCCTTGACCGTCGGCAAAGGGGGCGGACGCTTGCGCGAGCTGAATCTGTCCAAGATAGAAGCTTGCCTTATTCTCAAAAGTGGTCTGATTGTAGAGCTGGTCAACATATTGCATCGCTTCGACCATCTGGCCGGTAAACTCCCAGGCAATTCCGTTCGCGCCGGAAAGCGGACTGGAAACGAGGTCGAACCCCTGAAAGGTCTGATTTCCAACGGTAATGGTTTGCGCGAACGTATTGAGAGCGTATTGGATTGGACGAGTCCAGTCCATGACTGTGCCGTTCGGCAGCGAATATTGGGAATACCGCGCCGACCCTGCCATGGCCAAAGTTGTGAAGGTGTCGGAATCTAGAAAGTCACAGTCCGGAGAAGAGTTCGCGTTAATTATGTCGTTTCCCTTCTGAGTGCCAGTTGGACAAACTCCCGGTGCAGAGGCAATACCGGACGGAACAGTTCCTGTGTTGAAGCGACCAGTTATCGGATCAAACATCTGCATAACGAAGTCCCCTGCGATATTCGAGGCGGACGTCCAAGCGTTGGAATTGGTCGAGTCAAATTTCGCCAAAGCGGAAAATGCAACAAATATATCTGCATTATTTTCTACCGACTTCGCTTGGTTTAGCGGCTTTGGAGGCGGGACTCCCTGGTCAGGATAACCAACATAGTAACCGCCATAGCCTGTTCCGGTTGTGTCAGTCAAGTTAGCTATGATCCAGTTTCCGATAGTGACCGCGTCATTCAAATACTTCACATTTCCCGTCTGTCTATATTCCGCGAGAAACGCGAGAAGGGCCCATGAGTTGTTCCCTCCGGTAGCTCCATCGAGTATCAAACAGAAACCCGTCGGGGACGGAGAGCCGCAAGTAAACCCAGCTAGCCTGCTGTCCCCAGCCCTCGCGTTGCCAGAACCTGTGGATTGGTCATTCAGAAAAGCAATGTCGCCGCTTTCGTACGCGTTATGAAGGCCACACTGAGTGGCTGCGCTTCCCGAGTAACATCCGGAAGTGCCGCCGGGGGTGGTCGAGATGTACCAACCCTGGTTGTCGTGATAGAGCGCGTAATGGAGGGCGTCTGCAACCTCTTGGGCGTCTGCGGAATCGCCTTCATCAAGCAGAACCATATGGGTAAGAGACGCGTCATAGATGGGTGCGAGGTTCCTGAGGAGTTGATCCGGTGGGAACGGAGCGGCGCTCTGAGGCACTACCCCGAATGTTTGGTTGCCGAGAGGCAGACTCAATATTTCTCCCGCCTGGGCCTGACCGCTTCGGCCGGGCACGGGAAGAAACTGAATATTGTCCAGGAGGACCGTAGCCCCGTTCGGCGCGTGCAGGTCATTTGTCGCGACACCGAATAACAGATGCAGGTTCGACAAATCAGGGATGCAACTGAATGCCATGAAAGCCAGCGTCAGCGTCGTCCATGTCGAGGGTAATGGCGCAGTGTAGGGCGTTGTACACCCGCCGACTGCGAGTTGAACTTGCGCTCCGTTGGGGGAGCGTATGTCAATGCTAATGCTATTTGCACCCCGGAGATCGTAACCATTCCCGGTCAGCAGCATGCCGTAGCGTTCAGGTTCCTCTATGTTGAGACCGGCAAAATTGCCTGGTGCTTGCGCGTCGAAGGTGAATCGCATTACCGTCCCTCGCACGGGATCGAGAACATTGGTGTTCGACGAGGAATAGCAACCGGTGGTGGTATCCGCAGGATTGTCAATGCAACCGGCGTCCAAGTGTATGGTTGAAAGGTTACTCATTGTACTTGCAAAGAAACCCGACGGGTAGCCGTGGTTGAAAGGAGAATCTTGGTCCGTGTATACGAAGAAGTTCGCTTGGTTCCCGTTGACTCTTTTCTGGAGTTCACCAGTCGGCCTGGCAGTAGCCTGGTTTGAGTCGTTGCTGGTGCCAGCGCTGTTGACGGCCTGGACGACGTAGAAGTAGGTCGTCCCATTCGTCACAGCGGAGTCCGTATAAGTAGTCGCCGTC
>Ga0307479_10002977_pt1 | contig 15395 bp, 14 predicted proteins | sample atmos_gasesECM4C_FD_203743 | JGI IMG/M metagenome (GOLD analysis project Ga0307479, IMG submission 203743) | Hardwood forest soil microbial communities from Morgan-Monroe State Forest, Indiana, United States - atmos_gasesECM4C_515 | ecosystem: Environmental > Terrestrial > Soil > Temperate... | reverse complement strand
GCGTGGACGAAGTGGTGCACCGGGACAACATGGTGATCCTCTGATCGAGTCGCGGACGGGGGCGGGGACCCTGAGCATGGACGCGGTGGCACACGTGGAGATGAAGGCGAAGGCGGCCAAGGAGGCCTCGCGGGTTCTGGCGCTCGCCTCGACCCGCGCCAAGAACGAGGCGCTCGCCCAGATGGCGCGCGGTCTGGAGGAGCGGACCGGCGCGATCCTGGACGCCAACCGTCACGACCTGGAGCGCGCCCGCGCCGCCGGGCACGCCCGGGCGTTCGTGGACCGGCTCACCCTCACCGAGGGGCGCGTCGAGGAGATGGCGGCCGGGCTCCGGCACGTGGCGAGCCTCCCCGACCCGGTTGGCGAGACGGTGGAGACGATCCGGCGGCCCTCCGGGCTCGAGATCGCGCGGGTGCGGGTGCCCCTCGGGGTCATCGGGTTCATCTACGAGTCGCGGCCGAACGTCACCGCCGACGCGGCGGGCCTCTGCTTGAAGTCGGGCAACGCGGTGCTGCTGCGGGGCGGCAGCGAGGCGCTCGAGTCCAATACCCTCCTGGCCCAGATCCTGAGCAAGGCGGTCGAGAAGGCGGGCCTGCCCCCCGGGGTGATCCAGGCGGTGGAGACCGCGGATCGCGCGGGCGTCATGGCCATGCTCACCCTCGATCGCCACCTCGACCTGATCATCCCGCGCGGGGGCGAGGAGTTCGTGCGCCTGGTCGCGGAGCGGGCGACGGTGCCGGTGCTCAAGCACGACAAGGGCCTCTGCCACCTCTACGTCGACGACGGGGCGGATCTCGACATGGCGCTGGCGGTGGCGGTCAACGCCAAGGCCCAGCGGGTGAGCGTGTGCAACTCGCTCGAGACTTTGCTGGTGCACGCGGCGATCGCGCCCGCCCTGCTGCCCCGGCTCGCCGCGCGCCTGGCCGAGGTGCCGGTGGAGGTGCGGGCGGACGAGCGGGCGCGGGCCCTCATGCCGGGGGCGCGGGCGGCCGAGCTCGCCGACTGGGACGCGGAGTACCTCGACTACATCCTCGCGGTCCGCGTGGTGGAGGACCTCGACGAGGCGGTGGCGCACATCCGGCGGCACGGCTCGGGGCTGGCTGAGTCCATCGTGACCCGCGACGTGCGGCGGGCGCGCCGGTTCACCCAGGAGGTCGACGCGGCCGCGGTGCTGGTCAACGCGTCGACGCGGCTCGTGGACGGCAGCCAGTTCGGGATGGGCGCGGAGATGGGCATCTCCACCTCCCGCGTGCACGCGCGGGGCCCGGTGGGCGTGCGGGAGCTGACCACGACGAAGTTCGTGGTGTGGGGCGACGGGCATATCCGGGAGTAGCGGTCTGCCCGCACGGGTCGGCGTCTTCGGGGGATCGTTCAACCCGATCCACTTCGGCCACCTGCTCGTGGCCGACGAGGTCTGCGAGAGCCTCCGGCTCGACCGACTCCTCCTGGTGCCGGCGGCGCAGCCGCCCCACAAGCCGCTGACCGAGCTGGCTCCCGCGGCGGATCGCTACCGGATGACCGCGCTCGCGGTGCGCGAGCACCCGCGCTTCGAGGTCTCCGACGTCGAGGTCACGCGGAGCGGGCCCTCGTACACCGTCGACACCCTCACCGTCCTGCAGCCGCGCGGGCGCCTGCACCTGATCATCGGCTCCGAGACCTTCCTCGACCTGCTGAACTGGCGTGATCCCCACCGGGTCGCCGCCCTCGCGCGCCTCGTGGTGATCCCGCGGAACGGCCTCGGCTTCGATCCCGAGGCTCCCGCCGCGATCAAGGTGCTCCGGGAGCTCGGTCTGCCCGGGTTCGTGCCCGCCCTCGCGGAGCCGCCCGACGGCGCGGCGCCGCTGCTGCTCCACGCCGCGTCGCTGCCCATCTCCGGCTCGGATCTGCGCCGGCGCGCCCGCGAGGGCCGCAGCTTGGCCTTTCGCATGCCCGACGCAGTGGCGACGTACCTGCGCGACCACCATCTCTACCGTCCGGAGGCGTGATGGCCACCCTGTCCGCGGAAGCCGTCGTCCGTGCCGCCGCCCACGCGGCGCTGGAGAAGAAGGCGATCGATCTGGCGGTGCTCGACCTGCAGGGGCTGTCGAGTGTCGCCGACTACTTCCTCGTCTGCAGCGCCCGCTCCACCCCGCAGGCCGACACCATCGCGGAGGCGATCCGCGGCGCGCTGCGCGCGAAGGGGGTGCGACCGCGCCACAACGAGGGGAGTGCGGAGAGCGGCTGGCTCCTGCTCGACTACGGCGACGTGGTAATGCACGTCTTTCTCGACGAGACGCGTGGCTTCTACGCGCTCGAGCGTCTGTGGGGCGACGCGCCGCTCGTGTCGGTGGAGGGCTGAGGCTCGCGGGATTGCGTTGACCGGGACCCCATGGTAGCCTGCGCGACTAGCGGCGAAGCCGCGTGCCGCCAGGAGGGCGCGATGAAGAAAGATCGCTTGGTCCACTACCGCAAGAAGCTGGAGGAGAAGCACCGCCAGCTCGTGGAGGAAGTGGGTAGGAACGTGCTCTACGGGAAGGGTCCCGAGGACGACTCCATCAAGGACCTGGGTGACCAGGCCTCCTCTGCCTATAATCGCGAGTTCCTCTTCGAGCTGGGCAACGGTGACCGGCGGCTCCTCAAAGAGGTCGTGCTGGCCCTGCAGAAGATCAGCGAGGGCGGCTTCGGCGACTGCGAGCGCTGTGGCGAGCCGATCTCCGAGAAGCGCCTGGAGGCGCTGCCGTTCGCGCGCTACTGCATCGAGTGCCAGCGCGCGGTCGAAGAGGAAGAGCGCACCGCCGCCCGCTAGGGTCTCGCCTCCTTCCGTGTCGATCCGCCTCGGCCTCGTCGTCGGTCTGCTCTTCGCCATCCTCGTCACTTATCTCGCCTCGATCAATCCGGGCCGCGCGCACGTGGCTCTCGGGGCGGACTGGGCGGTGGACGTGCCGCTCATGGCCCTCGTGGTGGGCGTCTTCGGGGCGGGCGCCGCGCTCGCGCTCGTGCTCGGATGGCTGCGGGACCTGGTCCGATCCCACGCACGGGGAGCGGCCACCGGCGCGGCGCCTTCCGGGCTGCTCCGCCGCGCGAGCGCTCCCCCGGAGACGGGGGGGTCGGCGTCGGCCCGCGCCGGCCGCGACGCGCTGATCGAGCGCGGCCGCTGGGAGGAGGCCCTCGCGGCCCAGACCCAGATCCTGGCCGGCGTGCCGCGCGAGGAGCGGGCCGCCGAGGAGGCGACCCTCGCCGGGCTCCACTACGAGATCGGCCGCGCGCGTCTCGAGCGGAACGACCACGCCGGCGCGGTGTCGCACTTCAAGGAAGCGCTCCGCGCGCAGGCCGATTTCGTGCCCGCGGCCCTCCTGCTCGGCGAGGCCCACCTGAAGGCGGGGGAGCCGCGCGACGCGCTGCGGGTGTGGGAGCGGGCCGCCGAGTCCCCGCAGCCCGCCCTGCCGGTGCTGGCCCGCATCGAGCGCCAGCATCGGGACGAGGGCCGGCCCACCCGCATGATCTCGGTCTACCGCACTGCGCTCGATCGGCATCCCGACAACCTGGCGCTCGCGTTCGGGCTCGGCCGCGTGTACTTCGAGCTGGCGATGCTGGACGAGGCGGCGGAGCAGTTCCAGAAGATGGAGGTGCGGGCGGCCGACATGCCGCTCATCCACGCCTACCTGGGCGCGATCCTCGAGCGGCGCGGCCAGTTCCGCGACGCGATGGAAGAGTACCGGCGCGCGCTTCGCCTGAGCGACAGCGTCCAGTGGCCGCATCACTGCGGGACGTGCGGGGCCCTCCACCCACGCTGGGTGGATCGTTGTCCGTCGTGCCGTCGCTGGAACACCTCCCGGCCCTAGATCGCCAGCGCCCCGACGCCGCCCCCTGGCAACGGTGGGTCGGCGCCCTGCTGGACCTCGTCTTCCCGCCCTTCTGCCCGGTGTGCCGGGCCCGCCTCGAGGAAGGCCGGCGCGATCCCCTGTGCGGGGCCTGCTGGACGCAGCTGCCGCGGATCGGACCGCCATGGTGCCGTCGCTGCGGTCAGCCGATGGCGAGCTTCCCCGCCGCGGCCGCCGGGGTATCCCTGCCGCCGCGGGCGGACGGCGGGCCGCTCTGCGGAGCGTGTCGCCGGGAGCCGCCCGTCTTCGCGTACGCGCGCGCGGCGGTACGCTACGAGGACGTGGCGCGCGAGGCGCTGCACGCCTTCAAGTTCGGTGGCCACCGTGCGCTCGCCCGTCCCCTCGGCGACCTGCTGGTCGAGGCGGTCGGGGCGCGGCTGCCCGCCGGCCTTCCCGATCTGCTCGTGCCGGTGCCGCTGCACCCGCGGCGGGAGCGCGAGCGCGGCTTCAACCAGTCGCGGCTGCTCGCCCGGCGCCTCGCGCGGGCGTGGGGCTGCCCGGTGGCCGACGACGTACTCGTGCGGGCGGTGGCGACGCCGTCGCAGACCTCGCTCGACGGAGCCGCCCGGCGCGCCAACGTGCGTCGCGCGTTCCGGCTGCGCCGGCCCGAGCTGGTCGCCGGGCGCCACGTGATCCTGGTGGACGATATCCTGACCACCGGCGCCACCCTCTCCGAGTGCGCGCGCTGCCTCCTGGAGGCGTCGCCCCGCACCATCGGCGTCCTCGCGGTGGCCCGCGTGGTCTAGATGCCGCGCCGGCAGGGCGGTGGGACCCGCTGACGCTTCCCAGGGCCGGTCTTGCGTCTGCCGCCTCGGGCTCGCTATAATCGGAAGCCTCCGCGGACCGGAAGTACTGGACAAACCGAGACAAACAGGAAGGGGAGCGCCCATGGCAGTGCGCGTCGGGGTCAACGGGTTCGGACGAATCGGCCGGGTCTTCTTTCGAGCGGCCCTCGAAGCACCGGAGATCGAGGTGGTGGCGGTCAACGATTTGGCTGACGCCAAGACCCTGGCCCATCTGCTGAAGCACGACTCCGTACACGGCACCCTCAACGCCGAGGTGAAGGCCAAGGGCGAGGCGATCTTCGTCAACGGGCGAGAGATCCGGGTGTGCTCGGCCAAGGACCCGGCGACCCTGCCCTGGGGCGAGATGGGGGTGGGGATCGTGGTGGAGTCGACCGGGATCTTCCGCGACCGCGCGACCTCCTCGAAGCATCTGCAGGCGGGCGCCAAGAAGGTGGTCATCACCGCGCCGGCCAAGGATCCCGACATCACGGTGGTGCTCGGGGTCAACGAGCAGAAGTACGATCCGGTCAAGCACGAGCTGGTCTCGAACGCCTCCTGCACCACGAACTGCCTGGCCACCGTCGCGAAGGTCCTGCTCGACACCTTCGGCATCAAGCGCGGCTTCGCCTCGACGGTGCACTCCTACACGAACGACCAGCCGATCCACGACTTCCCGCACAAGGATCTGCGCCGGGCCCGCGCGGGCGCGGTCAGCATGATCCCCACCACCACCGGCGCGGCCACCGCGGTCGGCCTCGTGCTCCCCGAGCTGAAGGGCAAGCTTGACGGCATCGCGATCCGGGTGCCTACCGCCAACGTCTCGGTGGTGGACCTCACGGTGGAGCTGGGCAAATCGGCCACCGTCGCCGCGGTCAACGACGCCTTCCGCGCCGCCGCGGCCGGGCCGCTCAAGGGTATCCTCGACGCCACCGATGAGGAGCTGGTCTCGGTGGACTTCAACGGCGACCCCCACTCCTCGATCGTCGACCTCCCGTCCACCGCGCTGGTCGACGGCAACATGGTCAAGGTGCTCGCGTGGTACGACAACGAGTGGGGGTACTCCTGCCGGGTGCGAGACCTGATCCGCTACATGGCCCGGTCGCTCTAGCCCGCGGCCGCTCCGGGCCGTCGCGTGGCGAAGCTCGTCGTCGATCAGGTGGACCTGGCCGGGAAGCGCGTTTTCCTGCGGGCGGATTTCAACGTGCCGCTCGACGGCGCGCGGGTCACCGACGACACCCGCATCACCGCGGTCCTGCCCACCCTGTCGTGCTGCCTCGATCGGGGGGCGTCGCTCGTGCTCGCCTCCCATCTCGGTCGCCCCAAGGGCAAGCCGGATCCGAAGTACTCGCTCCGCCCGGTGGCGGAGCGGCTGCAGGCTCTGCTCGAGCGGCCGGTGACGCTGTTGCCCGACTGCGTGGGACCGGAGGTGGAGGAGAAGGCCCACGCCCTCCGGCCGGGTGAGGTCGTGCTGCTGGAGAATCTCCGCTACCACGCCGAGGAGGAGGCCAACGACGAGGGCTTCGCCCGCTCCCTCGCCGCGCTCGCCCAGGTCTACGTCGACGACGCCTTCGCGGCGTCCCATCGCGCGCACGCCTCCATCGCGGCCATCACCCACTTCCTGAAGCCGGCGGCGGCGGGACTCCTGATGGCCCGCGAGCTCGACGCCCTCGCGCGGATCTTCGAGCGGCCCGAGCGGCCGATCTGGGCGGTGCTGGGCGGGGCCAAGGTCTCCGACAAGCTGAGCCTGGTCGAGCACCTGCTCGGCCGGGTGGACGGCCTCGCCATCGGCGGCGGCATGGCGTTCACGTTCCTGAAGTCCCTCGGCCACGGGGTCGGCCGCTCGCTGCTCGAGCCGGACCGCGTCGAGGCCGCGCGCGCCATCATGGAGCGGGCGCGGGCGGCCGGGATTCCGCTCCGGCTGCCGGTCGACGTGGTGGCGGCCCCGGGGCCCGACGCGACCGGCGGACTCCGCACGGTGGGGATCCGCGAGATCCCCGACGACCTCATGGGTCTCGACATCGGCTCGGCCACCGTGACCCAGTTCTCCACCGCCCTCCGCGGCGCGAAGACCATCGTGTGGAACGGCCCCATGGGCGTGTTCGAGAAGCCCGCCTTCGCGGCCGGGACCCTCGGGGTCGCCCAGGCGGTGGCCGGCTCCGGCGCCTTCTCGGTGATCGGCGGCGGCGACACCATCGCAGCGGTGCAGCAGGCCGGCGTCATGGACAAGATCGGCTACGTGTCCACCGCGGGAGGCGCCTTCCTCGAGTTCCTGGAGGGACGCGAGCTGCCCGGGGTCGCGGCCCTGGACGACGCGGCCTGATGCGGACCCCGCTCGTCGTCGGCAACTGGAAGATGCACGGCACTCAGGACGCGGCCCGCGAGCTGGCCCTCGCGGTGCGCGACGGGCTCAAGCGCCCGCGCGGGGTCGAGGTGGTGGTGTGCCCGCCCTTCACCGCGCTGCCCGCGGTGTCCGAGATCCTCAAGGGTGCCGCGGTCGCGCTCGGCGCGCAGAACTGCCACTGGGAGGCGCAGGGGGCGTTCACCGGAGAGGTCTCGCCCGCGATGCTCGCCGAGCTGGGCTGCCGCTGGGTCCTGCTCGGGCACTCGGAGCGCCGCCACGTCTTCCGCGAGACCGACGAGGAGATCAACCGCAAGGTGGTGGCCGCGCTCCGCCACGGCATGCGTCCGGTGCTCTGCGTGGGCGAGACCGACGAGGAGCGGCGCCAGGGGCTCACGTTCACGGTGGTGGAGGGGCAGCTCCGGGCGGGCTGGTCGGGCCTTTCCCCCGAGGATCTCGCGCGCTGCGTGCTCGCCTACGAGCCGGTGTGGGCGATCGGCACCGGGGCCAACGCGACCCCCGCCCAGGCCGCCGAGGTGCACGGCTACCTGCGCGGCCTCGTCTCCGAGGTCGCGTCGAAGGAGCTGGCCCAGTCGACGCGCATCCTGTACGGCGGCAGCGTCAAGCCCGACAACGCCCAGGCGCTCACCCAGGAGCCGGACATCGACGGGGTCCTGGTGGGAGGAGCCAGTCTCCAGGCGCCCGGCTTCATCACCATCGCCAAGAAGTCGGCCGCCCGCAGCGGCGCTTCGAAGGAGTAGCGCTTCATGTTCATCCTGGTCGTGATCGTTCACGTCATCGTGTGCATGGTCATCGTCGGCCTGGTGCTGCTGCAGGCCGGCAAGGGGGCCGACATCGGCTCCGCGTTCGGCGGCAGCGGCAGCCAGGCGGTGTTCGGGTCCATGGGCACGCCCACCGTCCTCGGTAAGGCCACCTCGGTGGTGGCGATCGCGTTCATGGTCACCTCGTTCGCGCTGTCGATGATGGCCCACAAGCGCACGGTCAGCATCATGCCCGCGACGGGCCCCGCCGCGCCGGCCCCGGCCACGCCGTCGGCGCCGCCCGCCCCCGCGCCGGCCACGCCCCAGAAGTAGTCGTCCCCGGGCATGGCGAGTCGTCGCGCGCGCGTTCGTGCTCTGCTGGTCTGGGCCGCCGGCCTCGGCCTCGCGACGGCCTGCAACAGCCCGATCGAAAGCCGCACCGACGACACCGCGGCCGCCGGCCCCCCCGCCTACGGGGACACCTTCATCCAGGCGTCGATCGGCGACATCGGAGGGCTGATCCCGAGCCTCACCTCCGACCAGTCCTCCCACGAGGTGGGAGGACTGATCTACGACGGCCTGGTGAAGCAGGACAAGGACCTGAACCTGGCGCCGGCCATGGCCCAGTCCTGGACGTACAGCTCGGACTGCCTCGAGCTGACCTTCAAGCTCCGCCACGACGTGAAGTGGCACGACGACTACCCGTTCAGCGCGGAAGACGTGGTCTTCACCTACGAGGCCATGATCAACCCCAAGACGCCCGCGCCCTTCAAGGAGGGCTTCCTCCTGGTGAAGGAGGCGAAGGCCCTCGACCCCTACACCGTCCGGATCCGCTACGACAAGCCCTACGCGCGGGCGGTGGAGACGTGGGGTACGACCATGCTGCCCAAGCACCTCCTCCAGTCGTTCGCGGACGCGGGCACCATGCGCGAGTCGCCCCAGAACAGCCAGCCGGTCGGCACCGGCCCCTATCGCTTCCAGGAGTGGAAGCCGGGTGAGAAGGTGGTGCTGCTCGCCAACCCCGACTACTACGAGGGCCGTCCCTATCTGAGCCGCATCGTCTACCGGGTGATCCCGAGCCAGGCCACGATCTTTCTCGAGCTGAAGGCCAACGGGGTCGACTACGTCAACAGCCTCACCGGCATCCAGTACAAGCGGCAGACCGAGTACCCGGCATTCCGCAAGGCCTACCACAAGTTCCGGTACCCGGGGGACAACTACACGTTCCTGGGCTTCAACCTCAAGGATCCGCGCTTCGCGGACCGGCGGGTGCGCCAGGCCTTCGCCTACGCGATCGACAAGCGGGAGCTGATCGACGGGGTGCGGCTCGGCCTGGCCACCGAGGCCAACGGGCCCATGCGCCCGGGCACGTGGGCCTACACCGAAGACGTGAAGCACTACGAGTACAACCCGGCGAAGGCCAAGGCCCTGCTCGCCGAGGCGGGCTGGAAGGACCGGGACGGCGACGGGGTGGTGAAGGATCCCGACGGCAAGCCGTTCACCCTAACCATCCGGACCAACCAGGGCAACGACGAGCGGAAGAAGATCGCGGAGATCGTCCAGCAGCGGCTCAAGGACATCGGGATCCAGGCCGACATCCAGCTCATCGAGTGGGCCGCGTTCATCAAGGAGTTCATCAAGCCGCGCCGGTTCGAGGTGGTGGTGCTGGGGCTCGGCACCGGCTCCGATCCGGACCAGTACGTGGTGTGGCACTCCTCGCAGCGCGGCCCGGACCAGATGAACCGCACCGGCTACGCCAACGAGGAGGTGGACCGCCTCCTGGAGGCGGGCCGCGCGTCGTGCGTGCAGAAGGAGCGTCTGCACTACTACCGGCGCATCCAGGAGATCCTCGCCGAGGACCTGCCGATGATCTTCCTCTTCTACCGGGACTCGCTGCCCGTGGTATCCGCACGCATCCACGGGTTGAGCCCGGCTCCCGCCGGGATCCTATACAATTTCGACGAGTGGTACGTGCCGAAGGCTCAGCAGCGCTATACCTCCGGCTAGATGGCGCTCTTCGCCCTCCGGCGGCTCCTCCTCTCGATACCGCTGCTGATCGGCATCACCTTCGTCTCGTACGTGGTCATCAGCCTCGCCCCCGGCGGGCCGCTCGACTTCCTCACCCCCGAGGATCCCAACGCCTCCCCGGAGGTGAAGGAGCGGCTGGTCAAGGAGTTCGGGCTCGACCGGCCCATCCACGTGCAGTACTGGCAGTGGCTCAAGCGCGCGGTGCGCCTCGACTTCGGGCGCTCGTTCCTGCCCGACGGGCGGCCGGTGCTGAGCAAGATCGGGGAGCGCCTGCCGATCACCCTGTTCCTCAACATCATCGAGCTGGCCATCATCGTGGGCTTGGCGGTGCCCATCGGGGTGCTGTCGGCTACCCGCCAGTATTCGCTCTACGACAAGATCACCACCGTCTTCGTCTTCGTGGGCTTCGCCACCCCGGACTTCTGGCTCGCGCTCCTGCTCATGATCCTCTTCGGGGTGCAGCTCGGCTGGCTGCCCATCTCCGGCCTGCGCTCGCTGAACTGGGAGTACCTCACGTTCTGGCAGCAGCAGTGGGACTTCTTCTCCCACCTCGTCCTGCCCATCGTGGTCGCCACCTTCGGAGGTCTCGCCGGCTTCTCGCGCTACATGCGCCAGAGCATGCTCGAGGTCGTCCGACAGGACTACGTGCAGACCGCGCGGGCCAAGGGGCTCACGGAGCGGGTGGTGATCAGCAAGCACGCCCTCCGCAACGCCCTCCTGCCGGTGGTCACGATCCTGGCCCTCGCCCTGCCTGGCCTCATCGGGGGCAGCGTCATCATCGAGTCGATCTTCGCGATCCCCGGGATGGGCCAGCTCATGGTGCAGTCCGTCTTCTCGCGCGACTACCCGGTGGTGATGGGCAACCTGGTCATCGTGGCGAGCCTGACCCTGGTGGCCAACCTGGTGGCCGACATCACCTACGGGCTGGTGGATCCGCGCATCCGCTTCGGCGGCCGCCGGAGCCGACGCTCGTGACGACCGGGGGGCCACGGCGCGGGGAGATGCGCCAGTTCTGGCGCACGTTCTCCCACAACCAGCTCGCGCTGTGCGGGGGCGCGGTGGTCAGCGTCCTCGTGCTGCTGGCCGTGCTCGCGCCCGCGCTGGCTCCGTGGGACCCCAACCGGCCCGACACCCACAAGATCCTCGCCGCGCCGTCGAGCAGCCATTGGTTCGGTACCGATCCCCTCGGGCGGGACGTGCTCTCCCGGGTGCTCTACGGCTCGCGGGTCTCGCTCTCGGTGGGCTTCGTGTCGGTCGGCATCGCGGCGGCCATCGGGCTGCTGCTGGGATCGGCGGCCGGCTACTACGGCGGGGTGGTGGACAACGTGGTGATGCGGCTGGTCGATCTGATGCTGGTCTTCCCCCGCTTCTTCCTGCTGCTCGCGGTGCTCGCGTTCCTCAAGCCGTCGATCTGGACGATCATGACCGTGATCGGCGTCACCGGCTGGATGGGGGTGGCCCGGCTCGTGCGGGCGGAATTCCTCACCCTGCGCGAGCGGGAGTTCGTCATCTGGTCGGAGTCCATCGGAGCGGGGGCGCTGCGCATCATCTTCCGTCACATCCTGCCCAACGCGATCGCGCCCATCCTGGTGGCCATGACCCTCGGCATCCCGGCCGCCATCCTCACCGAGGCCGGTCTCTCGTTTCTCGGCCTCGGGGTCCAGCCGCCCTACGCCACCTGGGGCAACATTCTGAACGACGGGCGCGACTACATCGAGATCGCCTGGTGGCTCACCCTCTACCCGGGCCTGGCGATCCTGATCACGGTGCTCTCCTACAACCTGGTGGGCGAGGGGATCCGCGACGCCCTCGACCCGCGCCTGCGCCAGTCGCGCGTCGGCCGCATCATTCGACTCGGCCGCTAGCGCTGGGCGACTCGGCCGCTAGCTGCTGGGCGACTCGGCCGCTAGCGCTGGGCGACTCGGCCGCTAGCGCTGGGCGACTCGGCCGCTGAATTGACAAGGCTCGCGCGGGCGCGGCATACTGTGCCCTCGTCGGCGCCGAAGTGGCGGAATTGGCAGACGCGCACGTTTGAGGGGCGTGTGGGGCAACCCGTGGGGGTTCGAGTCCCCCCTTCGGCACCATCGATCGGTAAGGCATCGAGCCAGCGCACCGGAAGCACCCATCCCTCCGTCATCCGACTCAGCCGCGCAGTGCCATCTCGTTCATCCGATTCGGCTGCCCACGTGGCCCCGCGCGCCGAGCCCCGAAGATTCGCTCAGAACGTGTATTGGACCGCCGCATAGTAGAAGTCGCTGTCGTTGTCCTTCCCGGTCTTCCGGATGAAGTCGCCGGTGAAGAAGTGGCTATAGCCCGCGTAGCCGAGGAGGTGACGCGTGAAGTCGTAGGTGGCGTACACGTCGGTCTCCGCCCCGACGTAGCGGGCGGTCGTGGTGGTCCCCGGGCGCAGCACGCCGCCACTCTTGCTGTAGAGCGCGTCCTGATCCGACGCCCGCCAGAAGAAGTACTGCTGTAGCGACAGCATGAGACCCTGGATCGGAGTGAGGGCGAGACCACCGCTCGCACTGATGATGTTCTGCCGCCCGATGTAATCCATGTACCCGAGGAACGAGTGGGCGTTCGGGTAGAGCTGATTGAACGTGCCGATGCGGCCCCGGCGGCGGTCGTCGCCGCTCGCGTAGTCGAACTCGAGGTAGACACGCGGGGCCAGCAGAGGAATCGGGACGGTATAGCCCAGCACGGCGGTGCCCATCCACGCCGCGACGTCGTTCCGGCCCACCGTCCCGAATTGGGCCGCTCCCTCCACCTCCCAATCGAGACCCGCGCCGTCGAGCTTGCCCCAGGCTCGGCCGCCGAGGGTGTGTCGCCGCTCGCGGCCGGTGGTGCGGTTGAAGGTGGCGGTCAAGTTGTCGGCGTCGAGCCAGTAGAGGTCGAGGTTGGCGGGTAGCACGTAGAGCGGCCCGCTGCCGAACACGCCGAAGAGCACGGAGTCCGAGCTGGACGTGTCGAAGCGATACTTGTCGATGACTACGAGCTGGCCCCAGAAGGGGGACACGACCCAGCCGGCGATCTTGGCATACGCCGCCCCGCCGTCCCAGCTTCGCGGGGCGGTGTTCGTGAAGTCGCCCGCCCCGAGGAGCCGCTGGGAGCCGAAGATCAGCTCCTGACGACCGCCCCGCAGCGTCACGCTGGTCTGGTCGCCAAAAGGAATCACGACGTCAGCGAAGCCGTTCACCAGGTCCAGCTCGTCGACGAACGACGTCGTCCGGCCTCCCGCCAGCTCGCGGTCGAGGGCAAACGCACTCCGGCCCTCGGCGAACACGCGGAAGTATCGGCCGACGTGGAGGTCGGCGAGCAGTCGGTACCGCGAAAGGAGATAGCCGTCGGAGTCCTTAGGTTGGGAGTCGCCGAAGAGGAAGTGCCCGAAGTACTCCCCGCGCTCGCGAACCTGCCCCCCGATGGTCAGCCATACGCTCTGATCTGAGGTCAGGGGAATGAACTTCAGGCGGTCCAACGGGTCGTCCGTCGCGCCGAGGTCGACGCCTCTCAGGCTCGACCAGTCCTCGTTGAACCGGCCGGCCGATCCGATCTGATACGCGGGCCGATCCAACTCGGTCGCGGCCGAACTCGGCTGGGCCCATGTCCCCGGAACGTCGCAGACGAGGGACACCGTCTGGAGCGCCAGACCGAGGACGGCTATACTGACGCCACCCGGCGGGCGACCGGACGACGCGAAACTCATAGCCGCCTCCAATGGCGTGAGCCTCATCGTGAGCCTTATATTGGCAGCCGCGCGAGAGGAGAACGTAACACGAACCTCGCTCGTGGAGCCGGCTTCCCGAGCGGTCCGCTCGGCCGGCGGCCGCGGATATCGAGTTCTTGCGCAGTTTTGTCACAAAAGGCACCCGCAAGACATCTCAAGTCGAACCATACATTCTCCTGGACACGAGGACTTCCGTTCCATGCTGCCTCGCCCAGCTGATCCCTCGACTGACCGCGAGCGGCCCGGTTGCGGGGGCTAGAGCATGTGGATTGTCCGGCTCGCTCTCCGCCGCCCGTACACGTTCGTCGTCCTCGCGCTGTTGATCGCGGTCCTGGGGATCGTCTCGGTGGTCTCCATGCCGATCGACATCTTCCCGGCCATCAACATTCCGGTCGTCAACGTGATCTGGAACTACTCCGGATTGTCGCCGACCGAGATGCAGGATCGGATCGTCACCACCAGCGAGCGGGCGTTCACCACCACGGTCAGCGGCATCGAGCACATCGAGTCGGTGTCCCTGCGGGGCGTGGCGGTGACGCGGCTGTATTTCCATCCCAACGTGCCGATCGAGGCGGCCATCGCCCAGGTGAACGCGCAGGCACAGCAGATCGTGCGCGCGCTGCCGCCCGGCATCTTTCCGCCCCTCATCATTCAGTACAACGCGGCCAGCGTGCCGGTCGTCCTGGCCAGCCTGAGCAGCGACACGCTGCCCGAGCAGCAGCTCAACGACTTCGGCAACAACTTCATTCGCACGCAGCTTGTCACGATTCCGGGGGCCGCGGTGCCGGTCCCGTACGGGGGCAAGCTCCGGGTGGTGAACGTCGACATCGACCCCGACGCGCTCTATGCGCGGGGGCTGTCGCCGCAGGATGTGAGCAACGCGATCTTCAGCCAGAACGTGATCCTGCCCGCCGGCACGGCCAAGATCGGGACCCGGGAGTACGACGTCGCGACCAACAGCAGCCCGGAGGTCCTGGACGACCTGAACCGGATCCCCATCCGCTATCAGAACGGTTCCCTCCTGACGGTGGGAGACGTCGCGTTCGTGCACGACGGATTCAATCCGCAGACGAACCTCGTCCGCCGAGACGGCCAACACTCTGCACTGCTGCCCATCCTGAGCAACGGCAGCGCGTCCACGCTGTCGGTGGTGAGCGGCGCGCGCCAGTTGATGCCGAAGATCCTGGCCGGCTTGCCCTCGAGCCTGAAGGTGGACTTCCTGTTCGATCAGAGCCTGTTCGTGCGGGCCGCGATCGCGGGGGTCGTCCGCGAGGGCGCCATCGCGGCGGCCCTCACCGCGTTGATGATCCTGCTGTTCCTGGGCTCGTGGCGGAGCACCCTGATCGTCATCACGTCGATCCCGCTGTCGATCTTGACCTCCATCATCCTGCTCAATCTCCTGCACCAGTCCCTCAACGTGATGACGCTGGGCGGGATGGCGCTGGCGGTCGGCATCCTCGTCGACGACGCCACCGTCGAGATCGAGAACAATCACCGGCAACTGGAGCTGGGCAAGCCCCTGCGCCAGGCCATTTTGGACGGGGCGGCCGAGGTGGCGACGCCCGCGTTCGTGGCCACGCTGTCGATCTGCATCGTCTTCGTCCCGATCCTCTTCCTGAGCGGCGTGGGCGGGGCCCTGTTCGCGCCCCTGGCGATGTCGGTGGTCTTCGCCATGCTCGCCAGCTATTTCCTCTCCCGCACGCTCGTCCCCACCATGGTGCTGTACCTGCTGGCCCCGGAAGCGCGGGCCCGGGCGAGCCACGAGGCGCATCACGCGCCCGCGCGGCGCCGATCGCTCTTCCGGCGCCTCTCGGACGGCTTCGAGGCCGGCTTCCGGGCGCTCACCGACTTCTACGAGGGCGTCCTGGACTGGGCACTGGCCCACACCAGAACCGTCAT